>Ga0315268_10001177_pt1 | contig 30074 bp, 29 predicted proteins | sample C1_top_MG_FD_204535 | JGI IMG/M metagenome (GOLD analysis project Ga0315268, IMG submission 204535) | Sediment microbial communities from Yellowstone Lake, YNP, Wyoming, USA - C1_top | ecosystem: Environmental > Aquatic > Freshwater > Lake > Sediment | place: USA: Wyoming | collected 2017-08-01
GGGAAGGCCCCATCCTCTTGACAAGGCCCAGGGCCTCCTCTATAGTCGGATCATACTGGCACTCTCCGCGTGAGAGTGCCAGGCCGCCGAGGGGCATCGAATGCTGAATGCCAGACACCAAGGTGTGCTTCGAGCCATCGTGCTGGATTACATCCGGACGGCAGAGCCGGTGGGGTCCCGCACCATCTCCCGCAGGTACGGCTTCTCGCTGAGCCCGGCGACCATTCGCACCACCATGGCCGACCTGGAGGAGTTGGGATACCTGGCCCAACCGCACACATCGGCCGGGCGAATCCCGACGGACAGGGGGTATCGCTTCTATGTGGATGCGTTGATGGACCGCCCCCAGTTGAGCCGGGCCGAAGTCCAGCGGATCGAGCGGCAGGTGGGCCCGTCCATGGGCGAGGTGGAGGAGTTGCTGCGGGAGGCGGGGAAGCTTCTGTCGGCCCTGTCTCCGTACGTGGCGGTGGTCCTGGCCCCCCGCTTCCAGGAAAGCCAGTTCCGGCGGGTGGAGTTCGTTCCGCTCGCCCGCGACCAGGTCCTGGTCATCCTGCTGGCGGATGCGGGCCTCATCCACCACAAGGTCGTGGCCGTGGATGAGGCGATGACGCAGGATGAACTCGACCGGATCGCCCGGTATCTCACCGATCTCCTGCAGGGGCACAGCCTGCGCGAGGTGCGGGACCTCTTGCTGATCCAGATGGCCGAGGAGAAGGCGCAGTACGATCGGATGCTGGCGCGGGCCCTCCGCTTCGGGGCCAGGGCCCTGGAGGACGAGCCGGAGGGCGACGTGTACGTGGCGGGCGCGGCCCACATCGCCGACCAGCCCGAGTTCGCCGATATCGGCAAGATGAAGGCGCTGTTCGCGGCCTTCGAGGAGAAATCGAAGCTGGTGAAGATCCTGAACGAGTGCCTGACGGGGGAGGATTTCAAGATCTTCATCGGCAGCGAAATCCCGGTGCGGGAGATCCAAGGGCTGAGCGTGATCGCCGCCCCGTACCGCCGGGGCGACCGGCTGCTGGGCGTCCTCGGGGTCCTGGGCCCCACCCGGATGGACTACGGCCGGGCAGTGGCCCTGGTGGAGACGACGGCCAGGCTCTTGAGTCGCGCCCTCACGGAGCGGGCCGAATAGCCGGGGACCGATCCTCGCCGAGCGGGAGGGCCCGACGGGCCCTCCCGTTCCGTCTGTTTGGAGCCATGGAACAGAAACACGGAGACACGCTGACCCCTTCCGACGCTGTCACCGCCGCGTCGCCCGCCGAGGCTGTCCCCGCGGCTGAGGGCGCCGCCGAATCTCCCGCGGCCCTCCACGAGGCCCTCTCCGCCAAGACGCAGGAGGCGGATCGGCTGCAGGACCGCCTGCTGCGCCTCCAGGCGGAGTTCGAGAACTACAAGAAGCGGATCTCCCGCGAGAAGGCGGAATTCCTGAAGTTCGCGCACGAGGGGCTGGTCCTGGATTTCCTGCCTGTCCTGGATAGTCTGGAGCGCGCCCTGGGTGCGGCGCGGGCCGAGGCCGGCTCGACGCCCCTCCTCGAAGGCATCGAGATGATCGCCCGCCTGTTCCGGTCCGTCCTGGAGAAGGCGGGCGTCAGGCCGATGGAGGCGCTGGGACAGCCATTCGATCCCGCCTATCACCAGGCGGTCGCCCAGGTGGAAACTTCCCAGGGGGACGCCGGTCTCGTGGTGGAAGAGATTCAAAAGGGATATCTCATCGAGGGCCGGGTGCTCCGCCCGGCCATGGTCAAGGTGTCTCGCGCCGTCTCCTCCGAACCGGGTGGCGGCGGGGGCGATGAGGGCGCCCGGGCGTGAGTGAGAAGCGCGACTATTACGAGGTCCTGGGGGTCGCCCGCGACGCCGGTCCCGAGGAAATCAAGAAGGCCTACCGCAAACTGGCCCACCAGTACCACCCTGACAAGAATCCTGGCGATCGATCCGCCGAGGAGCGCTTCAAGGAGATCGGCGAAGCCTACGAGGTCCTGGGCAACGCCGAGAAGCGCCAGGCCTATGACCGATTCGGCGCGGCCGGACCCGGTCGTGGTTTCGAGGGGTTCGGGGGATTCGAATCGGGGTTCGGCAGCATCTTCGACGACATCTTCGAGGGTTTCTTCACCGGACGGACAGGCCGGTCCAGCCGGGGCGCCCAACGCGGAGCGGATCTGCGCTACAATCTGGATATCCGCTTCGAGGAAGCGGCCAGCGGCGTTGAGAAAGAGATCATCATCCCGCGGCTGGACACCTGCCCCACCTGCCGCGGGACCGGGGCCAAGGCGGGATCTCAGCCGGTCTTGTGCCGGGCCTGCCGGGGCACGGGCCAGGTCCGGTACTCCCAAGGGTTCCTCACGGTCAGCCAGACCTGTGGCCAGTGCCGCGGCGAGGGCCGGGTCATCGAGCATCCCTGTCAGACCTGTCGGGGGCTGGGCCAGGTCAAGGCGGAACGGACCCTGACGGTGAAGATCCCCGCCGGCGTAGAGACGGGGACGAGACTCAAGCTGGCCGGCGAGGGGGAAGCGGGCGTGCGGGGCGGCCCGCCGGGAGACCTGTACGTCGTCATCGCCGTGCAGGAGCATCCCATCTTCACCCGCCATGGGGATGACCTCTACTGTGAGGTCCCGATCAGTTTTGCTCAGGCGGCCCTGGGGGCCCAGATGGAGATCCCCACGATCTCCGGGCGGGCGGTCCTCAAGATTCCGCCGGGAAGCCAGACCGGAGCAGAATTCCGAGTCAAGGGGAAGGGCCTGCCGAATGTCCGGGGATACGGCCGCGGCGATCTGGTGGCCCGCATCTTCGTGGAGGTGCCCACCCATCTCACGGCGAAGCAGCGCGACCTGTTGGAGCAGTATGCCCGCCTGGAGAACGGCGCGGGCAGCCCCCTGGTCCAGGGGTTCTGGGAAAAGGTGAAGGCGCTTTTCGACTAATCCCCCAATTTCAAATTCAAAACCGACAACTGACAACCGGTCAACGAGGTTCGATCTGTCCGGTTGTCCGTTGTCCGTTGTCAGTTTTCCATTGGCCCGGTGCCACTGGTGAGCGATTCGAGGATTCACCACCGGAGGTTTTTTGTTCCCGCCGAGCGCATCCGCGACGGCTGGGTGGAATTCGCCCCCGGCCAGGCCCATCAAGCAACGCATGTCCTCCGGCTCCGGCCGGGCGATCAGGTGTGGGTCTTCGATGGGACCGGCCGCGAGCTCATCGCCTCGCTGGCGACGGCCACCCCGCGCAGGGCGACCGCCCGCATCCTCGGCGAGGCGCCGCGCCTGCCCCCCGCACGCCTCCGGATTGCCCTGGCCCAAGTCGTCCCGCGGGGATCGGCCATGGACTTCATCGTCGGCAAGGCGACGGAACTGGGGGTGGCCCGCATCATCCCGCTGGAGGGCGAGCGCAGCGTGCGTCGCGCATCCGTCGCGCGGTCGTCGCGCTGGCTCCGGATCGTGCAGGAGGCCGCGGAACAGTGCGGGAGGCGGGACCTGCCCGAGGTGGCTCCCGCCTGCACCCTGGACGCATTCCTCCTGAGCCATCCCGAGCAGACACCCCTCCTGGCGTGTGACGCCGGCCGGGAGAGCCGGCCGCTGCTGGCCGCGTGCGCGCAACTGCGGGGCGGGTCCTCGCTCACGCTCCTGGTCGGGGGCGAGGGCGGCCTGAGCCCCGCCGAGGTAGGACGGCTCCGATCCCATGGCGCCCGCCTGGTCTCCCTGGGCCCCCGGATCCTCCGGGCCGGGACCGCGGCCTTGGCGGCTCTGGCGATCGTCCAGGCGGCGTTGGGCGACTGGGAGTTCGTCGGCGTGAGCGATTCCGACGGAGGCTCCACATCATGAGATCGGGGCCTGGCGGCTCGCATGGCAGCTCCCGACCCTCCGGTGGGGAAGTCCCCGCCGGTCAACGCGCGACGAAAGGATGACGCAGGCAGAGGGGTGTCCAGATGTCACGAGATCTCTCCGCGCCGACGGCGGAGCGCCCTGCGGCCAGTATCCTGATCGTGGATGACGAGGAGGCGCTCCAGACCTCGCTCGTCACGGCGTTCGCCCTGGAGGGCTACCGGGCCGCGGGGGCGGGATCTGGCCGAGAGGCGTTGCAGCGCCTGCAGCAGACCACCTATGATGCGCTCCTCGTGGACCTGAGGATGCCGGACATCGACGGCATCCAGTTGATGGAGCGGGTGCGGGAGAGCGCCCCCGATACTCTGTTCATCCTCATGACCGGAGGCGCGACCGTGGAGACCGCGGTGCGCGCCCTCAAAGGGGGCGCGTACGACTACATCCTCAAACCCTTCACCCTGGCCGAGATCTTTCACATCGTGAGACGCGGCCTGGAGCAGCAGCGGCTCAGGCTGGAGAACGTTCAACTCTATGAGCTGAACCGCCGCCTTCGGGAGCTTGACCAGATCAAGTCGAACCTCCTGTCGGCCATCACCCACGAGTTTCGCACGCCCCTCACCGTCATGAGCGGATGGCTGGACCTTCTGCTGGGGGACCACTTCGGTCAACTCTCGGGCAAGCAGCGGGAAAGCCTGGCGGTCGTCCGCACGGGCACCGTCCGCCTGGGGCGGCTGATCTCCAATCTGCTGGTCTTCGTGGAATCCGACCGGAGCCAGCTCGCCGGGAAGTGCCTCCCCCTGAGCCTCGGAGACCTGCTCCGGGACATTCTGACCGAGCTGTCGCCGGAGTGCGGGGAGTGCCAGGTTTCCGCTCGCATGGAGAGCGCCCCGGACCTGCCCCCGCTTCAAGGGGACGGCGAGCACTTGCGCCTCCTCTTCTTCAACCTGGTGGAGAACGCCGTCAAGTTCAACGAACCGGGCGGGGAGGTCGTGATCCGGGCCAGAGTGGACGAGTCGTCGTTCCTGGTGGACGTCACCAACGCCCGAGGCGAGATTCCGGCGGAACGGATCCCGCGCCTCCTGGAGCCGTTCACGCAGGGAGACATGAGCGCGAGCCGGGCCGCCTCCGGCCTGGGCCTGGGCCTGGCTGTCGCCCGGCTGATCGCAGACGCCCACGGAGGTCAGATGGCGATCGAGAGCGGGCAGGGCAGAGGCACCACAGTGCACGTCCGCCTCCCGCTGACGCGGTAAGCGGCGATCTCAAAATGGGAAATTGACCCGCCTGCGGCGGAACAACCGACCTCGCGGATTTTCAAATGAGAAACTGACAACCGACAACCGACCAATGATCGAAATTGGTTCATTGTCGGTTGTCCGTTGTCGGTTTTACATTGGGATTGGTTGTCAGTTTTGCATTGAGATCGGTTGTCCGTTGTCGGTTTTACATTGGCAAGGGGCCTTCATGGCGAACGCTCCACGCTTGATCCTTGTTGACGGCAGCTCCTCCCTGTATCGCGCCTTTTTCGCGCTGCCGCCCCTCAGCAACTCGAAGGGCACGCCCACCCACGCGATCCTGGGGTTCACCACCATGCTCCTGAAGCTGCTCCGCGAGGAGGAGCCGGACGCCGTCGCCGTGGCCTTCGATGGGCCGGGCCCGACGGCCCGCCACCGCGAGTTCAGGGAATACAAGGCCCAGCGTCCCGAGATGCCGGAGGCCATGGCGCGACAGATCCCCTACGTGCACCGGGTGCTTGCGGCGATGCGCGTCCCGGTCCTGATGATGCCTGCCGAGGAAGCGGACGACATCCTCGGGAGCGTGGCGATGCGTGCCGCCGCCGGGGCATACCGGGTCATTCTGGTTTCGGGGGACAAGGACCTGTTCCAGTTGGTGGGGGAGCGGATCGTCGTCCGCGACACGATGAAGGAGCGCACCTGGGGCCCGGCCGAGGTGCAGGAGCGGTACGGGATCTCCCCCGGGCAGTTCCCGGACCTCCTGGCCCTCATGGGAGACAGCATCGACAACATCCCAGGCGTGCCGGGGGTGGGGGAGAAGACGGCCAGGGACCTCCTGCAGCACTTCGGGACGCTCGAGGCGGTGCTTGAGCGGAGCGCCGAGGTGGCGAGGCCGAAGGTGCGAGAGGCGCTGATGACGCACGCGGAGCAGGCCCGACTGAGCAAGCGGCTGGCCACGATCCGGAGAGACTTGCCCATCCCGTGGGTCGAGGCGGACCTGACCCGGAAGGCGCCGGACATGGCCGCCCTGCTCGAGCTGTTTCGGGAGCTGGAGTTCTCTCGGCTGGTCCAGCAATTCAGCCAGCCCACGCTCGCGTGAGCGCGGGCCATTTCAAATCTCAAACTGACAACGGACAACCGGGCAATGCGGAAAGATGGCCGGTTGTCAGTCGTCCGTTTTTCATTGACCAGGTGGTAGGAGAGGGGTCCATGTTGGTGGTCGGCCTGACCGGCGGAATCGCCACGGGCAAATCCACCGTGGCGGCGATGTTTGCGGCGCGCGGGGCGGCCATCGTGGACGCGGACCGCATCGCCCACGCCCTCCAGGAGCCAGGCCAGCGCTGCCACCGGCGAATCGTGGAAGCCTTCGGGGCCGGGGTCCTGGGCGAGGCGGGTCGCATTGATCGCGGCCGGCTCGGCGCCCGGGTGTTCGCCGATGCGTCAGCCCGACGGCGCCTGGAGGCCATCATGCACCCGGCGATCCGGGAGGCGTGCGAGGATGAGATCCGCGCGGCCGAGGCGGCCGGCCGGAAGATCTGCATCGTGGACGCCGCCCTGATCCTGGAGACCGGCCGGCGGGACCGGTTTCACAAGATCGTGGTGGTCGCGGCCCCGGAGGACGTCCAGGCGGACCGCTTGCTTCGCTCGCGGGGGCTCACACCGGCCGAGGCGCGGCAGCGGATTTCGTCCCAGTGGACGACCGCGGCCAAGGCCGCCCTGGCCGACTTCGTGATCGACAACGGCGGGGACCTGGCCAGCACGGAGGAGCAGGTGGTCCGGGTCTACGCCGCCCTGGAGGCCCTTTCCGCGTCGACGGCAAAGTAAGTTGGACAAGAATGAAAAATACCACCGCAGAATCTCAGTGTCCCTGAGCGCCTTCCGGATTTGGCGATCACAGGCTCGCTCCGCAGCCAGAGCCGCGTGACGATTTTGGAATGTCCATGGCATTTGGCCGGGTCGCCCTCGCCAGCCTCCTCGTCGAGACCGACCCCCTCTTTGTCCCCGGCTGACCGGAACTCCGGGCCCAATCGAGTCATGCGCTCTCTTTTTTGTTGACAGAGCCAGTAGGGTAAGGGTATATAAGACGCTACTTCCGCCCCGCCCGCTGGAAGCGGTCTTCGGACTGCGACCCCGGGCGGGTGTTCTGTTTTTATGGGGCCGATACGAACCATCGTCTTCTTTGATGGCCAGAACCTTTTCCATCTCGCGAAAACCGCGTGGGCCCCGCGACCCTCAGTTCCGGGATCACCGTATGGCTGGCCGAGCTACGACGTGGAGAAGCTAGCCACAGCCTTGGTCTCCCGAGTCCCCAACCGGGTCCTCAGTGAGATTCGCTTCTATACCGGGGTACCCGACCCATCGCAAGATCCGTTCTGGCACGGCTTCTGGTCCAACAAACTGCGCTACCTGGGTAGCCGCGGGATTCACGTCTACAGGGGCCGGGTGAACCCCGGAGGCCAAGAAAAGGGCGTCGATGTCAGCATGGCGATCGATCTGGTCAGCCTCACCTACGAACAGCGGTACGAGGTGGCCATCCTCGTCAGCCAGGACTGGGATTTCGGCCCCGCCGTGAGACTCGCCAAGCGGATCGCAAGGGGCCAAGGCCGGCTGCTCGCCTTCGAGTCGGCATTTCCTTACGAAGCCGGCAGGTCCATGCCTCGGGGTATTCCCGGGACCAAATGGGTCCCCATCGACAAACACCTTTACGACGCCTGTCACGAGCCCACCGATTATCGCGTTATCTAGGTCTGATCCGAGAAGAACGCTCAGCCGCCAAGACTGCCAAGATTATGGGTTCTGCATTCGAAACCAAAAAACCGACGGCCCCTTGTGGGGCGTGAGCGTTGCCCAACCGGCGCCTCCGTCCGGCCCATCCCGCCTGGCGTTCTTGTCCGCCAGAGGCGGATTGGCGGTTGAGAATTTCGGGTTGGGGTTTTAAGTGCCTGTTTTTTTCACATCCCCCTGTAGAAAATGCTTGACAAAGCCCGAGGGCACCCCTAGAGTACGCGCAACTTCGAGAATTCCTCACATTTGCCCGCTGAAGGTATCCACCCTCGAGAGTTCGAAGGTCATGCTTGCCCGCAGCGTTATCGGGCCCGACAGGTGAGTTTGCCGCCATCCAGGTGTAACGAAGTGCGTTGCCTCCCCATTTAATTTCTGTCTTGCTCCGTGTGCGGGGCGCCAGTCCGAGCTCGTCAAGGGTTTGAGGAATCGTGATGTCACCCAGCGCTGCAGAGCGCCCCACCCGGATGGTCCGGGAGCGGGAACCGTCAGAATCCGCCAAAGGAATCCCTATGAATCTCGCCGAACTCAAAGAAAAAACCATTGCCGAGTTGACGGCCATCGCCCGTTCGCTGAACGTGGTCGGGGCCAGCGGCCTCCGGAAGCAGGAGATGATCTTCAAGATCCTGGAGGCCCAGACCGAGAAGAACGGCCTGATCTTCGCCGAGGGCGTCCTGGAGATCCTCCCGGACGGCTTCGGGTTCCTGCGCGCGCCGGACTATAACTACCTGCCGGGGCCGGATGACATCTACGTCTCCCCGTCCCAGATCCGGCGCTTCGACCTCCGCACGGGGGACACGGTGTCGGGTCAGGTGCGGCCCCCCAAGGAGGGCGAGCGATACTTCGCCCTCCTCAAGGTCGAGGCTGTCAACTTCGAGAACCCCGAGCTGATCAAGGAAAAAATCCTCTTCGACAACCTGACCCCTCTCTTCCCCAACCAGCGGTTCCACCTGGAGACCACGGGGGACGAGATCTCCATGCGGATCATGGATCTCATCACCCCTCTCGGGAAGGGGCAGCGGGGCCTGATCGTGTCGCCGCCCCGCGCCGGAAAAACGGTCCTCTTGCAGAAGATCGCCAACAGCATCACGAAGAACCACCCCGAGGTCATCCTGATCGTCCTCCTGATCGACGAGCGGCCCGAGGAGGTCACGGACTTCCAGCGCTCCGTGAAGGCCGAGGTGGTGAGCTCGACCTTCGACGAGCCGGCCACGCGCCACGTCCAGGTGGCGGAGATGGTCATCGAGAAGGCGAAGCGGCTGACCGAGCACAAGCGGGATGTGGTCATCCTGCTGGATTCCATCACCCGCCTGGGGCGGGCCTACAACACGATCGTCCCGCCCAGCGGGAAGGTGCTCTCGGGCGGCGTGGACAGCAATGCCCTGCAGCGGCCCAAGCGGTTCTTCGGCGCCGCCCGCAACCTTGAGGAGGGGGGCAGCCTCACCATCATCGCCACGGCCCTGGTCGACACGGGCAGCCGCATGGACGACGTGATCTTCGAAGAGTTCAAGGGGACGGGCAACATGGAGCTGCTCCTGGATCGCCGCCTGGTGGACAAGCGGCTGTTCCCGGCCATTGACATCTTCCGCTCCGGCACGCGGCGGGAGGAACTGCTCCTCAGCCCGACGGAGCTGAACAAGATGTGGATCCTGCGGAAGGTCCTGGGGACCATGGGGGTGGTCGAGGCCATGGAACTCCTGCAGGAGAAGATCCGCGAGACCAAGAGCAACGAGGACTTCCTGCGGGCCATGAACCAGTAGGCGACCCCGCCCCTACAGGGGTGGGGCGCTTTTTTGTTGTCGGTTCGGGCCAACTCGGCTAGGATAGGGCGGTTTTCAGAAGGCCATGAGGCATTGGACCTGACGGAGGCCACTCGATGAAATCCGGGATTCACCCCCAATACATGCCGGCGATCATCACCTGCGCCTGCGGCGAGGTGATCCATACCCGGTGCACGGTGCCGGCCCTCAGGGTCGAGATCTGCTCCAAGTGCCACCCCCTGTTCACGGGCCGGCAGAAGCTGATCGACAGTGAAGGTCGGGTGGAGCGGTTCCAGCGCAAGTATGGTCGCAAGCCTATCGCCGCCGCACCTACCGAGTCCGAGGCCTGATCCAGGCTGGGCCTCGAAGGGGTGACCCCGATGGTTCGGGAAACCGAGTCCTCGCCCACGCCGCCCCGGGGAGCGACGCTGCCCCCGGAGGATCGCCTGCGCTTCCTGCTCCTCGCTCATCCCGTACACCCCCACCACCGTCCGGCCGTCGGCGGGCATCACCACTAGCCTGTCGCGAGCGGACCGGGTCCCCGTTTCCCCCGTCGCATCGCCGGTGCTCGTTCTTCCCGAACGTGGCGCATCCCTTTCCGGCGTGCGACGTCCAGATCGACCGTGCGAAGAAGGTGATTCGATGTCTACATTGATCGACAGACTGGACGCCGTGGAAAGCCGTCACCACGACATCATCCTGCGGCTGTCAGATCCTGCAGTGCTGGCGGATCCGGCCGAGTACCAGCGGCTGGCCAGGCTGCACGCCGAATTGACTCCGGTCGTGGAGGGGTACCGCCGCCTCAAGAACCTCCAGCGGGAGCTGGAGGACGCCCGGGGGTTGCTGCGGGAGACCATCGATCCTGAGATGCGGGCCCTGGCGGAGGCGGAAGTGGACTCGCTGGCGAAGAAGCGCGAGGCGCTGGAGGCCTCGCTCCATCTCCTGCTTCTGCCCAAGGATCCGGCGGATGAACGGAACATCATCCTGGAGATCCGGGCCGGGGCGGGCGGGGAGGAGGCGGCGCTGTTTGCGGCCGAGCTCCTCCGGATGTACACTCGCTACGCCGAAGGGCAGCGCTGGAAGATCGAAATGGTCTCCGGCAACGTGACCGGCATCGGAGGCGTGAAGGAGGCCGTTTTCACCGTGGAGGGGCGGGGTGCCTACAGCCGCCTCAAGTACGAGAGCGGGGTCCACCGCGTCCAGCGCGTCCCGGCCACGGAGGCCAGCGGACGCATCCACACCTCGACGGTCACGGTGGCCGTGCTGCCCGAGGCCCAGGAGGTGGACATCCAGGTCAACCCCAACGACCTGCGCATCGACGTGTACCGCTCGACGGGTCCGGGGGGCCAGAGCGTGAATACCACGGACTCGGCCGTGCGCATCACCCACCTGCCCACGGGACTGGTGGTGACGTGCCAGGACGAGAAATCCCAGCTCAAGAACAAGGCGAAAGCCCTGAAGGTCCTGCGGGCCCGGCTGTACGATGCCGAGCTCCGGCGCCAGAAGGAGGCCATCGACCGGGACCGCCGGAACCAGGTGGGAAGCGGCGAGCGGGCGGAGAAGATCCGGACCTACAACTTCCCCCAGAACCGCGTCACGGATCACCGGATCGGCCTCACGCTGCACAACCTGGGCGCCATCCTGGAGGGCAACATCGAGGAACTGATCCAGGCCCTGGTCGCCCATGATCGGGCCGAGCGCCTGAAGGCGTTGTCATGATCCGCATGCGCCTCCCGCACGTCTCGGGGACTCTCTTGGGGCAGTTGGCCCCTCTCCCCGCGCGCCTCTGTCCGAACGTGGAAGACTGCCTGCGGAGCGGCACGCTCCTGCTGGAGCAGGCGGGCATCCAGACCGCCGGGCTGGACGCCGAGTGCCTTTTGGCGCACGTCCTGGGCTTCCCCCGCTGGCGGCTCGTGACCCATCGCTGGCGACGCCTCACGCCCGACGAGTTCGGACGGTACCTCACGCTTCTCCAGCGGCGCGAGCGGCGGGAGCCGCTGGCGTACCTCGTTGGGACGCGGGAATTCTGGTCGCTGGCGCTTCTGGTGTCGCCCGACGTCCTGGTCCCCCGACCGGAGACCGAGACGCTGGTCGAGGCGGCGCTGGACCTTTTGCGGGGAGACGGGCTGTCGCCGCATCCTCACTCCCCCCGGTCCCCGGTCCCCAGTCCCCAGTCCCCGGTCATCGTTGATCTCGGCACCGGGTCCGGCGCCGTTGCCATCGCGCTGGCGCGCGAGCTGCCCGGCGCGACCGTGGTCGCCACGGATGTCTCGCGACGGGTGCTCCGGATCGCCCGGTCGAACGCGGAGGCGCACGGGGTGACCGATCGCATCACCTTCCTGCGGGGCAACCTTTGGCGCGCCCTGGATGGCCGGGACCTGGGGGGGCAGGCGGATGTCGTCGTCAGCAATCCGCCCTACATCCCCTCGGACGTCATTCCCACGCTGATGCCCGAAGTCCAGTGGGAGCCGCGACAGGCGCTGGACGGAGGGCCGGACGGCCTCCAGTTTCACCGGGCCATCATCAGCGGGGCTCCGCAGCGCCTGCGACCGGGAGGATTCGTCCTCCTGGAGGTCGGCGCGGACCAGGCGGAATTCGTGGCCCGCCTCTTGGAGGGTTCACGCCGGTTCGCAGATATTCGCGTCCTCAAGGATCTGGGGGGCACGGATCGCGTCGTCGTCGCGAGACGACTCGCCAACTGAGAATGGAAATCTGACACCCGACAAGCGGGCCCTGCTCCGTTGCCCCGGTTCCCCGATTCGCCGTCTCCCCGGGGTCGGCCAGACTGGCGAGAGGGAGTCGAGACGTGGACCAGCTGGTGATTCGAGGCGGCAAGGCGCTCTCGGGGGAGGTCCGCGTGAGCGGGGCGAAGAACGCCGCCCTGCCTCTGATGGCGGCGGCCCTGCTCAGCGAAGAGCCCGTGCAGCTCCTGAACGCCCCGCGCCTGGTGGACGTGCGAACGATCGCCAGGCTGCTGCGATTCATGGGGGTGGAGGTCCAGGGGGACGGCACGGAAAGCGTCCGGCTGCGCGCGCACGAGCTCACCCGCCTCGAGGCCCCCTATGAGCTGGTGAGGACGATGCGGGCCTCCGTCCTGGTCCTGGGGCCGCTGGCCGCGCGGTTCGGGCGGGCGCGCGTGTCGCTGCCCGGGGGGTGCGCCATCGGCCCCCGGCCGATCAACCTGCACCTGATGGGACTGGAGAAGCTCGGGGCGACGATTCGCCTCGACCAAGGATACGTGGCGGTGGAGGCGCGGCGTCTCAAGGGGGCCCGGATCGCCTTCGATCTCCAAACGGTCACTGGCACCGAGAACCTCATGATGGCGGCCGCGCTCGCCGACGGGACCACGATCCTTGAGAACGCCGCCTGCGAGCCGGAGGTGGAAGACCTGGCCCGGCTGCTGAATGATATGGGCGCCAGCGTGGAGGGGGCCGGAACGGCCACCGTCACCATCCATGGCGTGCCCGCGCTCCACGGCACGTCGCACCGGATCATCCCGGACCGGATCGAGGCCGGGACCTTTGCCGTGGCCGCGGCCATCACGGGCGGCGACGTCACGCTCCGCGAGTGTCAGCCCGGCCACCTGGAGGCGGTCATCGCCAAGCTGGAGGAGGCGGGGGCGCGCATTCAGTCTGGTCCGGACACCCTCCGGGTCACGGGGGTCGGGCGGCCGCGGGCGGTCAACGTGCGCACCCACCCCTTCCCCGGATTCGCCACGGACATGCAGGCCCAGATCATGGCCCTCATGACGGTCGCCGAGGGACGCAGCGTCATCACCGAGGCGGTGTTTGAGAACCGGTTCATGCACGTGAACGAACTGCTGCGCCTCGGCGCCGACATCACCATCGCGGGAAACACGGCCGTCGTGCAAGGGGTGCCGAACCTCCTGGGCGCCCCGGTGATGGCCACGGATCTCCGGGCCAGCGCCTCGCTGGTCCTGGCGGGACTGGCGGCCCGGGGGAGGACGGTGGTCTCCCGCATCTATCACCTGGATCGGGGCTACGAGGCCATCGAGCGCAAGCTGGCGGCGCTGGGCGCCGACATCGAACGGGTCAAGGCCTGATCCGGGGGAATGACCAATTCCCAACGGCGAATTGGTCATTTGATCCGGAGAGTTCATAATCACCTTCGTGAGTTGTCCGGGCTAACGCTCATGCGGAGCGCACAGAGAGAGAAGGCCCATATGGCGGATGATCTGATCGCGGTCGCGCTCCCGAAGGGACGGCTGTTCCGCGACGCGGTGAGGCTGTTCCAGGAATGGGGCGCCACGGGCGTCGCGGCCCTCAAGGACTCGCGACGCCTGACGGTCGAGGATCCAGCGCACGGCCTCCGGTTCCTGGCGCTCAAGGCCGTGGACATCCCCACGTACGTCGAGCACGGGGCCGCCGACATGGGGGTCGTGGGCAAGGACCTGCTCTTGGAGCAGGGGCGGGACGTGTACGAGCCGCTGGATCTCGGCTTCGGGGCGTGCCGGCTGGCGGTGGCCGAACCGGCCGCCCTCCGGCTCCGCGACGACCCGCGCGCCTGGACCTGCCTGCGCGTGGCCACCAAGTATCCGCGGCTGACGGAACGTCACTTCAGCCAGAAGGGCGTCCAGGTGGAGATTGTCCACCTGTCCGGCTCCATCGAGCTGGCCCCGATCATGGGCCTGGCCGAGCGGATCGTGGACCTGGTGGCTACGGGCCGGACTCTCAAGGAGAACGGCTTGGTCGAGGTGGAGGAGATCCTGAAGGCGTCGGCGCGTCTCATCGTCAACCGGGCGAGCCTGAAGACCCGGCACCGGGCCATCCAGGCGGTGATCGAGGGGTTGCGCATGCGCGTGACGGCCGTGCAGGGGGGACTCCGATGAAGAGGCTGAAGGCGGGGACCCCCGAGGCTGCGGCCTTCCTGGGGGCGCTTCGCGAGCGGGCCCGGTCGCCCGCCCCGGAGACGGAGGACGCCGTCCGGGCCATCCTGGAGGACGTTCGGCGGCGGGGGGACGCGGCTCTCTGCGAGTACGCGGAGAAGTTCGACGGGGTTTGCCTGGATGCGGGCACGCTGCGGGTCCGCGAGGCGGAGTTGGAGTCCGCCCTGGAATCGCTGGATCCGGACGTCTCGGCCGCCCTGGCGCTGGCGGCCGAGCGCATCGAAGCCTTTCACCGGCACCAGCGCCGGGAGTCCTGGTTCTACCAGTCGGAGGGGATCGGCCTCCTGGGGCAGCTCGTGCGTCCGCTGTCGCGCGTGGGGCTGTACGTGCCGGGCGGATCGGCGGCCTATCCGTCCACGGTGCTGATGAACGCCATCCCTGCTCGCGTGGCGGGCGTGGAGGAGCTGGTCATGTGCACGCCGACGAGGCAGGACCGGGCCGTCCCCGCGGCGGTCCTGGCCGCGGCGCGTCTGGCGGGGGTGCGAGAGGTCTATCGGGTCGGCGGGGCGCAGGCCATCGCGGCTCTGGCCTACGGCACGGAGAGCCTTCGGCCGGTGGACAAGATCGTGGGCCCCGGCAACGTCTACGTGGCGGCGGCCAAGCGCCTCGTCTTCGGCGCGGTCGGCGTGGACATGGTGGCGGGTCCCAGCGAAATCCTGGTCGTGGCGGACGGGACGGCGCCGGCGGGCTGGATCGCGGCCGACCTCTTGGCGCAGGCGGAGCATGACGCCCAGGCCTCAGCCATCTGCGTGACGCCGTCCCTCGATCTGGCCGTGGCGGTACAGGCGGAGGTGGAGAGACAGCTCCCGGCCCTCCCCCGCGGCAGCCTGGCGCGCGCCGCCCTGGACGCCTTCGGGGCGGTGATCGTCGTCGCGGACCTCGGGGAGGCGATGGACTTGGCCAACCGCGTCGCGCCGGAGCATCTGGAGCTTCTGGTGGCCGACCCCTGGGCCCTGGTTCCGCAGGTGCGAAGCGCCGGCGCAGTTTTCCTGGGGGCCCACACGCCCGAGGTGGCCGGGGACTACCTGGCGGGACCGAATCACGTGCTCCCCACGGCGGGCACGGCGCGCTGGGCCTCCCCGCTCTCGGTGGAGGATTTCCAGAGGCGCTGCTCGCTTCTCTCCCTCACCCCGGAGGCGCTCCGCCGCTGGCGCGAGCCGATCACGCGCCTGGCGCGCCTGGAGGGACTGGACGCGCACGCCCGCTCCCTCACCATACGGACGGATGCGCCATGAGCTTCGATCTTTCCGCGGTCATCCGGTCCGAGGTGGCGGCTCTCCGCGCCTACCATGTCGAGATGCCCCCCGGCGGGATCCGTGCGAAGCTGGACGCCAACGAAAGTCCGTTCGCCCTGGGCGACTCCATGCGCGACGAGCTGGCGGCCGAGATGGCGAAGGCCCTGGCGGATGTCGAGCTCCACCGCTATCCCGATCCCGAGGCGCGGGAGCTTCGGCGGCTCCTGGCCCGCGATCTCGGCGTGGCGCCGGAGCAGGTCCTGGCGAGCAACGGCTCCGACGAGGCCATCCAACTCCTCGCGATCGCTGCGGGCGCGCCCGGCGGTGCCGTGGCCGCGCCCATCCCGACGTTCGTGATGTACGAGCTGACGGCCAGGGCGCTGGGCCTCCACTTCGTGGGCGTCCCGCTCTCCGAGCAGTTCGACCTGGATGTCGGCCGATTCTGCGGGGTGCTGCGGGCAAAGCGGCCGCGGCTCGTCTTCCTGGCCTGGCCGAACAACCCCACGGGACGTCTGTACGACCCCGCGGCGGTGGAGGAGATTGTCCGCGTCGGCTGCCGCGACGGGGCGAACGCTCTGGTGGTGGTGGATGAGGCCTACTTCCACTATGCGGGACAGACCTTCTTTCCCAAGCTCGGGCAGTATCCCAACCTGGTGATCCTCCGGACGCTGTCGAAGGTCGGCCTGGCCGGGATCCGGCTGGGGATCCTGGTGGCCGACGCGGCCGTGGTGGAGGAGATCAACAAGGTCCGCCTCCCCTACAACGTGAACGCCCTCAGCCAGGCGGCCGCGCGCGTAATCCTCCGGCACCCCGAAGTGGTGAGCGACCATGCGGCGGCCATCGTCCGGGAGCGCGACCGCGTCCTGGCCGGGCTGCGGGAGATTCCGGGCGTGACGGCGTATCCCAGCCGGGCGAACTTCTTCCTGATGCGGATGGCGCGGTCGGGCGATGACGTCTTCCGGGGCCTGCTGGAGCGAGGCATCCTGGTGCGGAATTTCTCCCGCGCCCCCTCTCTCGCCAACTGCCTCCGCGTCACCGTCGGGACGCCCGAGGAGAACGACGCGTTCCTCGCCGCCCTGCCCGACGTCGTTGACCATGGGAGGTGACATGGGTCGCCGCGCGGTCATCCAGCGCACAACGTCCGAAACCGACATCCAGGTGACCCTGGACCTCGACGGGACCGGAGAGCACCGCGTCGAGACCGGGATCCCCTTCCTCAACCACATGCTGGCCCAGGTGGCCAGACACGGGCGCTTCGATATTACCGTGCAGGCCGCCGGCGATCTCTGCGTGGACCTCCACCACACGGTCGAGGACATCGGGATCGTCCTGGGCGACGCAGTCTCGCAGGCCCTGGGCGAGAAGGCGGGGATCGTCCGCTATGGCGCGGCGCGGGTGCCCATGGACGAGGCGCTGGCCTCGGCCGCGATCGATTTGTCCGGGCGCCCGTTCCTCGTGTTCCAGGCCCCCCAACTCAGAGGGCGGATCGGGGATTTCGAGGCCGACCTGGTGCGGGAGTTCTTCCAAGGGTTGACGAATCACCTGCATGCCAACGTCCACATCCACGTGGAGTACGGGCAGAACCTCCACCACATGGCCGAGGCGGTCTTCAAGGCGGCCGGTCGGGCGCTGGACCAGGCGACGGCGGTGGACCCGCGCCTGCCGGGGATCGTCCCGTCCACCAAGGGAAGCCTCTGATGCGCCGGGGCTTGAACGGCCGGCGGGCTTGAGATGATCGCCATCATCGACTCGGGGATCGCCAATCTGCGGAGCGTGCAGAAGGGCTTCGAGCGGGTGGGGCACGAGGCCAGGATCGTCGAGGACCCGCGGCCTCTCTCCGAGGCGGCAGGGATCGTGCTGCCGGGCGTGGGGGCCTTCGCCGACGGCATCGCCAAGCTGTCGCGCCACGGGTTCATCGAGCCGCTGCGGCGCGCCATCGAGCAGGGGAAACCGGTCCTGGGAATCTGCCTGGGGCTCCACTTTCTGTTCTCGGAGAGCGAGGAGTTCGGCCTGCACAAGGGGATGGATCTCGTTTCCGGCCGGGTGCGGCGATTCGCCCAGGACATGCCCGACTCCGCGGTCCCGGGCACCCGGCTGCCGGGCACCCGGCTGCCGGGTCCCCGGCTGAAGGTCCCCCACATGGGCTGGAATCGCGTCCGAGTGGTGCGGCCGGCGCCCATCCTGGCGGGCCTGCCCGAGGAACCTTTCTTCTACTTCGTTCATTCCTACTATGTGGAGCCGGCGGATTCGAACGTCACGGCGGGGATCACCGAGTACGGCGGCTGGTTCACCTCGGTGATCTGGCGCGATAATCTCTTTGCGACCCAGTTCCATCCGGAGAAGAGCCAGGCGGTCGGCCTTCAGCTCTTGAAGAACTTCGCCGCCCTCACCCGTTGACGCCATGGAGATCATCCCGGCCATCGACCTCAAGGGCGGACGGGTTGTCCGCTTGGTCCAGGGCGACCCCGCGCGGGAGACGGGATACAGCCACGATCCGGCGGCCGTGGCCCGGGAATGGGAGCGACGGGGCGCGCGGCGCTTGCACCTCGTGGATCTCGACGGCGCCTTCGCCGGATCTCCGGCCAACCACGGGGCCCTCCGCGAGATCTTCCGGGCGATCACGGTGCCGGCGCAGCTCGGGGGCGGGCTGCGCAGCCTGGACGCGATCCGCGCGGCGCTGGACCTGGGGGCGGCCGTGGCCGTCGTGGGCACCGCGGCGATCCGGGACCCGGCCTTCCTGGAGGCCGCCTGCGCGGCCTTCCCCGGGCGGGTGGCCCTCGGCCTGGACGCGCGAGCCGGGATGCTGGTGGCCTCCGGCTGGACCGAGGTGACGGAAGTCCGGGCGACCGAGTTCGCCCGCCGGGCGAGCGACCTCTCCCTGGCGGCGATCATCTACACGGACATCCGGCGGGATGGGATGCTGGAAGGCCCCGATCTGGAGGGGGTCTCCAACGTGGCCTCGGCGACGCGGATTCCGGTGATCGCCTCCGGCGGCGTCTCGTCGGTCCGGGACATCCAGGCCCTGAAGGCCCTGGCGCCCCCCGGGGTGGCGGCTGCGATCATCGGCAAGGCGCTCTACGACGGCCGCCTCACGCTGGAGGCGGCCCTCCATGCGGCGGCGCGGACGGAATGCTGACCAAACGGATCATTCCCTGCCTGGACGTCAAGGAAGGCCGGGTCGTCAAGGGGACACGGTTCGTTGACTTGCGCGACGCGGGAGACCCGGTCGAGGTGGCCGCCCTCTACGATCGGGAGGGGGCGGACGAGCTGGTCTTCCTGGACATCACGGCCTCGCACGAGCGGCGCCGCATCATGATCGACGTGGTCGCCCGGACGGCCGAGCAGGCCTTCATGCCGCTCACGGTGGGAGGCGGCATCCGGTACCTGGAAGACATCCGGGAGTTGCTCCAGGCCGGCGCCGACAAGGTGTCGCTGAACACGGCCGCGGTGCAGGATCCCGAGCTGGTGCGGCGCTCGGCCGAACGGTTCGGAAGCCAGTGCATCGTCCTGGCCATCGACGCCAAACGCAGCGCCGAGCAGGACGGTTCGCGTTTCACGCCTCACGTTTCACGCCTCTCGTGGGAGGTGTTCATCCACGGCGGCCGAACTCCCACGGGGAGGGACGCGGTCGGCTGGGCGGTCGAGGGGGAGAGGCTGGGGGCCGGGGAGATCCTGCTGACCAGCATGGACCGCGACGGGACGAAGGACGGGTACGACCTGGAGCTCACGCGAGCCATCGCGGAGGCGGTGGGCATCCCGGTCATCGCCTCGGGAGGCGCCGGGACCCTGGAGCATCTGTACGAGGGGCTCGTGGCGGCCAAGGCCGATGCGGTGCTGGCGGCCTCGATCTTTCACTACCGGGAGTTCACCATTCCGGAGGCCAAGCGATACCTGGCGGGACGGGGCGTGCCGGTGCGGCTCTCGGCGCCCACGGGGACGCCGTAAGAGAGGAGGACGGGATGGAGTTCCAAGCGGTGGCGATCCAGACCCCCGAAGGTGCCAACGTCATCCTGGGCCAGAGCCACTTCATCAAGACGGTCGAAGACTTGTACGAGATCCTGGTGTCCTCCGTGCCGGGAGCGAAGTTCGGGGTGGCGTTCTGCGAGTCCTCGGGCCCCTGCCTGATCCGTTCCGCCGGCAACGACGAGCCGCTGCGGGACGCCGCCATCCGGAACGCCCAGGCGGTCGGGGCGGGGCACTTCTTCGTCGTGGTCCTCAGGGACGCCTTTCCCATCAACGTCCTGAACGCGATCAAGCAGTGCCAGGAGGTCTGCACGATCTACTGCGCCTCGGCCAACACCATTGAAGTCATCGTCGCCGTGACGGGGCAGGGGCGCGGCGTGATGGGCGTGGTGGACGGCCTGTCCCCCAAGGGGGTGGAGGCCGCAGGCGACGTGACGGCCCGGAAGGACTTCCTGCGCAAGATCGGGTACAAGGTACAATGACCAATGGCCAATGACCAATGAGGGTACCGCAATTGGTCATTGGCTCATGGGGGTGGTGGGGGTGACGACGAGGGTGCCTGAGGGGCTGCGGTTTGATGCGAACGGGCTCATCCCGGCCATCGCCCAGGACGCCGGGAACGGGCAGGTCCTGATGCACGCGTACATGAATGCGGACGCCCTGGCCCGGACGCTGGAGACCGGGCTGGCCCACTACTACAGCCGGTCGCGCCAGCGCCTGTGGCAGAAGGGCGGGGAGTCGGGGCACGTCCAGCGCGTCCGCGAGATCTTCTATGACTGCGACGCCGACACCCTACTCCTCAAAGTAGATCAGGACGTGGCGGCGTGCCACACCGGGAACCGATCCTGTTTTTACCGCGCATTTCCCACAGCCGGCGCCGACTCGACAGAGGCAGCGGACCGACGGTTCGATCCAGGCGCAGTGCACGCCGGGCTCGGGATCCTGGCGGATGTGTACGCTGTGATCCTGGACCGCAGGGCGGCCGCGCCCGAAGGATCCTACGTGGCCTCCCTGTTCGCCAAGGGGCGCGACCAGATCCTGAAGAAGATCCTGGAGGAATCGGCCGAGGTCCTGACGGCGTCGAAGGACGGGGAGCGTCAGCAGCTCATCTACGAAATGGCCGACCTCTGGTTCCACACCCTGGTGTTGCTTGCCGAGCACGAGGTGCGGCCGGAGGAAATCGCAGAGGAGCTCGGCCGGCGCTTCGGGAAGCGCAAGGCGGACTATGCGTGAGAACGTCCGGGCCGAGGAGGCGTGCGAGGTGAGAGGCAGCGGCAAATTGTTTGACAGGTGAAACCGCGATAAGTATAATATTTTACTACGTTTTCGAGGTTCTCACCCGTTCCAGCAGATCGGTCTGGCCTCATTTCCGCGGCGCAAAGGGGGTGTGAGTGGATGCCGAGCGTGGTGGTGAAGGAGGACGAGTCCTTCGAGAGTGCGCTACGCCGCTTCAAGAAGCAGTGCGAGAAAGCCGGGGTTCTTTCCGAGCTCCGCAAGCGCGAGCACTACGAGAAGCCGAGTGTTCGCCGGAAGAAGAAGATGCTGGCGGCGCGCAAGAAGGCACAGAAGCGAATGCGGTTGATGTCGGAGTAGGCCGGTGGACCTGAAGACGCGCCTCGGGGAGGATTTCAAGCAAGCGCTCCGGTCCGGAGACAAACTCCGGGTGTCGGTCATCCGTCTCCTGATGGCGCTCATCAAGAACCGCGAGGTCGAAAAGCGCGGCCCGCTGACGGACGCCGAGGTGCTTCAGGCGATCGTGGCGTCCTGCAAGCAGCGGCAGGACGCCATCGCGCAGTACAGGCAGGGCAAGCGGCAGGACCTGGCGGACAAGGAATCGGCGGAGCTCGAGCTCCTGCAATCCTACCTGCCCAAGCCCCTGACGCCCGAAGAGCTGCGGGCCATGGTCCTGGAGGCCATCGGGGAGGTGCAGGCCACCTCCGTCAAGGAGATGGGGAAGGTCATGGGCGTTTTGATGCCCAGGGTCACCGGGAGGGCGGACGGCAAGATGGTCAACACGCTGGTGCGCGAGGCCCTCTCCAAGAGCTGATGTGCTGACGACGTGACGCAAGGGATTGATCGCCCGGTGGCCGGCAAAGGATTGGGACCGGACACGGAACGCAAGGGACTCGGGAACGAGTCCCTTGCGTTTTTCTCTGGAGATCACGCTCTGGCTTGCCGCGGGCGCGGCTAGCGTGATCGCGGACGCGATGGACGCTCACTCGTTCCGAGTCCTGGAATTCTCCGAGATCGTGGACCGCCTGGCGGCCGAGGCGTCCTCGATCCTTGGACGCCAGCGGGCCGCGGGGCTTCGCCCCTCGGCCGATCCGGACCTGGTGGCCCGGCGCCTGGCGGAGACGCGCGAGTGCCGCGACCTCCTGCGGCAGGGGCCGATGCCGACCCTGGAGCAGGTCACGGACATCCGGGAGGCGCTCCAGCGCGCGACCATCGCCGGCGTGCACCTCACCCCGCAGGAGCTCCTGGCCATCGCGGACACGCTGGAGGCCGCGCTCCAGGTCCGCCGGCACTTGCAGGGGGCGGCCCGCCACCTGCCGGAACTCACCCGCGTCGCCGCCGGCCTCATTCCTCCGGTGGACGTTGCGGCGGAGATTCGCCGGTGTATCACGCCGGACGGGGCCGTGGCGGATGACGCCAGCCCCGTCCTCCGTCGCCTCCGGGCGGACGCGCGTCGCACCCGCGAGACGGTCCGCGAGGCATTGCAGGAGTTGCTCCAGGCCCCGCATCTGCAGCCGGTCCTGGCGGAGCCGATCATCACGCTGCGCAACGATCGCTATGTGATCCCGGTCACGCCGGGGTACCGGGCGCAGCTGCCGGGGGTCGTGCAGGACCAGTCGGCGAGCGGGCAGACCCTGTTCCTGGAACCGCTGTCCGTGGTGGAGCTGAACAACGCCATCCGGCGCCTGGAGCGCGAGGCGGAGGCCGAGGTGGACCGCCTCCTGGGGGAGCTGACCTCCATGGTCCGGGCTGGTGGGGTGGCCATCGCATCCACGGTAGAGGCCCTGGCCGACCTGGATCTGATTCTCGCCAAGGCGCGACTCGCCGACCGGTGGCAGGCGGCGGAGCCGCAGATCCTCCACGAGGGCGATCTCCGCCTCCTCAGTGTGCGGCACCCGCTGTTGCTCGAACAGCGACGAGCACAGGGAGGGGAGGGCGGTGAGCGATCGGTCGTCCCCATCGACGTCACGGTGAGCCCGGGGGCGCGCGTCCTGGTGATCACGGGGCCGAACACGGGCGGCAAGACCGTAGGCCTCAAGACCGTCGGCTTGGCCGCCCTCATGACCCAGGCCGGCCTTTTCATCCCGGCGTCGCCGGACAGCCGGCTGCCGGTCTATGACTCCGTGTACGCCGACATCGGGGACCAACAGAGCATCGCCCAGGACCTCAGCACGTTCTCGGCCCACGTGGCGCGCCTGCGGACGATCCTGCTTCAGGCGGGTCCCAAGAGCCTGGTCCTCCTGGATGAAATCGGCGCGGGGACCGATCCCGGCGAGGGTTCCGCCCTGGGAAACGCCGTTTTGGAGGCCCTGGCCGATCGGGGCTGCCACACGCTGGCCACGACGCATCTTGACGCGATCAAAGCATTTGTGGCCCGGGACCCGCGGATGGTCAACGCGGCGGTCGAGTTCGACCTTGACAGTCTGCAGCCCCTGTATAAATTAACTATCGGGCTTCCTGGCCGTAGCTTTGCCATTGACATCGCCTGCCGCTTGGGCGTCCCCCCCACGATCATCCAGCGATCCCGGGAACTGCTGGGAGACTCTGGCGCCGAGGTCACAGCCCTGCTGAGCCGGTTGCAGACCCAAGAACAGCAACGCGATGCCGATGCCGCCGAGGCGGCGCGGGAGCGGGCCGCCGCTGCCGCGTCGCGACAGGCGGCCGAGAGACTTGCGGCGGAGCTCCGCGAGCAGGTCACGGCTGTCCGGGCTCGGGCCAAGGGACTCGTGGCCGACATCGCGGCGGAGGCCCGGCGCCGCGCCGAGGCCGTCGTGGCGGAGCTGTCGCGCGGCGGCTCGATCCGGGAGGCGCGGGAGGCCATCCGGGATGTCGGCCGGCTGGCCGATGCGCGGCTGGCCGAGCTGCCGGGGACGAACCTCGGTCCGGAGAGCGATGTGCCTCCTGCGGCTGTGGAGCCGGGACAGCGCGTCTTCCTGCGCCACCTCGGCCAGACCGGTACGGTGGTCTCCGGCGCGACGTCGCAGGGGTTGGTCGAGGTCCAGCTCCGCGTGGGGAAGACGCGCGTTCCCTTGGAGGCCCTGACGCCGGTACCGGCGGCGCATGCCGAGCCCCCTCCGGAGGGCGGCGTCACCTGGAAGGCCGGGGCCGGTGATTCTCTGGGGGCCGAGATCAACGTGATCGGCTGCACGGTGGACGAGGCGACGGGTCGCGTGCAGCGGTACCTGGAGGACGCGGCGCTCGGAGGTCTCACGCAGGTCCGGATCATCCACGGCAAGGGGACGGGGCGCCTGCGGCGAGGCCTGGCGGAGTTCCTGAGGACGCATCCGCTGGTGGCTGGATTTCACCTGGCCTCCTTCGAGGAGGGCGGCGCCGGCGCCACCATCGTGGACCTGGGTGAGCGCCCGTCCACTCGCCCGGGGTCGGCATCTCAAGAGGTGAGGTCGGCGTGATCCCCGAAGACGTCATCGCCGAGATCCTGCGGCGGACGGACATCGTCGAGCTGATCGGCGGGTATCTCCCGCTCAAGGCGGCGGGGCGCACCCACAAGGCCCTCTGCCCGTTCCACACGGAGAAGACGCCCTCCTTCATCGTGAACCCGGAGCGGCAGATCTTCCATTGCTTCGGCTGCGGGGAAGGGGGAGACGCCATCGCGTTCCTGGTCAAGCACGAGCGGCTGACGTTCCCCGAGGCCGTGCGAACGCTGGCGGAGCGCGCGGGCGTTTCCCTCCCGGCTCGGGGCGGAGGACCGAGCGAGGGCGAGGGCCGCCTGCCCCTCCTGGAGGTGCAGCGCCAGGCGCTGGAGCATTTCCGCGAGAACCTGCGTGGGCCGGAGGGATCGGCCGCGCGCCAGTACTTGGCCGGTCGGGGCCTCACGGCGCCGCTCATCGAACGGTTCCAGCTGGGATACGCATTGCCCCAATGGGACGGGTTGCTGCGGGCGCTGAAGAAGCGGGGCCATCCGGACCGTCTGCTGGAGGCGGCCGGCCTCATCGTGGCGCGGCAAACCGGCACCACGGGTACCCGTGGTGCCACGGTTGCCCGTGGTACCGGCCACTACGACCGGTTCCGGAACCGCCTCATGATCCCGATCTGGGACGTGAGCGGGAGGGTCGTCGGATTCGGCGGGCGGGCGCTGGATCCGAGCGAGGTCAAGTACATCAACTCGCCGGAGACGGCCGTCTACCGGAAAGGGACGCACCTGTACGCGCTGAACCTGGCCGCGCGCGCCATCCGGGAGCGGGACCGGGCCCTGGTGGTCGAGGGGTACTTCGACGCGATCATGCTGCACGCCCACGGCTTCGACTACGCCGTGGCCGCGCTGGGGACGGCGCTGACGACGGAGCAGGCGCGCCTCCTCCTCCGGTACGCCACGACCGTCGTCCTGCTGTTCGACCCGGATGCGCCGGGCATCGAGGCGGCCCGGCGGAGCCTGGGGCACCTGATCAACGTCGATCTGGACTGGCGGATCGTCCTTTTGTCCGGCGGCCTCGACCCGGACGCCTTCGTCCGGACTCACGGGGCCGCCGGCTTCTCCGCCGCCTTGGATGCCGCCCAGGATCTCGTGGAGTTCTTCCTGGACCGACGGGTCTCGGGCCTGGACATCGCGGATCCCGTGCAGCGGGCGAGGGCCGTGGACGCCCTGGTCGAAGTGGTCGGAGCGATTGACAACCCGATCCGGCGGGAAGGGTACGTCCAGCGCGTGGCCCAGCGGACCGGGATCACGGACCGCTCCCTGCTGGAAGCGGTGGCGAGGCAGCGGGGCCGCGTGGGCCGGCAGGATGCGGCTCAGGCATCCCCGGCGCCCGATGTGGCATCCCCGCCCTCCGCCGAGGAGCAACTCGTCTACATCGGGCTCAACTATCCGGCGTGGCGCGAGCGGATCGCCGCGGCGCTCGCCCCGGAGGATGTCCGGGACCCGATCCTGCGGCGCATCTTCACCGAGTTCATCCAGGCGGGGGATGCGGCGGCGGGGTCCCAGGGGAACGCCCGGCCGTTGAGCCTGCAGCCCCCGGACGTGCAGCGGCGCCTGTCCTCGCTTTGGGCGAGGGATCCCTGGTCGGTGGCCGCAGGCGAGCCCGGGGAATTCCCGGCGGCTGGGGAGGAACCCGAGGCGCTGCGCCGCACGGTGGACGATTGCCTGGCTCGGATCGGCCAGGCTCGCTCGGCCGCAGAGCGGCAGGCCCTGCGCCAGGCGCTGGAGGCGGCGGATCGCCGCGGCGACCCGGAGCAGGCCCTGCGCCTGCTGGCCGAACATCCCTCGGTCAAGCGCGGCCGAGGTACCCAATAGGAGAGCATTGCATGGCCAAGCGACAGGTACAGCGAAAGGGCGCCGGGCGGCGCCAATCCCCCGCTCCGGCCCGCGCCGCTTCACGCGCGTCGTCATCGGCCGCAAGGCGAGCGAGCCACGGCCCCCGCACGCCGGTCAAGGGTGCGGGCAAGAGGCGGGCGGGTCGCCCGGCCTCCAAAGGCCAGGCGCCGACACGCAGGGCCCCGGCCAAGGTGAAGGCGAAGGTGAAACCGGTCCGGCATCCGGCGCCCCGGGTGGCGGTGAAACCGGCGCCGAAGCCGGTGGCCAAGGCGGCAGCGGCGCCCAAGCCAACCCCCGTGAAGGCCGGGCGGGAAGGCCTTGTGAAGGACGCCCTCGGGGCGAAGCCGGACACGCTGGCGGCGCGCGTCGAGGAGATCAAGACGCTGGTCACCCTGGGCAAGAAGAAGGGGTACCTCACCTACGACGAGATCATGAGCCACCTCCCCGAGGACGAGACCTCGGCCGAGCGGTTCGACGAGATCTTCCGGGCGCTGGGGGAGATGGACATCGAGGTGGTGGACGCTCCCGAGCGGGCCAAGGGCGCCGAGGGGGGAGAGGCGCAGGGAGAGGAAGCGGCGCCGGAGATGGAGCTGGATCTCACGCCGGCGCCCGTGGGCCGCACGGACGACCCGGTGCGCATGTACCTCCGCGAGATGGGCCGGACGCCGCTGCTCACCCGCGAAGGGGAGATCCGGATCGCCAAGCGCATCGAGGACGGCCGGAAAGAAGTGGCGGACGCGGTCTGCCGGGCTGGCGTGGCCGTGCGGGAGGTCCTGTACCTCGGCGAGCGGCTGGAGCAGGAGCGCCTCCGGATCGGCGACCTCTTGGCGCTGAGCGAGTTCGAGGAGCTGTCGGAACAGAAGGAAAAAGAGCTGGTCGCCGACGTCCGTCCCGTGATCCGCGGGCTAAAAAACGAACAGGCCAAGCTGGACGACTTGCACCGCCGGCTGGACAAGGCCCGCCCGCGCCTCAGCGCCCGCGGCCTGGCCCGCTTTCGCGCGGAGATCTCCCAGCGAAAGGCCAAGCAGGCGGAACACCTGCGACGCCTCACCCTGAACCAGCGAGTGGTGGACCGCATCGTCGCCCGCATGCGCAGTTTCCTGGACCGGATCGAGGCCGGCGAGCGGGAGCTGCAGGACCTGGCCCGGAACGTGCGCATGAACCAGGCGGACGTGAAGCGTTTGGCCGGCGGCGACGGCCTGGGCCCGAGCACTCTGCGGGCCATGCTGCGGCGGGCGCGGCTGCCCAAGCGTGACGGGGACATCCTGCGGCAGCAGTTCAGCAACATCCTGGAGAAGATCCGGAAGGTGGAGCAGGAGGCGGACGCCCCCGCCAAGGAGCTGCGCGCCCTCGTCACGGCCATCACCGAGGGAGAGCGGAAGGCTCTCCAGGCCAAGAAGGAGATGGTCGAGGCGAACCTGCGCCTGGTCATCAGCATCGCCAAGAAGTACACCAACCGCGGCCTCCAGTTTCTGGATCTGATCCAGGAAGGGAACATCGGGCTGATGCGGGCGGTGGACAAGTTCGAGTACCAGCGCGGGTACAAGTTCAGCACCTACGCCACCTGGTGGATCCGGCAGGCTATCACGCGGGCCATCGCCGACCAGGCGCGCACCATCCGGATCCCGGTGCACATGATCGAGACGATCAACAAGCTCATCCGGGCGTCGCGTCACCTGGTGCAGGAATACGGTCGCGAGCCGAACCCGGACGAGATCGCGCAGAAGATCGACCTGCCCGTGGACAAGGTGCGGAAGGTCCTCAAGATTGCGCAGGAGCCCATCTCGCTGGAGACCCCCATCGGTGAGGAGGAGGATTCCCACCTGGGGGATTTCATCGAGGACAAGAGCGCCGTCTCGCCGCTGGAGGCGGTGATCGGGATCAACCTGGAGGGGCAGACCGAGGAGGTGTTGAAGACGCTCACGCCCCGCGAGGAGCGCGTCCTGCGCCTGCGCTTCGGGATCGGGGACGGCTGCGATCACACGCTGGAGGAAGTCGGGCAGCAGTTCGATGTGACCCGCGAGCGCATCCGCCAGATCGAGGCCAAGGCCCTGCGGAAGCTGCGCCACCCGACCCGAAGCAAGAAGCTGAAGAGCTTCGTGGAGGGCTAAGGGCTTCCGGTGGCAGGAGAAGCGTGGTCGGCCGGTTCATCATTTGAGAAGGAACAGAGCGGCTGGACATGTCCGAAGGGGCGAATTATACTGCCTGCTGTCGCCTGCCTTCTGCCTATCTGATTTGGGCCCATAGCTCAGTTGGCCAGAGCCACCGGCTCATAACCGGACGGTCGGAGGTTCGAGTCCTCCTGGGCCCACCACTCAACGATCGCGGCGGCGCGCAACGCGCGCTTGGCCAGAGCCATCCCGCCATGAGCGGGAATGGTCCCAGGTTCGAGTCCTGGTGGGCCCACCAATCTCGAGGCGGGGTGTTTTGGGTGGGCGGATTTTGGGAGGACGGGATGCCAACCAGACTGATCGTATCAGATCCGGCGGTGATGATGGGGAAACCCGTCATCGCTGGGACTCGTATCACTGTCGAGTTGATCCTGGAAAAACTGGCGGCAGGCGAGACGGTCGAGGACATCCTGCATGCGCATCCCCGTCTCACCCGCGACCATGTTCAAGCGGCGATGGCGTTTGCGGCCGAAGCGCTCCGCGCAGACGTGCTGTACCCGATCGTCGAGGCCGGGCGGTGAGATTCGTTGCCGACGAAAGCCTAGATCAGCAGATTGTCGAGGCGCTACGGCGGGATGGCCATGAGGTACAGTCTGTCGCCGAAATGGACCCCGGGCTGTCCGATGAAGCCGTTCTGGATCTTGCGCGTCGCGATGGGGCGCTGTTGCTGACGGCTGATAAAGATTTCGGCGAGCTGGTCTTCCGTCAACGTCGGCTGTCGTCGGGCGTGGTGCTCGTCAGACTCTTCGGATTGCCTCTCATGGCAAAAGCGGCAACCGTTGTCTCGGCCATAGCGAAGCACGCAGCGGAGCTGCCGCAAGCCTTTACCGTTGTCCTGCCGGGCCTCGTCAGGATCCGCCGACAGATCTTCTGAGGGAGGGCTTCCCTAATCCGGCCGCAGCGAGAAGCTAAGGAGCTTCGCGAAAAGGCGGCGACGGCAGGCCGGATTCATAGCACGCTTGGTCAGAGTCGTCCCGCCCCATGAGCGGGACTGGTCCCAGGTTCGAATCCTGGTGGGCCCACCACAAGAAACGCAAGAAGATAGCCCGCGTGACGCACGATTACGCGGGTTTTCTTTTAGTCTGACGACTATGCTGAAGTTTGCTGTTTCTCGATCCTGTACCACAACCAACAGCCGCTAGAGCAGCCACTAGCCTACTGGCTCGCCACGGTGATGGAGCGCGGGAGGTGTCGGCGCTTGTTGGGGCTACCCACGGGGGCCTCGCGCACGTGCCCCGATCTCGAATTGGGTCCCGTGTGATCTCACCTACAAAATCGTTAGATGGAATGAGACCATTGCCATCCTAATCCGGCTCCCTCACTCGGTCCACGATCCATTTTGTCCTCCTAGACCCACCCGAAGGCATTAGCATGTATTTTAGCCCCCCGTGTTACCTGGCTAGCCGTTCACCAAAGGTGTTGACACGCTGGAATGTTGGAGTTACTGCTCCGGTGATCTTTGCAGTCATTACGGGGAGTTCCGTCAATTTCACGCGGACTGTCCAGTGTTGAAGCTGCAGAAGAATTCTTCGCGAGATGGCATTTCCTCCTTTAGCAATTAAGTCGTGGAGTTATGGCCCGACGGCAGATCACTATCAACACCTTTGGTGAACGGGTAGGTGCCAACCCCGGGGGGCTTGATGTCCCTGTTCACATGAACGTCCAAGACGAATGGCGCGTTAGCCTTGATCGCGGTCTCGATGGCCCCCGGG
>Ga0315268_10001178_pt1 | contig 30054 bp, 29 predicted proteins | sample C1_top_MG_FD_204535 | JGI IMG/M metagenome (GOLD analysis project Ga0315268, IMG submission 204535) | Sediment microbial communities from Yellowstone Lake, YNP, Wyoming, USA - C1_top | ecosystem: Environmental > Aquatic > Freshwater > Lake > Sediment | place: USA: Wyoming | collected 2017-08-01
CCCCTACAGGCCAGACTCGCAGTTCTGTCTCTTGTTCGCTCATCGTATCCTCCAGCTGGGTCTCCGGCAATTGCACCCAGCTAGATGATACCACAATTAACCCTGTTTGAAAAGTGTCGAAGACAGGCCAGGATGGAGGAAGTGGAGAGTGGGCCTTTACAAGAAAATCTATATAGAGCCATTAGGAACTTGACTGTTGACAATGTGGATATGGGCTTGTTTCAATTAGGTAGAATATTTGAGAGCGAATTGAGGAGTTTCCTGTTGGAAGCACAAAGAAAGCAAACTTTCCCAGTAACCAACAGTGACTTGCAACGGCTGGCATCAATGATAGATTGTGTCGAGCGTAACGGTATCATAAAAAACAAGCATCACCTCACCTTCCTCCGCCAGGAAAGAAATGAACGTGCTCATGGAGATATTCCTGATTTGGCAGAACGTGAAGAATTGATGAGGCAAGCACCATTCTTGGCTGGTTTGTTCATAGAGTACATCATACTTTTTCACAAGAAACATGGTGAGCTTTAGAGTTTCAGCATAACGGATATAGAGGCCATCCGCTGAGAAGTGGATGGCCTCTTTTTGTTGGCAACAGCCCAGAATATGTGCTATAATACATGCCGGTCTGCCGTCCGCAGGCCAGGAAGTGGGTTCCGGAATGATTCCAGTTCTCTTTGAAAACGACGACCTCCTGGCCGTCAACAAGCCGGAAGGTCTGGCGGCCATCCCCGAAGGCGCTAAAGGCAGAGATTGCCTGCTCGCCTTGCTGGAGGCGGCGGGGACGGGGCGACTGTACATCGTCCACCGCCTGGATAAGGAGGCCAGCGGCGTCATCCTCTTTGCCCGCAACGCCGCCGCCCACAAACACCTCAATGAGCAGTTCCGGCAGCGCAGCGTCAGAAAGACCTACGTGGCCCTGGTGCACGGCGTCATCGCCGCAAACAGCGGCCTCATAGACCAGCCGATCCGTGAGTTCGGCTCCGGGCGCATGGGCGTGGATCTGCAACGAGGCAAGCCCTGCCGCACCGAGTTCCAGGTCAGCGAGCGCCTGGCGGCCTACACCCTCGTCCAGGCCTATTCGCTCACCGGGCGACGCCACCAACTGCGCGTGCACTTCTACAGCCTGGGCCACCCCATCGTGGGCGACCGGCGCTACGGCGACAAGGCGGTGCAGCGCGCCTTTCCCCGCCTGATGCTGCACGCCCAAGAGATCACCTTCTTGCTGCCCACAGGCGAACAAGTCACTGTACAAGCGCCCATACCAGAATCGTTCTGGGCGGTTGTGGCCAGAAGCCGCAAAACGTGAGCCGTGATGCGTGATCATGAAGTTTTGACGGTTTACTGGCCTTTGCCTAGGTCACGAAAACTACCAGTCTATGCCCCGCTCCCTGGGGAGCGGGGGTAGGGGGTGAGGGGCATACGTTTAGCGTTCAATGCCAGGATCAGTAAGTCTGGTATCGCCAAGTTAGAGGCCATCCGCTGAGAAGTGGATGGCCTCTAGCGTTTCTGGCTACAAAACTCTGACAAGGGTGCCCGTCAAAGTCTTGCGCTGGCTGGCACCTGATGGGGACGATTGTCGAGTTACAGGACACTACGACCTGAAACGTCGTAGTTTAGGGGACCTCAGCTCACAGGCTACGGCGTTCCAGGCCGTAGTGTCCCCATCCAAAACGAACTCGCTCGTCCGGTGAGACTACAGTGACGGGTTATGGTGTGCTAGAATGGCCGATAGTCTGGCTTGCTCCGCAAAAAGATGACGGACACCCCTCTGACAAAAACCCCTTGACATCAGGCGAGAAGTATGCTATACTGTATAGTGAAACTGAGTTTCACTCTATGAAACTAAGAGCGGCCCTCAGCTTTGTTCCACGTCATCCGGGATCCTTTTTATTCCCCCACATGAAGGAGGTATTGAGTTGCCCCAACCAACCCGTGCTGTAGAGAGAGCTCTGGATATACTCTTGTGCTTTGGCTCGGAAACGTCCACTCTGACCCTGACGCAAATTGCCGAACGAGTGGGCATGCACAAGAGTACAGTACACCGCCTCCTGGCCACCCTGGAGAACAAGGGTTTCGTGCAACGCCTGGAAGAAAACGGCGCCTACCGCCTGGGCTTTCGGCTGGTCGAACTGGGATTTGCGGTGCTCAAGAGCAACGATATTCACCACCAGGCACTGCCATACATGCATCGTCTGGTGGCGGAACATCGTGAGACTGTAGACCTGGCGATTTTGGATGGGGCCAACGTGGTCTATCTCCAGGTTATTGAGAGCCCGCAGCGCGTGAAACTGGCGGCAGCCCCCGGCCAGCGCCTGCCCACTTACTGTACCGCTACCGGCAAAGCCTTCCTGGCTTTCTTACCCGATGAGCAGGTGAAGAGCATTCTCAGGCAGGGCTTGCGCCAGTACACCTCGCATACGAAGGTTTCACTTCCCGATCTGTACGAAGATCTGCGCCTCACCCGTGAGCGAGGCTTCTCCATCTCGGAACAAGAGTACGAGGACGGCATCAACGCCGTGGCCGCACCCATCCTCGATGCCCACCAGCATCCTATCGCCGTGATCGCCATTGCCGGGCCGTCCTTTCGGCTGCCGCGCCAGCGGCTGTTAGAGCTAGGGGAATCAGTCAAGGCCACCGCCGACGCTATTGCGCGGGATATTGGCCTGATACTGCAGGTGCCAGCAGAATAACAGCTCCAGCACTGCTGGAGATACCACACAGAGAGGAGCACATGGCTAAATTACCGTTCGTCAGAGCCGCCGACGTCCAGGGAGAGTATCGTCTCCCACCTCGTGTCTCCAAGCTCCTGTTAAGCCCCAGAGATGGTGGAGTCAAGAATCTCTCGCTGGGGATGAACATCACGGAGGTCGGCAGCATGATCCCCGACCACGTGCACGAAGAATCGGAGGAGGTTTTATTCCTTATCAGCGGTCGCGCCAAGCTAGTGATCGAAGGCGAAGGAGAATGGGAAATCGGTCCTGAGACGGCCTTCTACTCGCCTCTTGGCAAGAAGCACCGCCTGGAAAACATCGGCAACGAGCCGCTCAAGCTCGTCTGGGTGTACTGCCCCCCGTTGCCACAACATCGCAGTTAAAACACGATTAGCGTGAACTTAAGATGGAGTGCACGCCTTGGCGTGCGCTAACAGCGGTCTGGCAACCGCACTCCGGAGCTAAGTTCACAACAATCGTTAAGACACAATTCTTATCAGAAGGGAGTATCCATTCATGTTTGAAGAAACTCGTGAATACCTCAAGAAGCTGGGATTGCCGCCAGGGGATCTGTTTGATATGCCCACCTCTACGGCGCGCTTTCCCGATGGGGCGGCTTACCGCATCGAGGTGCCCACGGTGAACTCAGCCGAGGCGGTGGCTGCGTTGCTGGACACGGCCACCAAGCACGGCATCACCATCAATCGGGTCACTGAGACGTACGGCATGTTCCGCCACACCCGCGCTGAGCTGAAGGAATACTGCCGCCTGTGCAGCCAGTATGGCGCAGAATTGGTGCTCTCGGTAGGCCCACGCGCCACATACGATACGGGCGCTACGGTTCTCTCGCCGCAGGGCGTGCGCATCAGCTATCGCTTGCGCGGCATGGAGCAAGTCCTGCGTGGGGTAGAAGACATCAAGCGCGGCTACGATATTGGCTGCCGTGGCTTCCTCCTCTACGATGAGGGGATGCTTTGGCTGGTGGGCCAGATGCGCCGGGATGGCGCGCTGCCCAAAGACATTGTCTTCAAGACCTCGGCGCACCTGGGGCACTGCAACCCATGCTCCTTCAAGTTATTGGAGAGTCTGGGGGCCGACAGTATCAACCCGGTGCGCGACCTGCAAATCCCCATGATCGCGGCGCTGCGCGCGGCCGTCAAGGTGCCGCTGGACATTCACACCGACAATCCGCCGGGGTCGGGGGGATTCATTCGCGTTTACGAAGCGCCGGAGATCGTGCGCGTGGCTGCGCCGGTGCATCTGAAGACGGGGAACTCGGTGGTCAGCGGGCACGGTGAGATGACCTCCGCCAACGATGGGAAGCGGATGGCCGATCAGGCCGCCATCGTGGTGGAGATGGTCAGCAAGTACTACCCCGAAGCCAGGCAAACGGCAAAAGGGGCGAAGGATTTGCATCTCCCTCTAGCTTAACTTGACAAGGAAAAACACAATGGGCAATTGGAAACTGCCGCCAGAGGGTGGCCACATGGAGCGCCCCACTGGCGTATACTATCAAACCATGACCGTGAACGACCTGCAGGCGCGGCTGAAGCAGAACGACCTGATCATCATCCCGGTGGGTAGTACAGAATGTCATGGCGCGGCGCAGCCATTTGGCGAGGACACCTTCCTCGTGACCAGGATGGCCGAGCAGGTGGCCCTCAAGATGGGCTGCACGGTGGCTGAGCCAATCTGGTATGGGTCTCATCCTTACAACCACCTGGGCATGCCCGGCACCATCGTCATCCCCGAAGATGCATTCCTGGCCAACCTGCGTGGTGTCATCGCCGGGTTCTGGAATGCCGGCTTCCGCAAGCAAATCCTGCTCAACGGGCACGGCCAGGAAGAAGTCATTCCCCTGGCTCTCCATCAGTTTGCCAAGAAATACCAGGTGCCCTGTATCCTCGTCTCCCTCCACTGGCCCACCGTGATCCACGATTATCTCAAGGATAAGGCCCACGGTGGCCCCTTCGAAACCCCGTTCCAACATGCCTGCGAAGTGGAAGCATCCTACTCGCTGGCTCTGTTCCCCGAATTCATGAAGATGGCAGCCGCCGTGGACACCAAGCCGGAAGGCTTCCTGCCGCCTGGGCATGTGGACAAAGGCGGCGAGGTTTACCATGCGCCCATCAAGGGACACGAGCATGTCGGCCTGGGCGGGATTGAAGTGCTGGTTTACCCGGAAGGCGTGATCGGCCAGCCCACCCTGGCCGATGCCGAGAAGGCCAAGCCTGGTCTGGAAGCTTTGTTGGACTATATGTGCAGGCTGATCAATGACATCATGACCCGCTTCCCGGCCGGGCAGCTTCCACCAGTGGACAAGACGACGATGCGTGATCCAGCGGATATCGAGGCGCTGCTCAAAGGCCCGCTCAACGGTGGCAAGCACTTGTACACCATCGCCTACCCGCCGTGATCGTGCACGCCAGCTAATCTGGAGCGTGGTGAGACATAGGTGATCCGCTTCTCGACGGTCATTTCGCTGCGTATGGAAGGCGACGTGCTTGTCAACGTCATCATGCCCAACTGCGTGTCCTCAATCTATGTATGAGTCTACCACGCCAGTCAGGGAGATCACAATAAAGAGGCAAGAGTGGCAACTCAGAGGCAAAAACCACACCACAAGACTGGATCCAAAGCGGGCATTGAAGTGAAGCCGACTGTCTGCTTCTGGTGTAAGGCAGAGTGCGGACTGCTGGCGCACGTGCAAGACGGCCGGCTTCTCAAACTCGAAGAAGACCCGGAGTGGCCGATCAAGTGCTATCCTCCCACAGCCGGCTGCGTGCGACGCAAGGCGGCGGTCGAGTATTTTTATCATCCCGGGCGCATCCACTATCCTCTGAAGAGGGTCGGTGAGCGAGGCGAGGGCAAGTGGCAGCGGATCGAGTGGAAGGATGCTCTGGACGAAATCGCCGACAAGTTAGATAGACTTAGAGACCGCTATGGTGCTGAAACACTGGGGGCTTCGGGCGGAACAGCCCGCACCCATGACGAGTACCGTGCCCGCTTCTTCAACCTGTTCGGCTCTCCGAATCTGTTGGGGCAGGAGCGGATTTGCTTTGGGCCGCGTTCGATTATGGCCGATGCAATCATAGGGATGTTCCCCAACTATGCGTTGAGCAAGGACTCCAAATGTCTGCTGCTCTTAGGCGCTGAGCCGTTGACAGCCAGACCGATGGTTGCCAAAGCGATCTTGGAGGCAAAGAAGAGCGGCGCCAAGTTAATCGTCGTTGACCCTTGCCAAACGAAATCGGCTTCCATGGCTGACCTGTGGCTGCCGGTGCGCCCAGGAACGGACTCGGCTTTGCTGTTGGGCATGATCGGCGTTGTCGTGGATGAAGAACTCTACGATAAGGAATTCGTCGCGAAATGGTGCTATGGGTTCGAGGATGTGCTAGAGCGTCTGAAAGAGTACCCGTTGTCGCGGGTGTCCGAAATCACGGGCTTGTCGTCAGAGTTGATTCAAGCGGCGGCGCGAATGTATGCCACGAACAAACCTGCGTGCGCTATGGAGGGTGAGGGACTGGAACATTCCTACTCTTCGATTCAGGCCATCCACGCGCGCTGGATTCTGGCTGCCATCTGCGGGAATATAGACATCAAAGGCGGCGAGATACAGATGGGGCCTCCAGGTTTCGTGCCCACGCGTGACATGGAACTGTGGGAAAGACTACCCGAGTCTCAATGGAAGAAGATGATTGGGGCGAGCAGATTCCGCGTTTCCAGCTATGACACACAGATCATGCTCATGCGGAACATCAAGCGGGTCTGGGGTGCGCCCGTCAACGAGATGTTCCATCAGTGCCAGAGTCACACACCGAGCGCCTACCAGACGATCATCACGGGCAAACCTTATCCACTCACGGCGCTCTTTACCAGTCACAGCAATCCCATGGTCACCGAGATTGCTACCAAGACGGTTTACCAGGCGCTGAAAAGCCCCAACCTCCAGTTATACGTTGTGAACGAATTCTTTATGACCCCAAGCGCCGAACTGGCGGACTATGTGCTGCCGTCAGCTACATGGTTGGAGCGGCCTGATCTGTGGGCTTTCAGCGACTATGGCAGGTATATCTGGGCCCGTGAAGCCGTTGTACCACACATCGTGCCCGGTCAGTATGAGCACTTTCGGGATTACGATATCTGGCGGGAACTTGGGATCCGACTCGGTCAGGAAGCAGACTGGCCCTGGAAGACACTGGAGGAAGTCATTGACTATAGGCTTGCACCGCTGGGCTATACGCTCAAGACCTTCCCCAGAGTCATCCTTCGTCCCATAGTGGAGAAAAAGTACGAAAAGCAGGGATTCGCTACCAACACAGGAAAAGTGGAACTGCGTTCCACCGTGCTCGAAGCGCTGGGCTATGATCCATTGCCCAAGTATATTGTTCCACCCGAAAGTCCGCAGGGTGACCCCGAGTTGACAAAGGAGTACCCGTATACACTGATCAGTGGACGCAGAATCTTGTTCTACTACCATGCGGAATGGCGACAGGTTGAGTCGGTGCGCAAGCACTATCCTGACCCCATCGTTCGCGTTCACCCTGATACGGCTCGCGCGGAAGGGATTGCCGAAGGCGACTGGATCTGGATCGAAACCAAGCGAGGAAAGGTGCGCCAGAAGGTTCAGTTCTTCGACAAAATGGATCCCAAGATCATTGACGCAGAGCACGGCTGGTGGTATCCGGAAATGCCGGGACCGGAGCCGTCGCTTCACGGAGCCTTCGAGTCCAACATCAATGTCTGCATGAGCGATGACCCGGATCACTGCAATCCAGAACTAGGCTCTTACCCGCTCCGCACCGCGCTGTGCCGAATATCGAAGGCAGAGCCTGTGGGTGTGTAGCGACAAGCTGCCGTGCTTGCCTGTGTGCTTCATGAAGCCAGGAGCCCGGGGACACCGCTGTCCTGCAGATGTAGGAGAGGCAAAGTGAAGATCCTCAGAGTGAACACGGATCGTTTGGAGATCACATGGGAGCCAGTCCCCCCAGTTTACGCGCGTCTCGGTGGCCGGGCCCTCACCTCTAAAATGCTTCTGGAAGAAGTCCCACCAACGTGTGACGCCCTGGGCCCTCACAACAAACTCATCTTTGCCCCAGGGCTGTTGGGGGGAGCCGGAGTGACGACCGCCGGGCGCTTGTCGGTTGGTGCCAAGAGCCCCCTGACCGGCGGCGTCAAGGAAGCAAACGCCGGCGGCACAGTGGGCGATCTGCTGGGGAAGCTGGGCGTCAAAGCGGTGGTTGTTGAGGGGCAAGCCAAGAAAGGCGAGCTGTTTGTCCTGCACGTGCAGGGTGATGCAACCCAATTGCTGCCGGCCGGCGCTCTACGGGGCTTAGGCACCTATGCCACCGCTGATCGGTTGCAAGCACAGTACGGGGCGGACTGCACGGTCATCTCTATCGGTCAGGCGGGCGAGTGCCTGATGCGGGGTGCCAGCATCGCCTGCACCGGGGAAGGCGATCAGCGCAGCAACCACGCCGCCCGTGGCGGCCTGGGCGCGGTCATGGGGAGCAAGGGCCTCAAGGCCATGGTCATCGCCAAAGTAGTGGGTAAGGCGGTTCCGCTGGCCGATGCTGAGCTCTTGCGGAAGGCGGCTCGCCGTTTCGCCCAGGAACTCATCAACGACCCGAAGACAGGCCAAAAAGGCTCGCAACACCTGTATGGGACGGCGTCTATTGTGGCAGCCGTGAACGAGATGGGCTCCTTGCCCACGCGGAACTTTAGCTCAGGCAGCTTTGAGCAAGCGGCAGAATTGCGCGGCGAGCACCTGCGTGAGATCACCCTGGCCCGCGGCGGCCTGGTGGGCACTCGCTGCATGCCCGGCTGTGTGATCGCCTGCCGCAATCTCTACGTGGACGAATCCGGCCAGCCGATCGTTGGCACTCTCCAGTACGAGACGATTGCCTTGATGGGGGCCAATCTCGGCCTGAGCAGCCTGGATGATGTCGCCCGGCTCAACTACATGTGTAACGACTTTGGCCTGGATACGATTGAGACCGGTGCGGCGCTGGGCGTGGCCATCGAGGCTGGTTTGGCCAAGTTTGGCGATTTCGCCAGCATCGCCGGCTTATTGCAGCAGGTGGGCGAAGGTACGGTGCTGGGCCGGCTGATCGGCAGCGGGGCGGTGACGACCGGGCGTGTGTTGGGCATACGCCGCGTACCGGCGGCCTTGGGCCAGGCCATACCGGGCTACGATCCGCGCAGCCTGAAAGGGAACGGCGTCACCTATGCCACGTCCCCAATGGGCGCCGATCACACGGCCGGCAACGCCTTTGGCGCCCGCAAAGAGGTAAATCCGCTGGCCGTCCAAGGCCAACGGGAGCTTTCTCTGAAGCTGCAAATCATCGCCGCCATGCTGGACAGCACTGGTTTGTGTCTGTTTGCTCGTCCGCCGGTAATTGCTGATCCACAGCTCATGGTGGACATGATCAACGGTGTCTATGGTTGGGGTTGGACCAAAGAGGATCTGGATCGCTTCAACCGCGACGTGCTGCGGACCGAACTGGAGTTCAATCGCCGTGCGGGCATTACAACGGCGGACTACCGCCTGCCCGAGTACATGCGCCAGGAACCACTGCCGCCGCACAACGCTACCTTTGACGTGCCGGATTCCGAACTGGATGCCGTTTTTGATGCTCTGTAGATCACAGTTCGGTTCGTAGTGCGCACTTGTAGTGCGCTTTCAGGCGCTCAAACGCCCACTACGAGCCAGGTTCGTGATCTACCTCTACCCTGTAGAGGTGACTTTTGGCTGTAGATGTTGAATTGTTTGGGCAACTATTACCTGACATGCCGCGGCGCCAAACCCTGACCCTGGAGCATCCGATGACTGTCCAGGAGGTAGCAATCCTGCTGGGCCTGAACCCTGACGACGTTGGGCTGATGGCGATCAATGGCATCCAGAGCGAGATGCCAGATCTTGTACCGCCTGACTGCCGGCTGTGCTTCTTTCCGCCTATGTCTGGAGGGTAATTCGTTCGGCAGATACTGGCCTGGATTAGGCCGCAAGTGGCGAAAGTGGAGGAGAACCGTGCATTTCTTGAAGGTCGAAGGGCTCAGCAAGTCCTTCGGGGGCTTGATGGCCGTCCGTGATCTGGAGTTTGCCGTCGAGGAGGGTGAGATCATTGGACTCATTGGTCCCAATGGTTCAGGGAAGACCACGACGCTGAACCTGCTCACCGGATTCCTAAAACCCGATTGTGGCACTATAACATTTAAGGGGGAGAACTTAACGGGCCTGGCACGCAATCGGGTATGCCAGAAGGGCATAGCGAGAACCTTCCAGTTGATTAAGCCTTTCCTCGGTTTTACGGCCCTACAAAATGTGATGGTAGGCAGAGTATACGGCCAGGAACCGACCAAGAGCCTCAAGGCGGCTGCAGAAGAGTCGCGGGAGATCCTTGAACAGGTAGGACTTGGGGACAAAGCGGAGGTTTTGGCTAAGGATCTCACCCTGATGCAACGCAAGAGGCTGGAGTTAGCCAGAGCTCTGGCCGCCAGGCCCCAACTACTTCTCTTGGATGAGCTTATGGCTGGCCTGAACCCCGGGGAGGCTGAGGATGCTTGCGCCTTAATCAAGCAGATAAGGAATTCGCAGATAACGATCCTGGTGGTGGAGCACATCGTGAAGGCGATTTGTGATCTCTCTGATCGCATCATTGTATTAAACATGGGGGAAAAGATAGCTGAGGGCCCTCCCCAGGAAATCGTGCATAACCCTAAAGTCATAGAAGTCTATTTGGGGAGGTCCCATGCTTAAAATAGAAGAGGTAGACGCCTACTACGGCGATCTCCAGGCCCTTTGGGGCATCTCTATGCAAGTCAATGAGGGAGAACTGGTGGCGCTCATAGGCCCTAACGGTGCAGGAAAAACTACCACCTTGAGGGTCATAACCGGCTTGCTGAAACCTGCCTCAGGCAACATCCATTTCTACGGTCATAACCTGGATAAGGTCGCGGCCCACAAGATCGTGGAGTTGGGCATCTCCCAGGTACCAGAGGGGGGAAAGATATTCACGGGGATGAGCGTCCTGGAGAACCTGGAACTGGGGGCGTTCGTCGCCAGTGCCAGGAAGGTCAAAGATCAAAGCTTGCGGTGGGTGTACGAAATCTTCCCCCGGCTTGAGGAAAGGAAGAACCAACGGGCGGGGACCCTGAGCGGCGGTGAGCGGCAGATGCTGGCTATCGGCCGGGCCTTGATGTCCAAACCCAGGCTTTTGCTGCTAGATGAACCCTCTTTTGGTTTAGCGCCTTTGCTGGTGGAACAGATTTTTGCGATGATCACAGAGATAAACCGACAAGGGGTTACTGTCCTGCTGGTGGAGCAGAACGTCCGGGCGGCTTTGGAACTGGCGCACCGGGCTTACGTGATCGAGAACGGCCGGATTGTCGGACAGGGTACGGGCGATGCCCTCTTGTCCTTTGACTCTGTGCGCAGCGCGTACCTGGCATAGACAGCGAAGAGGAGATTCCCATGCTTGAACCGTTGGTGCAAAACCTGGCCTTTGGCGTTCTGGTGGGCGCCTTGTACGGATTAGCGGCGGTGGGCCTTTCCTTGGTCTTCGGGGTGACCAAATTCCTCAACGTGGCCCACGGAGAGCTTTTGATGTTTGGCGGCTACGCCAGCTTCTGGGTCTTTACCCTTTTGGGCGTGGACCCCTTCCTCACTCTTGCTTCGACCATAATCTTCCTTCTCTTGATTGGGCTGATCCTATACAAATTGCTCTTCGCCCGCATGGTCAAGCTCACTGAGTCCATCAAGATACAGAACACTCTCCTCGTCGGATTCGGGCTATCTCTGGTTCTGCAGAACCTGGCTCTCCGCCTTTGGACTGCCGATACTAGGAGCATTACCACCCTCTATTCTGGCTCAGTGTTCACAATCCTTGGGGTGCGCTTTCCCATCGTGCGTGTGGCGAGCCTGGTAATCGCCCTCGTTACTCTCCTCGCCCTTGACCTGTTCCTGCGGAGAACCTACACGGGCAAGGCCCTGCGGGCCACCGTGGAAAACTGGGAGGCTGCCACCCTGATGGGGATTGATATTCAGAGGGTCTACCTCTTGTCTTTTGTCTTGGGAGCTGCTCTGGCCGGGGTGGCGGGATGCCTGGTGAGCGTCGGCTATTCCATAGAGCCGGTGATGGGGCTGAATTGGACCCTCAAGGGCCTCATTGTGATGGTCCTGGGAGGGTTGGGAAGCATCATGGGGACCTTTGTCAGGGGCCTCATCTTGGGGGTTACAGAGTCAGCCACCGGCTTTTTTCTCAGCCTCACCTACCGAGAGGTAGTCGGCCTCGTCCTTTTCGTCCTGATTTTGGTTTTTAGACCTCAGGGCCTATTCGGCACAAAAGAGGGGTAACCAATGAGCAGAAAGCAATTGGCATTCAGCACCATCCTCATCGTGATCTTGGCATTCCTCCCTTTGGTGCTCAAGAGAGATAACATCATTAACCTGGCGCTTTTAGTCCTGTTGTACGTTTCCCTGGCCTCGAGTTGGAACATCCTGGGAGGCTATGCTGGGCAGGCTAACCTGGGCCATGCTGCTTTCTTTGGCGTGGGGACCCTGGCCACTCGCTTACTCTGGTTGTCGGGCTGGAACCTCTTTCCTAGCCTTCTGGCGGGGGGACTCCTGGCTGTGGCCTTCGCTCTACTGATCGGCATTCCCGCTTTCAGGCTTAGAGGAGTGTATTTCGCTATCGGTACGCTGGCGCTGGCGCAGATTCTTTACATCACTGTCGGCAACACGCTCCCTATGATCTCCTCCCTCCCGGCGCAAAATCTGGCCACCTATCAGCTTGTCCCCCGCTACTATATCTTCCTGGGCTTGGCCCTTCTCACCATAGGGACGGCCTACTTTCTGGTCAATTCCCGGTTGGGACTAGGGATAATGGCTGTTCGCGAAGAAGAAGATGCGGCGGAATCACTGGGAGTCAGTGCTCTACAACACAAACTCTTGGCCCTGAGTGTCAGCGCCTTCTTTGCCGGCCTGACTGGAGGCGCCTTCGCTTTTTATCACGTTGGCTACTATCCGCAACTACCATTTTCTCCCGAGTGGACCTTTGATTCCATGATGATGGCTTACATCGGCGGCGCAGGCACCATTGTCGGTCCGATCATCGGCGCGGTGTTCTTCGTCGTCGTTAGGGAGTTTCTGGTTCTGAAGCTGGCCGAAATGCATTTGATCGTCTTCGGCGTTCTATTCATTCTCGTGGTCCTTTTCCTACCTGGCGGGTTAGTGGGAGCCTGGGGCCAGGTTCAAAAAGCGCTGGCCCGTCGGTCAAGACAGAAGGAGATCAAGCTTTCCCTCACAAGGGCGAGTTGATCTCCTCAGCCGTGGGCCCTCTCGCCAAAACTGAAAGGAGGTGGCTTATGAGGTGATACTGCAGGGCGATATCTGTGTGCCGGAGACGGCTTTCTAGGACAAAAACAAGGAGGATTAGCCATGAGAGCTAAACTGACACTCGTGCTCGTGGTCGCGCTCTTAGTGAGCACCCTAGCGACCGGTTGTGGCCCCGCACCGACACCGACACCGACAGCAGCACCACCTACCCAGGTGCCACCTACAAAGGTACCACCGACACCGGTACCACCGACAGCGACGCCCGCGCCGACAAAGCCGCCAGCACCGGCGGCCATAGAGGTTGGCGCGTCGATTCCCCTCACCGGGAAATTCGGCTCCCTCGGTGCCCAGGTGAAGCCGGGATACATGTACGCCGTGCAAGACATCAACGCCGCCGGCGGGGTGTACGTCAAAGAGTTCGATAAGAAGATCCCCCTGAAACTCACCATCTACGACGACGAATCCGACCCCACCAAGGCGGTGAGTAAGCTGGAAACTCTCTACGCCGAGCAGAAAGTGGTGGCCTACCTGGGTGGCGCCGGTAGCGACATGCATGCCGCGACCGCAGCCATCGCCGAAAAGAACAAAGTCCCCTATCTCGGCATTGCCTTTGCCCTTTACCAGATCCACCAAAAGGGCTACAAGTACCTGTTCTCGCCATTCCCCAAGTCGCCTGCCCAGGGCAAAGACGTTTACGAATACCTCAACGCGATGATTCCAGAAGGGCAAAGACCGACCAAGGTAGCCATCTTCCAGGAAAAAACCGACTGGGGCATTGAGCTGGGCGGGCTGTGGAAGGAGAATGCTCCCAAATACGGGTATACGATCGTGACCTATGAGGAGTATGCCCCGGGGACCAAAGACTACTCGGGCATGATCCTCAAAGCCAAGGCGGCGGGGGCAGAGGCTCTGTTCGGCATGCCTACTATGCCAGATGGCATGGCGATGTTCAAACAGATGTCTGAGCTCGGCTGGGCGCCCAAGTTCAGTCTGATCATCCGCGCGCCGGAAAATGTCGCCTGGGCAGAATCGCTGGGCAAGGTCGGCGACTATGTAACCATATTCCCGGGCTGGCACAACGGTGTGAAATTCCCAGGTGTGGACAAGCTCAACGCGGCATATCAGGCAGAATTCAAGCGACCCGCCGATTTGCTGACGGGACCGGCTTATGCCTGTGTGCAAATCCTGGCCAATGCGATTGAAAGAGCAGGCACGCTGGACCGGGACAAGATCAGAGACGCCATCGCCGCCACCAATATGACGACGGTGGTTGGCCCGGTCACCTTCAATCCGGACGGCACAGGCAAAGTGCTGGATCCTATGATTCAATGGCAGAAGGGCAAGCTGGAGTTGGTGTGGCCCGCCGAACACGCCACAGCCAAGTTCGCCTACCCGGCTCCCCCATTTGACAAACGATAGGTAGGCAGGTCGTACCCAGGGAAATCAGCGTGTGGAGTGTGGCGATGGCTTGTCCATCTACGCCGCAATGATTCGCCATCGCCACATTCCCAGAGGGTAGTATTTACAGAAAGGAGATGCAGATGAAAGTCAATCGTTGCTTATCCGCCATCGCCTTGTGCGCCGTGCTCGTGCTGGCCGTCGCCTGCGCAGCACCGGCCGCCCCGACCGTCGCTCCACCGACCGCTGCCCCGCCGACCGCCGCTCCGCCGACTGCCATCCCGCCGACCGTCGTCGTGCCACCGACGGCCACACCCAAGCCGACTGAGGCCCCCAAGCCCACTGGTGTGGCGTGCGAGAGCCTCAAAAACCTCAAGCTGCCAGACACGACGATCACGGCAGCCGAGTCCATCAACCCCATACAGGAGTCGCCGGGGGTGGTTGTCCGCGGCGTGTGGGCCTCGCCGGCTTCGGCGCACGGCACCACCACTGTGGATGTCCCCTTCTGCCGGGTGGCGGGTGTGACGGCTCCGTCGATCGGTTTTGAAGTCTGGATGCCGCTGGCCGACAAGTGGAATGGCAAGTTCAATGGCGTCGGCAACGGCGCGTTGGCAGGCGGAATTAACTATCCGGCGATGAAGGGTCCACTTGGTTTGGGCTATGCCGTTGGCAGCACCGATGGCGGGCACAAGAGTCCGTCAATAGTGGATGGCGCCTGGATGATGGGGCACCCGGAACTGTGGGATGATTTTGGCTATCGCGCCGTTCACGTGATGACCCGAAACGCCAAGGCGATCATCGAAGCCTACTACGGTAAGGCCGCCAAGTACTCGTACTTTACCGGATGCTCGGGCGGTGGCCAGCAGGGACTGGCGGAGGCACAACGCTACCCCGCCGACTATAACGGTATCGTCTCTGGCGCCCCCGCCAACTTCCCAACGCGTATGTGGCCGGGCGAAACCTGGCCCTCCTATGTGACCCAAAAGAGTGTGGAGACGAAAATCCCGGTAGAGAAACTCCCACTCATCAACAAAGCCGCGATTGCCGCCTGCGATGCCAACGATGGCGCCAAGGATGGGCTCATCACCGATCCGCGCAAGTGCAACTTTGATCCCGGGACGCTTTTGTGCAAAGGTGCCGATGCCCCCGACTGCCTCACGGCGGCACAGGTGGACTCGGTCAAGAAGGTCTACGGTGGGTTGAAGGATCCGACCACCGGGGCGCAGTTCTGGCCCGGCTATGAGCCAGGCAGTGAACTGGGTTGGCCCGGGCACATCGGCGAACCTTTTGTAATCCCGCAAGGTTACTTTAAGGCGATGGTCTTCAACAATCCCAACTGGGACTGGAAGACCTTTGACTTTGCCAACCCGAAGGACTTTGCGATCCTGGTTGACGCTGATGCCAGGTATGGCCCCATCCTCAACGCCACCGACCCAGACCTGATGGCCTTCAAAGCGCTAGGCGGCAAGCTCATCTTGTGGCATGGCTGGGCTGACCAGAATATCGCCCCGCGCAATAGCATCAGTTACTATGAAAGCGTGGTGGCAGACCAGGGCAGCGAAGCCGAGACGCAGAAATTCATGCGCCTCTTCATGATCCCTGGCGTGGGGCACTGCTCTGGCGGCGCAGGTCCCGACACGTTCAATGCGCTCGCCGCGTTGGAGCAATGGGTCGAAAAGGGCATCGCGCCAACGCAGATCCCCGCCTCCAAGGTGACGGCGGGCAAAACCGAATTCACTCGTCCGCTCTGCGTGTATCCACAGGTTGAGCAGTACAAGGGCACGGGCGACATCAACGACGCCGCGAACTTTACTTGCGTCACTCCCAAGTAACTGTTGGATTAGGCAAGGTTCGTAGTAGCGACTTTAGTCGCCGTTGCGGCCAACAAACGACTAAAGTCGTTACTACGAGCCAAGTGGGCGTACCATCTTGATAAGGAGCACAAGGATGCCAGAAACCTACAGTCTAGTAGACGCCACCATGAAGGTTATTCAGGATCGCCGCAGCATCCGGGAATACACGCCGGAACCAGTGGCCGATCAGGACCTAGATCTGATTCTGGAGGCGGCGCGGCAGGCGCCTTCGGGTGAAAATGCCCAACCCTGGCGTTTCATTATTGTGAAAGACGCCGATACGCGCCGGAAACTGGGCGCGCTGGCGGGCGGTGGGAGCGGCCGCCGCTTCACCGCCGAGTTTGTCACCCAACAGATGCAAGAGCGTTTCGCCAGCCTGCAGGATGAAGCCAAGAAAAAAGCAGCCTTTGAGAAGCTGACCTCCGGCCAGGTATCCGCCTTCCTGGCCAATGCGCCCGTCAACATCGTCGTCTGTGGCAAGAAGGACGTTTGGGACATGCCCTACGATACGTCGGCGGCGATTGAGAACATGCTGTTGATGGTGACGGCGCTAGGCTTGGGCGCCTGCTGGGTGATCGCGCCATGCATTGATATCCGTGACGAAGAGCGCGTCAAGGCATTACTGCATATTCCCGAAGGCTTCAAAGCGGTCAGCATCATTTCTATCGGCCATCCGACACGACCGCATCGGCCTCGCCCACGCCTCCCCATCAACCAGCTCGTCTTTGCGGAAAAGTGGGGAGAACCTTACTACAAGGAACAAGCATGAACAGCAAGACGATTTCTCGCGACTACGCTAACGACCTCATCTTTGAGCTGGAAAAAGCCTTCTGGGACGAACGGGGCAAGGGGGCGCGCTTCCGCATGACGACTGTGGGGCGCGAGTATTTCCAGACCAAGTGCCTCCCCCTGCTCCAGTCACCCGAGATTGACGATATGATTCATACTATTGAAGGCGTTCTCCGGGATGAGGGCATCGTCAGCCGGGTGTCCGCGGAGAGCGATGGCCGGCAGCTTCGCCTGCGCGTGGCCGGATGCGCCCATCGCCCTGTCGAGGACAGGATGGCCGCACACGACATCCCGCCTTTCACCTGCCTGCCGGCCAACCTGATCGTGTTGGCCATTGAGGAAAAGCTGGACCGTCCCGCCGAGCTGGCCGAGATCAAGCTAGAAGACGGCGCTTGTCACCTGCTGCTGGTCTTGTTTGACCAGCGGCCTTTCCTGGGATAGGAGGCGGGCGTGAGAAAAGTGACCACGCTGGCCGAAGCGGTGGCGTCTATTCCCTCAGGCGCGCACGTGGCCTTGTCGGGATTCGCCATCACGCGCTGTACAATGGCCTTTGCCCGGGAGGTCATTCGTCAGGGCATCAAAGGTCTGACCATCTCGCAGTGTGTCGGGGCCATGGATGCAGACCTGCTGGTGGGGGCGGGGGCGGTTGACCGCCTCATCTACGGTGGCGGGTCGCTCGACCGTTTCGGGCGACTGGCCTGCGTCAACCGCGGCATAGAAGAAGGCACGCTCATCGCCGAAGAGTACAGCAGCCTGTCCATCACCTTCCGCTACCTGGCCGGGTCGCTGGGCCTGCCCTTCATACCGATCCGCTCGCTGCGCGGCTCCGACCTGATGAAACGGCTGCAAGAGCATGACGCGTCGCAAATCGCCATGGTTAACGATCCTTTTACGGGCGAACAGTGGCTGGCTCTCCAGCCACTCCTGCCGGATGTAGCCGTTGTGCAAGTGCAGACCGCCGACGAAGAAGGCAATGCCTGGATTATGGGGCCCAAGTGGGACAACACAGAGCAGGCCAGGGCCAGCAAGCGCACGATCGTCATCGCTGAGCGTGTCGTCTCGGGCGAGGTGATCCGCCGGGACCCGGAGCGGACAGTGATCCCGAGCCTGTTGGTTTCGCACGTGGTAGAGCTGCCTTTCGCCGCGCACCCGACCTCCGTCTACCGTGAGTATGACTATGACGCCGGGCAGATTGAGAGCTACGTTGAAGCGACACGCACACCGGAGGCCTTTCGGGCCTATCTCGATCAGTATGTGTACGGCGTCAAGGATCATTGGGAGTACCTGGAGCGAGTGGGTGGGATGCGGCACTTGAACAGCCTTCGGGCTGACCCAATCCTGGGGTATTGAGGAGTAAAGACGAGCCATGGATCTTGACTATACACCTTCTGAGCTTATGGCGACCGCGGGCGCCCGTGAACTGCAAGATGGCGAGGTCGTCGCCGTAGGATTGGGCTTGCCTGTCGTTGCGTCGTTCCTGGCCAAGCTAACACATGCGCCGAACATGACCATCCTTTTTGAGCTGGGCGTCATCAATCCAGAGCCGATTCATTGCGGTGTAGGACTGGCAGACCCCAGGGTCTGGTACCGGGCCAATGTGTTGAGCAGCTTTGTTGACATTCTGGGCGCGATTTTGCACAAGGGTTTAGTGGATGTAGGATTCCTGGGCGGCCTCGAAACGGATCAGTACGGTAATCTGAACACAACCCTGTTGGGGGACCCGCGGGCCAAGTTCCGCCACTTTGTAGGCAGTGGTGGCGCGAACGACATCGCTTCCTGCGCGCGGAGGACCATCATCATCATACGCCACGAAGAGCGTAAACTGAAGAAGGCCGTTTCGTTTATTACCAGCCCCGGTTATATCACGGGCGGCGATAGCCGAGCGCAGGCCGGGCTGCGCGGCGGCCCCAGCCGAGTGATTACCGACAAGGCCATCTTTGGCTTCCACCCAGAGACAAAGCAGATGATGTTGCTGTCTATCCACCCCGGCAACATGCTCGACGATGTGCTGGGAACGATGGGGTTTACTCCGATCGTCCCGCAGCACCTGCCGTACACTGAGCCGCCTACGCAGGAGCAACTCCGCTTGATCCGCGAGGTTATTGATCCGCAAAGGATGTACATGGGATAGGGGAAGGGGCTGCCTATACCGGGCAAGGAGAATGGTATGCCGTATGTCGTAACCAGCGCTTGCACGCTGTGTGGAGCCTGTGTGGCCGGCTGCGAAAGCGGAGCAATTACAATTACAGAGGGTGAAACGCAATCCTACATTGACCCCAGCATCTGTATCGAGTGTGGCACCTGTGAGCGTAACTGCCCTTCTGAGGCGATCATTTTTGTGGACGAAGCTGAGATGGCAGCCAAGCCTCCTTCACAGGTAACCGATCGTCCAGAGAGGAGGTGACTATAAGGGATATTCTGGCTCGCGACAAACACACTACAACGTACTGGCGGTACAAAATTAGCAGCCACGTGACAGTGGCAAAAAGGAGATTGACCATGAAAAGGGCCTTACCAATCGTTCTGGCAATCGTGATGATTGCCTCCACGGGTTTGCTGGCGGCGTGCGGCACAACGCCCGCGGCAGCGCCCACCGCCACAACTGCCGCCCCCGCCGCAAAAGCGACCATCGCTGTGTGTTTGCCCGCCCTGGACAATCCACTGATGCTTGCCTTGCGGGATGCCTTTGTCAACACGTTCAAAGACAAGTACAACGTCGAAGTCGCCAGCGCTGACGGCAACCCAAATACGCAGGCCACCCAGGTGGAAAACTATACCGCCATGAAGGTCAAGTTCATGTTCGTCATGGCTGTGGAGGCCACTAGCTTGCTGCCCCGCTTGGAGAAAGCCCGCGCCGCCGGGATCCTGGTGATGGTGGCCGGCGGCGAGCCAGGCAAATCGGGACGCGACGCCGTGATGAAGATTGACCAGTTCCTAGCGGGCGAATATGCCGCCCTGATGGCCAAGCAGTGGGTGGACAAGACCTACCCAGGCGCTGCGGCTGGTTCGATCGAAACAGCAGTGTTCATCTCGACGCTCAACCCAGAAGCCGTGGACCGCTCCAACGGCCTCTTGATGATCAGCGAGCCTTACCTGAAGAACTCCCTGGGGGAGTACATTGATGCCGCCGGGAACCCCATCTCAGATGCGAAGGGCAACTACTTGTCTGGCAAGAGCGCCGCGGATAGGGTCGCCAACCCCGTGTACTGCCCGGCAGTCAAGATCGTGCAGAAGCCGACGGCTGAAATGTTCCAGGCCGGCCAGACTGCCATGCAGAATGTCCTGACGACCAACCCCAACGTGAAGCTCGTGATTGCCTATGCCTCCGACGGCGGTAATGGCGCCTCCAAGGCGATCATGGACGAGTACGCCAAGGGGGCCACCAGCGTCATCAAGGACCTGAGCAAAGTCGCCGTCTTTGGGGTGGGCATGTTCGGCCCCGAAGGGGATGCGATCGTGGAGTCGGGCCAGGGCAAGGGTGTCTTCCGCGGGGCGGTCGCCTTCGGCGGTGGCGATCTGCCCGGAACGACGGTAGGCATTGCCACCAAGATGCTCAATGGTGAGAAGTACCCTGAGGTCACCTGGGACCCGCTGGCGCTGGCGACTTTGGTGGATGGCAAACTGGATGTGAAGCCGGTCGCCAACTCTGGCGTGATTAGTGGTACACCCTAAAGCAATAGTAGGGGCGAGGTATTACGCTCTGGGCCTGCCTCGCCCCTACGCCCCCGGTGACGGAGAGCTTTGCATGCAGGATACTGAGTACGTCGTTGAGATGAAGGGCATCTGCAAGCGTTTCGGTGGTGTCCAGGCCCTCAGAAACGTGGACCTGGAGCTGCGGCGCGGCGAGATCATGGGGATCGTCGGCGACAACGGCGCTGGCAAGTCCACGCTGATGAAGATCCTCTCAGGGGCTTACCTGGCGGATGAGGGCGAGATCTACGTAGAAGGACGCAAAGTACGCATCCGTAACCCCCTAGATGCCTCAAGGTTGGGCATTGGCATGATCTACCAGGATCTGGCTCTGTTCAACAACCTGGATGTTGCCCGGAACATCTTCATCGGCCGGGAAGCCGCCCGCGGCCCCCTCAATTTGCTGCTCGATAAAAGGAGCATGTACAAGAGGGCAGAGGAGTTGATCCAGGAGCTGCGCGTGGACATCAGATCGCCGAAGCTGAATGTGGCCCGGATGTCGGGCGGCCAGCGCCAGATGGTGGCCTGCGCCCGCGCCATCGCCTTCCAATCCAAGATCCTGATCATGGACGAGCCCACGGCGGCTCTGGGCGTAACCGAGGCCAACAAACTGCTCAGTCTGATCAGGAGCCTGAGAGAGAGGGGACTTTCCATCTTGCTCATCACCCAGCGCATCCCGGATATCCTGACGATCGCCGACCGGGTGTTCGTCCTAAAGGGCGGGCAAAGGCAAGACGTCCTGGAGGTGGGTAAGGTAACCCTGGACGATGTCGTGACGATGATTGTCCGGGGTAAAGAGCGCAACGGGATGCCAGCCCCGGACATGCAGTATCAATCTTTCGGATAAGAGCAATGTCGAGAATTGACTGGAGCGGCCTGCAAAAATACGCCATCATGTTTGTCCTCTTGCTGCTCATGGCGCTCTTTTCGCTGGCCAGCCCATACTTCTTAACGCTGCGTAACCTTACGAACATCATCACTCAGAATACCTACTTTGTCATCGTGGCGGTGGGCCTGTCATTTGTGATGATCGGGGGCGGCATTGACCTCTCTGTTGGCTATCAGATGTCTCTGGTGGGCGTAGTCACGGCAATGCTGATGGTCGTCTATCACCTGCCGGTATGGCTGGCCGTCGTGGTCGGATTATTGCTGGGCACGGTCTTAGGCCTGATCAACGGCCTGATCGTGACCAGGATCAAGGTCTTTCCCTTGATTGCTACGCTGGCGACCAGTGTGATTTTCCAGGGGATTTCGTACCTGATCACTCAATCGAAGACTTTCCGGAACTATCCAGAGGAATTCCTCTTTATCGCCAAGGGGAAGGTTCTGGGAATGCCATTTGACGTCTTTCTGGCCCTGGTCATCGTTATCCTGGCGAGTTTTGTCTACTATGAGACGATCTTTGGTCTGAGGCTCATGGGATTGGGTGGCAACGAGGAAGCGTCCAGGCTGGCAGGCATCAACACACAAAGGATGAAGATCGCCACGTATACGATCTGCGGGTTTCTGGTGGCCATTGGCACCATGGTCATGATCGCCAAGTCCAATACCACCCACTCTTCCTTTGGACCAGGGACGGAGTTCACCGCCCTGACGGCGGCGATTCTGGGCGGCGTCAGCTTCATGGGCGGGGAAGGCAATGTCCCGGCTCTGGTGGCGGGTGTGTTTATCCTGGCGGTCTTGGGGAACGGGATGCAGCTTGCCGGTTGGGGGACGTATGCCCAATACATTGTCAGGGGGGTTATACTTCTGGGGGCCGTGGCTTTTGATGAATACCAGAGGAGCGCAAGACTTACCAGGCAGAAACGCAAGGGCTGAACCAACGAATTTGCAGGTAGCTCAAGGATAAGCCAACTCCTGGAAAGGGGACACAAGATGGAACTGCCGCCTGGGGCGCATTACGCCATAAAACCTGGACATCCGCCTGCTAATACCAATCACATCCAGCGAAAATTCCTCGACATACCATATGCGACCCTGTCACCAACGCAAAAGCTGGATATATACTTGCCAGATGAAGGCGATGGTCCTTTCCCCGTCATCGTGTCCATTCACGGCGGCGCGTTTATGGGCTGTGACAAGGCCGATGCGCAGGTCATGCCGATGCTCGAAGGGTTGAAGCGGGGCTATGCCGTGGTGGCGATCAACTATCGCCTGAGCTGGGAAGCGAAATTCCCGGCTTTGGTTCATGATGCCAAGGCCGCCATCCGCTGGATTCGCGCCCATGCGCCGCACTATCATTTTGATCCAGACAAAATCGCCGCCTGGGGAGGCTCTGCCGGAGGTTATCTGGCCTCCATGCTGGGAGTCTCGGCGGGCATTCCAGAGCTGGAAGACCTGAGCCTGGGCCATCCCGACCAGCCGAGCCATGTGCAGGCCGTGGTCGTCTGGTTTGGGCCGACGAATTTTCTCAAGATGGACGAGCAACTGGCCGCATCTGGCCTGACGCCGCCGGACGGGCAGTGCCACAATGACCCTCAATCGCCCGAATCGCTGTTGCTCGGCGCGACCATCACCAAGATTCCCGAACGAGTCAAGGCGGCTAATCCTGAAACCTATATCCGGCCCAACGCTCCGCCATTTTTCCTCCAGCACGGGAAAAGGGATGCGATTGTGCCCTTCCAGCAGTCCGCAGAGTTTGCGGCCAAATTGAGGCGGGTGATCGGCGACGACAGGGTCAAGTTGGAGTTGCTTGAAGATGCCGAGCACGGGGATCCCCAGTTTGAAGCCCCGGCGAACGTAAGAAAGGTGTTGGACTTCCTGGATAAGCACCTAAAGTAACAATCTGCAGCTTCCGAACGAACGTAAAGGCCATCCGCTGCGAAGTGGATGGCCTCTAAAGCTTATGGCTCGCTCCAAAGCTCACTTGCATTATGATTGGTGTGAACTTTAGCTCCGGAGTGCGGTCGCCAGACCGCTGTTAGCGCACGCTAAGGCGTGCACTCCATCTTAAGTTCACACTAATGCTTGCATTATGGCCGCTTTTGGTGTAAAATAGCGGTAGATTAGTCCTTGGTCCTTCGTCTTTCGTCCTTCGTCAAGAAACCAGTGCCAGCCCCCTCGTTCCAGCGAGAGGGGCTGCTTTTTGCCACATCCGTCAACACTACTTCTCAAGGAGTACATCGTTTTGCGTTTCAAGGCTATCGCGCAAGTAGCAAGTTTCGTGGAAGCAGTGCCCAGCGCCATGGGGCGACTGGCCACGGCCCGCCCGTGGGCAGCCGCTCAGGACGCCAGCCTCAATCGCCAGGTGCTCAACCTGGCCTGGCCCAGCCTGGTGGAGAACCTGCTGCAGACCATGCTGGGCGTGGTAGATCTTTTGATGGTCGGCCGCCTGGGCGCCGACGCCATCGCCGGGGTGGGCCTGGCCAACCAGATAATGAACCTTCTGGTAGTAACCTTTGCCGGCCTTGCCGTTGGCAACACGGCCCTCGTGGCCCGCTCCGTGGGCGCCGGGCAGAAGGCCGAGGCGGAGCGCATCGCCAAGCAGTCTCTGGTCATGGGGGCGATGCTGGCTGCGGTTGTGGGCATCGTCGGCTTCTTCTTCAATCGGCAGATCATCGCCCTGCTGGGCGGCTCGCCCTCTGTGAGCGACCAGGGCGGGCGATTCTTACAAATCATCGCCACCGGCTCCATCGTCATGATGGTTATGCTCATCGGCGGGGGCACCCTGCGCGGCTCGGGTGATACGCGCACGCCCATGCTCATCACCGGGTTCATCAACGTCATCAATATCGGCCTGGCCTACACCCTCATCTTCGGTAACTTCGGCTTCCCGGCCCTGGGGGTTGCTGGCTCTGCCCTGGCCACGACCATCGCCCGCACCGTGGGCAGCGGCCTGATCCTCTGGGTGCTCTTCCGCCGCGGCTCGGTGCTCAAGCTGCCCTGGCGCGGTGGCTGGCGACCACGGGGCGACGTGGTGCGGCGCTTGCTCAACGTGGGTGGGCCGGCGGCTGTCGAGCAGGTGGTATTCGGCCTGGGATTTATCACCTTCAGCGTGATTGCCATCTCGCTCGGCACCGCCGACCTGGCGGCGCAGCAGATCGCCTTCAACGCCGCTTCGATCTCCATCCTGCCGGCCTTTGCCTTCAGCGTGGCCGCCACGACGCTGGTGGGCCAGAGCCTGGGGGCACAAAAACCACATCGGGCCGAGGCCAGCGCCCTCAGTGCCTTGCGTTCCGCCCTGCTGTGGATGTGCGTCATGGGCGTAGGCTTCCTGCTCTTCCGGCGGCAGCTCGTTGGTCTCTACACCAGTGACTCCGACGTGCTACGCCTGGGGGCCATGTGCATGGCTTTCATCGGCCTGGGCCAGCCCTTCCAGGCCATCTCCATCGTCCTGGGGGGAGCACTGCGCGGCGCCGGGGACACGCGCAGCACCATGGTCATCACCCTGGTGGGCCTGTGGGGGATGCGCCTGGGCCTGGGCTTTCTCTTGGGCATTGTCCTGGGCGGGGGACTGTTTGGGGTCTGGCTGGGCTGGGCCGCCGACTTCATCTGTCGGGCGACGCTGGTCACCCTGCGCTATCGCTCCGGACGCTGGAAGTACCTGCGGGTATAAGAGGATTTGAGATTGCAGAGTGCAGATTTTAGATTGCAGTTATGGTCTCGGTAGATCACAGTTCGGGTTTGTAGTGCGCACTTGTAGTGCGCTTTCCGGCCCCGCTACAGTGCTTTGCGGTGTGATTTAGCGGGGCAGGCGCTCAAGCCCCGATATATTGCTTGGCTACGTGGTGTATCGGGGCAAGCGCCCACTACGAGCCAGATTCATGATCTATTGGTGCTGGCAAAAACAGAAGGGGCGCTACCCAATCACGGGTGAGCGCCCCTGGCTTTGGCGAACCAACACCTCCGTCCGCAACTTTAGCCCCCAAACCTCCGTATCAACTCCCCGATGTACTTGATCCCCTCGATGTAGTCGGCCAGGCGGATGTTCTCGTTGGGGGCGTGCACGCTGGAGCGGGCATGGCCCACCCCGGCCCCCACGGCCGGAATCCCCAGCCCCTGGCACAGGGGGTACATGGGCCCGCTACCGGCCATCAGGGGGTAGACCACCGGCTCCTGCCCGTAGACGGCCCGCGCTGCCGCCACAGCCGCCCGCACGATGGGCGCTTGCGGATCCGATCGGGCTGGGTGCTCCCCACCCAGCTCCACGATCTCCACGTCCGTGAAGCCTCGCCGGTCGAGGTGGCGGCGCAGCAGGTCCAGCACAAGCTCCGGCGTCAGATTGGGCACCAGGCGGAAGTCCACCTTGACCATAGCTTCGTGGGGCAGCACTGTTTTGCTCCCTGGGCCGGTGTAGCCCGTAGCGAAACCACAGATGGTGCAGGTGGGCTCGTAGAGGTGCTTCTTCAGGAGCTCCAGGCCGCTCAGGCCGCGGATGAAGCGCGGGATGGCGTAGTCGGCCTTGAGCTTCTCCTCCTCGAAGGGGATGGCGGCCAGCATCGCCAGTTCCTCGGCTGTGGGCGCGGCCACATGGTCCATCAGGCCGTCCACAGTGATGTGATCCTCCTCATCCTTGAGGCTGGCCAGGGCCCAGACCAGCCGCCAGGCCGGGTTGGGCACGACGGTGGCCCAGGCCGAGTGGAGGTCGCGCGCCGCTCCACGGGCGCGCAATTCCACGTACATAATCCCTTTCAGGCCCAGAGAGATGACCGGCCGCCCGGCTGTGTCTTTATAGCCCGATTCCCACAGGCAGCCGTCGGTCCCTTCCAGAAGTCGCCGATTTTCCGCCGCGAACTGGGCCAGGTGGATGCTGCCTACCTCCTCCTCCCCCTCGTAGACGAACTTCAGCCGCAGGGGTAGCTCGCCCTGGGTGGCCAGCCAGGCCTCAATGGCCTGCAGGCGGGCCATGAGATTGCCCTTGTTGTCCGCCACCCCACGGGCGTAGAGGGCACCCTGGCGGATCTGTGGGTCGAAAGGCGCCGACTCCCACAGTTCCAGGGGCTCTGGGGGTTGGACGTCGTAGTGGTTGTAGATCAGCAGGGTGCGCGGCCCCTGCCCTAGCTCCCCGTAGACCACGGGCGGCGCCCCTTCTACCCGGATGAGACGTGCCTCCGCCCCAACCTGCTTCAAGCGTTCCAGGACCAGCCTGGCTGTCTCTTCCAGGCCGATTTTCTGCGCGGAGATGCTGGGCTGGCGGCATATCTCCTGCAATTCGGCGATAAATCGCCCGGCGTTGGCGTCCACGTAGGCGTTGAATTTGTCCACGCTCTTCCTCCCTTCGGTGGCTCTTGCCGTCTGCTGCCACCTGACAAATTGGCAGGACGAGTATAACGCCAATAGAGATGCCTGTCAAGAGAAGAGTTATCCAACTTGACAAGCGGGCCAGTGTGTGGTACAATCGCCTTAGAATTTTTGGGTTTCTTGGGGGAAAACGATGGAGTTGACCCTGCGGCAACGGGCCTTCCTGAATAAGCTCCTGGATCTATACAAAGAGGCGCAGCGCCCCATCCATTACTCGGTGGTGGCGCAGAAGTTAGGCGTCAACCGCTTCTCCGCCTACGATATGCTGAAGCTGCTGGAGGAGAAGGGCCTGGTGGGCTCGGAGTACGTGCTGGAGGGGAATACCGGCCCAGGGCGCTCGTCCATTGTCTTTTACCCGCTGGTCAAGGCCAAAGATCGTGCCAAAGAGGTCCTGGCCCACCTGACCGGGGCGGCGGAAGCGCAAGAGTGGGAGCAGGCCCAGGAGCGCATCCTCACCGCCCTGCGCGAGGGGCAGATCGCCGATAAAGACCTGCTGAACGAGCTACTGGCCGCCATCCCCCAGACCAGTTCGCCCCTGGCCTACTGTGCCCGCGTGATGACCGCCCTGCTCCTGCGCATGCGTGAGCCCATCCGCACTGGACACCTGGCCGGTAGCCTGACCAGATTGCTCACCCCTGGCGAAGAATCGTCTGCGGCGGGCCTGGACATCTTTGCTGGCTTCGCCCTGGGCCTCTCAGCCACACGGCAGCGGGCCGATCGGGAGTGGGAGCGCCTGATGGAGTACGTCAAGCGTTACCAGGGTTACGTGCAGGAGATGGACAGCGAGCGTCAGGACGCCCTGGCCGATTTCCTGCGCGAGATGGTGGGCGCAATGACGGCATGAACCAAGTGATGCGTGAGGCGTGATGCGTGAGGCGTGACGATAAGTTCACGCTTCTCTTTTGGCTAAATTTTTTGGTTTCTTTGCACAGGAGAAGGAAATCAGGGAATCGGTGATCAGGAAATCAGGACTCGTATAAAGCCTGATTCCCTGATTCCCTAATTTCCTGATTACCCGCCACAAGGAGGAACCCATGTCCAGAATCGCCATCGTCACCGATTCCAGCGCCTACCTCCCCGCCGACCTGGTGGAGCGGTACGGCATCCACGTCATGCCCCTGAAGGTCGCCTTTGGCCAGACGGTCTACCGGGACTGCGTGGACATCACTGAGGAGGAGTTCTACCACAAGCTGGCCCAGGCCCAAGAGCTGCCTATCACCTCCCAGCCTTCGGCCGGTGAATTCCTGGCCTTCTACCAGGAGGTCGCCCGGCAGGCCCAGGGCATCGTCTCCATCCACCTCTCCGGCGCCCTCAGCGGCACCTACAACTCGGCCATGGCGGCCAGGGATATGCTCCCGGACGTGCCTATCGAAGTGGTAGATTCACGCTCCACTTCCATGGGGCAGGGCTTTCTGGTTCTGGCGGCGGCGCGGGCGGCCGCAGAGGACAAGAGCCTGGCCGAGATCGCCGCCTTGACACGCGACCTGGTTCCGCGCCTCAACGTCATCTTCGTCCTGGACACCCTCAAGTACCTGCAAAGAGGAGGACGCATCGGCGGGGCCCAGGCCCTGATGGGCTCTATGCTGGCCATCAAGCCCCTCCTGTATCTGCACGAGGGACGGGTGGAGCCTCTGGAGAAGGTGCGCAGCAAGGGGAAGGCCGTGCAGCGCCTGGTGGAAATCATGGCCGAGCGACTACAGGGCCGACCTGCCCACATCGCCATTCTGCACTCGGCCATCCCCCAGGAGGCGGAGGCCTTGCGGGCAGAGATCGCCGCCCGTTTCCCCTGCCGCGAGTTGCTCCTCTGCGGGGTAAGCCCGGTCATCGGCACCCATACCGGACCGGGGTGTCTGGGTCTGGCCTTTTACGCCGACTAGCCTTCCGGAGGACTGAGGACTGGAGACTGAACTATGTTCATCTCAGTAGTGATCCCGGCCTACAACGAGGCTAAGTACATTGGCGATTGCCTGGAGGCACTGCAAGCCCAGACCTACCCGTCTCAGCAGTTCGAGATCATCGTGGCAGACAATGGCTCCAGCGACGACACGGCCCGCCTGGCCCGGGCCTACGGGGCGCGGGTGGTCATGGAACTGAAGAAAGGCGTGGCTCTGGCCCGCCAGCGTGGCTTCCAGGAGGCGCGGGGGCCGATCATTGCCAGCACTGACGCCGACACCTGCGTGCCGCCCTGGTGGCTGGAGCGCATCGCGGCGCATTTTTCCCGTGAGCCGGCTCTGGGTGGAGTCTGCGGCCCAGTCTATTTCGCCGACGGCCGGCTCCACGAGCGTCTGATCATGCGTTACCCTCTGACCTGGGCCATGAGCCTGGCCAATCGCCTGGGCCACACCTGGTGGGTAGGGAACAACTTTGCCGTGCGCGCCGCGGCCTTCTGGCGAGTAGGAGGCTTCAGCGGCTTTGACAACACGGGGCTGGTGGGAGAGGATATCTACCTGGCGCAGCAACTGCGGCGGGTCACACGGCTGCTGTTCGATCCCCGCCTGGCGGTTTACACCTCGGCTCGCCGTACCAGGGAGGGATACGTCAACTTCTTGCGGCGCACGACGGCTAACCTGGTGCGTGTCGCTTTCCTACACCAACACCCCCTGCCCTGGCCGGATATTCGTTAGCAAAGGGTGTTGGCGTCGCCCTCACTAGAGAGGAGGCCGCACCCCCAGGTGCGGATGACCCAGAATCCGGCAAGTAGCATCCTTTTCTGAACAAGAGGGCTCACCACAGAGGCACAGAGCACACAGAGATTTTTTTGATTTTTCCCTCTGTGTCCTCCGTGTCTCTGTGGTGAGGATACCCCGGAATCCGGCATCTAGGGATGCCTGGCTCCTCCGGGCATAGAACTACTTTCAAGTTAGCCCTGGCATTGATTGCCTGGGCTTTTTCGCGTTTAATGGTCTTTATCGGGAGCGTTGCAGCATGGGGACAAGGTTCCTCAATAAGGGTGGCTTCTGCAGAGCCATTTGGGATGCGGCGCGATAGGTAAAAGTGGGCTCAAAGTGGTCTGGTGGTGGGGTATAAAAAGGCACGC
>Ga0315268_10001179_pt1 | contig 30007 bp, 27 predicted proteins | sample C1_top_MG_FD_204535 | JGI IMG/M metagenome (GOLD analysis project Ga0315268, IMG submission 204535) | Sediment microbial communities from Yellowstone Lake, YNP, Wyoming, USA - C1_top | ecosystem: Environmental > Aquatic > Freshwater > Lake > Sediment | place: USA: Wyoming | collected 2017-08-01
CAAATATTATGGTTTTCGTAAAAAGTCTGATTTTCAACCACGAAGGTCACGAAATCTCTTATTACGGGTTACCGGCCCTTATATAATGGCGGATGCCGTTGAAAGTGCCCTGCCCTATGCCTTCAACTTTCTTTATTTCATCGATATCTTTAAACAGTATATGGGCTTTTCTGTATTCTACGATTTTAACTGCGACAACAGGCCCGATGCCGGGAAGTCTCACAAGTTCGGTAAGTTTTGCATCATTTATATTTACCGGCTCCTTCAATTCTTTCTTCATCATTTCGCTTTTAAATTTATCATAATGCTTCTCAAGGTGTTTCTTCGCATCTTCCCTGTTTTTGACGTCAAGCCAGCTCTCTTTATCAAAAACACCGAGCATGTATATTGCCTGTTCGTTGTCCAGTTTATCGCCCGAATCATGATGAGGGCAGTGGCGAATCTTTTCGCCTTTCTTATTTTTCTCTATCGCTGCAAAAGCATTATCCGAGAGGAAGCGGACATCCATCTCTTTTGCGTCTTTGCAATAACCGTTAACTGTAAGCAAAAGGATAAATAAAACTGCAAACACCCGGACAGCATGAATTTTATTCTGATGAATAATCATTGAGCCCTCCATTGGTGCAGAGAGACCTTTGCATAACACCCCCTTTTGCCCGATTTCTTTGTCAGGCTCAAATTCCAATCCTCGAAATACTCAATGTATTCCTGTGGTTGAAATTTTCGTCTTCCTTGAACTTGAGCAAAATTGGACGTTCTTCAAAGGTCTCGCAGAAAAGTTGAGATTAAGTTGAATGCCAAATAAAAACGGGGTGAGGGTCTCAGAGCGGTCCGCCCCTGACACAGTTTCTCCCTTCCTGCTTTGCCTGATAAAGATACTTGTCCGCCTTATTTATTATGTTTTCTACCATAATATCATCACATGACTCCAGAACATCAAAACCTGTAATACCAAAACTGGCAGTAATATTAATCGCCTTATCTTTATGAACAATACTGCTTTCAGAAATAACTAGTTTAAGTTTTTCCGCCAGGATCATGGCGCCATTCAAATCGGTTTCAGGAAGCGCTATCAGAAATTCCTCACCCCCATAACGAGCGAGCCAGTCAACATTATTGCGTATGGATCCTTTTAATAATCTGACAAACTCACGGAGAACATGATCTCCTACCTGATGACCATAGGAATCATTAACCTTTTTAAAATGATCTATATCGCTTATGATGACTGATAAAGGGTGTTTGTACCGGTACGCTCTTCTAATCTCCCTCGGAAGATGTTCGCCGATATATCCCCTGTTATAACATCCGGTAAGATGATCTGTGATTGACAGGATTCGAATCTCTTCATTAGCCTTTTTCAGAGATCTTTCCAGCTCGAGAACACGCCTTCCGGTATTAAGCCGCGCCATAAGCTCCGGATGATTTACCGGTTTGGTAAGATAATCATCAGCACCCGCTTCGAGTCCTTTGATAATATCGTCCTTGGAATCCTTTGCGGTAAGTAGAATGATAAAGACATAGCTGTCGAGCGAGAGATTTCTTATTGCCCTGCAGAGTTCAAGGCCGTCCATTTCAGGCATCATCCAGTCGGTAAGCACTATGGGATAAAATTTCTGATCAAATTTACGAAGAGCATCCCGGCCGTTTTCAGCAGACATTACCTCGTAACCCGCCTTCGAAAGGGAGATATGCATCATCTTCTGAATGATGGGATTGTCGTCAACTATAAGGACAGGAAAGTTAGTCATGATTTTTCTGTTACAATAATATTTAAATAAAATCAATAACGAAGAAGGTGTATTGCCGGAAATATTTGCAGCCGCTTCGCCGGCGTTTGATAATAAAAGCGAATGGTATGTCACACAGCAAATCCCGCAGATTGACACCGAGATCGCACAAAAGTGCCATTTCCGGATGGAAACTATCTTAAGATCCGGATAAATGATTCAGCAAAGGAAAAAATACGGATTCCGAATTTTTAATAAATGAATCGTTGAATATGTCATTTATATCGCTGTTCCGGAAACACAAATCATAATAAGGATCTTCCGATACTCCCCTGGCAAAATCGCTGCGCTGCCACCTTTTTTCGACAATCCTGATAGCCTCTTTTTTTTCTTTTCCGCGAATATGGACCTGTTCGTTATATTCGTGCGACAAATCCGGGAAAAAAGAGAGCGGATGCGAAAGGCCCTCCCAGTAGAGATCAAGAAGCACGGCAAGATTATCACCGCTCTTTTCTACAGAATTGAATTTCACAGTCTTATCCGTGCAGACAAGAAACGTATTTAAAGGCAAACCCCTGTCAAGATGAGAACATAAAGCGAGGTGATATATCCATGCCCTTAATAAATCCTTTGCCTTCATTGCCGCATACCTGAAGCTGAGCATTCCGTTCTCATAAATGTTTGTGAGCCTGCCTGTCAATGAAAAGCCGTTTATCGTCATATCCACATTATAAAAATCGGGCCTACCGCCTTTTGTAAATTCATCCAGTTTTTTTACAAAAATACCCGCATCAATACCCGACTCATTGAGCAGAATCTCACCTGCCTTTCCGTGAGGAAGCCTTCCTTCCGCCCTGTATGCACTGAGGTAGTAATCACCGGCCGGTTTACCGTCTTTTATATCTGATACGAGATCCTGATCGACAAGGTAGCTGTCAAGACCGCTTAAATTGAAATCCTCCCTGTCGGATAAAACGGTATCCTTTTTTTCAAGATATATCCCAAGCCTTTTTGTAAGAAGATACTTTGCCGGATTTGTGAAAAAACCGCACAATGACTCAATCTCTATTATTTTCCATTCATCGGAAGGCCCGATAATTCCGTCCGCAATAAAAGGAGCGCGATCTCCTGATTTATACCTGCTTTCACTCAGGCTTTGTGCCGCAAGCATGTTTTCCGCCGAGTAACTGGAAAGCTTCCCGCTATCTTTAAAGTATGCCGGAGAAAACGCCTGGAGTTTATGACGGGTTATCATTTGCTCCGGACCGAAACCGAAACCTTCCCTCACATAATCGAGAAGTTCGCTTATAAGAACAGAAGGCGGTACCGGCGTATTATCCTGAATGCTTTGTCCGACATAACTTGTATAGAATATTTTTCTGGCAGATATAAGAGCCTCAAGAAAAATATACTTGTCGTCGTTTTTCTTAGACCTGTCGCCCGGCCTCGGATTGTTTGCGATAAGATCAAAACCATATGAACCTGGGTTTCCGGGGAAAGCGTCGTTATTCATGCCAAGAAGGCATATCACCTTGAAAGGAATGCTTCTCATGGGAAGCATCGAACAGAAAGTCACGCCTCCGGACATAAATCCGGAAGCGCTGCTTTCATGCTCAAGCTCTTTTGTTATGCGATATTTGACGACCTCTATTCCCAGTTCTCCGTCATAGCCGGACATTTCGGAATCATTCAGCATGCCGCAAAGGACTTTACGGATAAACTGCACATGACGCTGAGTTTCATCATCCGAAATAAAAAAAGCATCTAAAATTTCCGTCAGAACAGAATGCCAATCATTCATTGTCCGGAGACCTTCAAGCGATTCTGCCGAAATAAAGATTTTTTCGAGAAATTCAAGGAATCTTCCGAGAACCTGTGTATCGGTGCCTTCGATTCCGTCAAAGGGAAGAATTCCCGAAAACATCTTACCATCCTCAGTGGGCATGGCATAACCAAGGAGCAGCCTTTCAATCCCGGCTCTCCATGTGTTTTCGTTAATCCCGGGAAGGCCCAAGGCGGTTTTTTCGTCCCCGTCAAGCCCCCATCTGATATGGGCATCTTTAACCCAGCCTCTGATTTTTCCGACATCACTTTCCGAAAGTCCGAACCTTTCCTTTATACCCGGATACTCCATCAGGGAAACAACCTTTGAAACTCCGAACCGGCTCTCCTTTAAATCGAGTATCGACAAAAAACCGTCAATTACACCGCTCTCTTTTCTTACGCTTCTATCCGATACCGAAAACGGAATACGCGGCTCATCGGTTCCAGGTGAATCAAACACGGCATGAACAAAAGGAGCATAAAGCCCTATATCCGGAGCCATGACAATAATATCATTGGGCAGAAGTTTAGGGTCATCTTCAAACATTGCAAGAAGATTGTCGTAGAGCGCTTCAGTTTCCCTCATGGGACTGTGGCATGAATGAAACTGCAATGAAGAATCCGGCGTTTCAGAAGCCGGGAAGTCGGGTTTACCCGTAATATTTCTATCATTTAAATTCAGAATATCCGACTGAATGCATGACAGCAGATCGCGGCATTCCTTATCTTCAAACTCTTCAATCAGTTCATGTTCCGCGGAAATTACATAATCGATAAATATCCTGCCGAGCTCTCCCATGGATGCCAGAAGGCGATTTCCCCTTTCAAGATGAAGATCTTCTTCACCTGATGATTTCCGCGCATATTTTGCCTTGATCTTTCCTGCGGCTCTGTCTGTCAGTGTGTCTGTCCAGTATTCCCTGCACGGATTTAAAAGGAACATGTTGATTTCAATGATGCGGGATAATTCCTCGATAACCTGCATATGAAAACGCGGAAGAGAAGATATTCCGAAAACGGATATCCGCCCGTAGAAGCCGTCTTGACCTGATGTGAGTCTCCTGATTTTTTGGATGAGCGCTCTTTGCAGATAAGCCCTGTGATATTGTTCATTTCCGCAGGCAAGTTCACGCCAGAGTTCAGCCTGCCATGTGTGGGGTTCTTCTTTTACTTCTCTGCCCTCCTCCCACAGAAATATCATGTCCGGCCTGAAAACAATGTACTGGTCAAATAAACCGGATATTCTTTCAGAAAGCTGAAAGAGCTTCAACTTGCCAGTGTCGTCTTTCAGATATCTTGTCAAACTTTCAAAACCGGCCTTACCGAGATGATCAGGAAGTATCTTCATGAGCCTGAAGCCTATGACACCCGGTTCAAAAAGAGAAGAATCCGGCATATCGGGAAAGAAATGCTTAAGAACTTCGTCAAGGAATGAATTCGGAAAAGGAAACCTGCAATTTGCGCAAACCCCATTATGCCTTGCAAGCTCCATGGAAATCCACCGCTCCATTCCCTTGCTCTGAACAATGATGATATCCCGGGAAAGGGGGAAAGCAGAGAGGCCCGGAACCGGTGTTCCGATGATCCCGGCAAGTTTTTCAGCAAGAATTTCCAGGCGGTTGCCTGTATAAATTTTCAAACCGGGCATATAAACCTTTAATATGAGAAGTCAGAATACAGAAGAAAAACAATACCATGGTTATTCTGGCTCTTGTATTCTCATGTTTCGTTGTGTCCGCCCCGGACATGAAGGTAAGTTGGGAGAAAGGAGTCTAGGATTCAAGGGATCATGGTTTCAAGTGATTATTTTCGCGGCACTTGAACCCTCGAATCCTCGAACCCTTTAACCCTGAATTTATATATACTCAACCACCGGCAAATGTTGAAACTATCTTTACAACATCTCCGTCTTTTAATTTTGAATCAGGATCCGTTCTTTTTCCATTAACAAAATAAACAGTCTTAAGCTTATCCGGGAATATATATTTTTCCATCAGACTCTCCGGAGTAAGAGTTTCATCAATCTCAAGTTCCAGTTCCATCATATATTTTTTCATTATGCCGACTGGAACCAGAAAGATTTTCATCTCAAGTCTCCTGCCAGGCCCTCTTTGCCTCGACACCCATTCCATATTCTTCCAGTTTTTTCCTGGCCGGTATACCTTTGACCGGATCCATCTCCATAAGCACGTAAAATTTATTTTTCATTCCTTCAAAATTTATGACAACACCTTCCGGCTCTCCGTCGCGGGCAGGTTCAAGCATCCTGGGGGTCAGGGCATCGTCTTTCGCGGTGCGTCCGAAGAGATAATTGATGAGTCGCTTCAGATAAAATACCCTTGTGCCGGCTTTCATCATTTCCTGAGCATCCCAGTTGTAACCGGCAACAGAATTAAAAAGACCAACCCATTCCGGTATCGTTATTTCGCGGTCTGCAAACTGGCAGAAGCAGGCGCTGTTCTCTATTGCGCCTAAAGCAACCGCAATAACGGCCGTCTCGGCTTTATTCTCATCGGTCTTCGGCTCAAGCTCATATTCAAAACCGATTTCAGGATAAAAGCATGCTCCCATCTCCAGAAAGAGCATGGGTGAAGCCACATGGCAGGCTCCCCTCGGGCTTACCGCGTAAGCAAGAGCAAGTCCGTGACCTCCTCCCCTCGGATCATGCATCGGAACTTCAAGTCCTTTGCATTGGACCGTATAATTTATGGAATCTCTACCTGTTTTAACCGCCGCAGAAAGGCTTCCTTCGGCAAGAAGCATTCCAAGCTCTCCCTTCCTTGCGGCAATTCCCGGCAGGATTTTCCCTATAACTGTTTCCATGTCGCCCCAGAGAAGCTTTATACCGCCTGTATCTTTTTCCGTAATGTCTCCTCTTTCAAAAGCCTCCATAGCCCAGGCAATCGTTCCACCGGCCGATATTGTGTCGATTCCAAGATCATTGCATACCCGGCCTGCCTTGCACGCGGCTGCAAGATCCATTGAACCGATAAGTGATCCGAGAGCCGCTATTGTTTCATACTCAGGGCCCGGACCTTCCGGAATTGCAAAGGGACCTTCCTTTATCTCTACAACACGCTTGCATGCAATGGAGCAGTATGCGCATGCTCTGCGCTTAGTAAGGTACTTTTCCGTCAGTACGCCTCCGTTTAACTCCTGCCCCATCTCTTCCCAGTAATTTGAAGTATAATTCCTTATAGGAACATCCCCGCTGACTACCCCGCCTTCAAGGTTTGCCGCAGTTCCGTTTTCACGCATTACATCGGACGCGAGGGCGTCCTTTATCTTGGGATTAAGCTCCGCGCGCAGCTCTTCATATTTTTCAGGATCGGCGAGCTTCATGTTTTTGCCTGAGGCCTTCACAACAATAGCCTTGAGGTTTTTTGATCCCATTACAGCTCCGAACCCGGCCCTGCCGAAAGCATGATGTCCCTCGTTGAGAATTATCGAATATTTAACGAGATTCTCCCCGGCAGGTCCTATGACAAGCGTCCGGTAATTCTTTCCATATTTATCCTTAATGGCCCTGTTTACCTCTTCCGTTCCCTTTCCCCAGTATTCAACCGCCGGAATTATCTCTGCTTTGTCGTCTTCTATCAGGAGCATGGCAGGTTGTGAGGCCTTGCCATTAATGATAATGCCGTCGTATCCTGCATACCTTAATTCAGGCGCGAAATAACCTCCGCAGGAAGAATCACCCCAGTTCCCTGTAAGAGGAGAACGGCCTGCGACAGAGTTCCTGCTTGCCCCGGAAAGCTTGAGCCCTGCAAAGGGGCCGTTCATGAAAATAAGCATTGCTTCAGGCGACAGCGGGTCAGCGGAAAAATCCCCTCTTTCCCAGAAAATCTTTGCGGCAAGCCCGCTCCCGCCGATATATCCGGCGTAATATTCCTCAGGAAGTATCTCTGTCTTAACGCTCCCCTTGTCAAGGTCAACGTTGATGATTTTGCCGGTATTTCCGTTCATCTGTATCGCCTCCAAAACGATTTGGGTTCATGGTTTAAAGTTTCCTGGTTCCTGGTTAAAAGAAAAAAACCAGAAACTACAAACCAGAGACCAGAAACCAAATACTTAAAGAAATCGGGCGTGGTTATTATGTAAATGTCTCAATGCCCTGATTTGCTTATTAATGTTATGTCAATATCTTGTCTTCCCACCCCAGATCTTTCAGAACAGTCACATAAATCGCCGCAACTTTCTTCAGCTTGGGCGCAAGCTTTAACAGGCCGGTCGCGGAACCCTTCACTCTTATCTTTTTTCGTGTTATCGCCATGACGGGATTGAGCTTGTTCGACCATGACCTGTGCGCATCATCGGCTGAAAGACTCATTGTCATATCAGGCGCCTCGGCAGGTTTTCCGGGCCCGACCTTGAGTTCGCCTTTTCTGCAATCGACCCAGAAAGAACAGTTCGGACCGTTCTCCGTATAATCAAACAGTATCAACTGATTTACTTTTTTCAGGCCGCCGGTAAGTTCCTCATCAACCATTGCCGCCTCAAAAAGTTTAACAAATGCTTTGATCGGTTCGCTTTCATCTTTCCAGTATTCCATGAATTTTCTCCTTCCTGTTATAATGCCTTAAGATAAAGATTAAGTATGTCCTCTTCCTCTGCAAAACGCGGATTGTAGCTTATCTGAGAGTCCGAACCGGCAAGTTCGACCGTAGGCATGAGTTTTTCCCTGTCATCCGGAACTCCCAAGTCTTTGAGCCTTTCGGTAAGACCTATTTCTTTTTTTAAATCCTTTACCCCCTGGACAGCAGCTCTGGCAGCCTCGATGGGTTCCATTCCATCAACGTTTATTCCCATCGCATCTGCAACCATCATATACCTGTCTGCCGCTTCCTCAACATTAAATTCCATAACAAGAGGCAACATTATGCCGTTTGCAAGTCCGTGAGGAATTCCGTAATGGGCTCCAAGCGCATGGGCGGTGGCATGAACCGCGCCTGTCATGGTATTCCCGAAACACATTCCGGCAAGCGTGCTTGCAACAAGCATGTGTCCCCTTGCTGTTATGTTTTCCGGTTCGTTAACCGCAATGGGAAGATATTTGAATATCAGCCTTATTGCATGGAGACCAAGCGCGTCACCTATGGGCGAAACCGAAGTTGACGTTACGCCTTCAATTGCATGAGTTAGAGCGTCCATACCTGTGAATGCCGTTATTTTGGGAGGGAGCTTTACTGTCAGTTCGGGATCAAGCATCGCTATATTTGCGTTGTATGGATGGGTTATCTGAAGTTTGACTCTTGCGTTCACATCAAGGGCAACAATGGCGTGGGTTACCTCGCTTGCAGTTCCTGCTGTTGTAGGAAAAACTATGTGGGGAGGAAGTGGTTTAGCGTCATCCCACAGGGCTGCCCTGTCTGCAAGGGGCTGAAAGTCATCGGCACCCTCCCCTATCAGGATATTTATTCCTTTTGCGGAATCCATTACACTTCCGCCGCCCACGACCACCATGCAATCTGCACCCTTTTCTCTGTAAAATGCCGCTCCCTGATTAATTATGTCGATTCTTGCATCCTGGATAATGCTGTCGAATATTCCAACCAGTTCAAGTTCCGACTTTTCAATCTCTTTTGCCACCATCGCCGCAACACCGGCATTGACAATCCCTTTGTCGGTAATGATTACCACTTTTTTCCCGCCGAGAGCATTCATTTCAAACCCAATTTCGGATCTTATGCCGGGGCCGAACATAATTCTCGGTCTGTTTGACCACATGAAAAAAGAGCTGAGTTCCAAATCAGGATACTTCATTTTTACCTCCATAAATTGTTAGAAAAGAGGATTGACGGCTTCGTAATAAGTCAGCCTGATAATACGTGTTTCTCTAAAACAAAGCATGTAAAAGTTCCCTCAAAAACTTTGGTTCCCTTATTTTCAACCGTCACGCGGACTGTCTGTTTCTTGCCTGTTATATTTTCAACCTTTGCCTCGGCAACAACCGTGTCGCCTTTTCTAAGAGGTTTTAAAAATTTTACATCAGCAGAACCAAGCACTACATTCGGATGGTTCACGGCAATCATGGCCGCATAATCGGCAAGACCGAAGATAAAGCCACCGTGAACCAGTCCGGACTCATCGGCAGCCATATTATCGGTTAAAAGAAGTTCAACACGGCTGAATCCTTCACTCACTTCAAGAGGCGTTCCGCACAGATTCCGGTCGATTTTTTTATGAGTATTTATATCCATAATCTTCTCCGGTCTATAGATTCTGTTTCCGGCCTGGGGTGATTGTTTATATGATATTTTACGGAATTGATATGCACTATCAGAACAGGGCTTTTATGGCAATATATATCAATACGCTTCGAGTTGAAAACGGATCGGGATCTTTACCGGCATATCCACATTTTTATCGCCCCTTTTTCCGGGCTCAAAGCGCCACTTTTTGACGGATGATACGGCAGCTTCATCCAGAAGAGAATAGCGGCTGGATCGAAAAACGCTTACTTTTTCGGCCTTGCCCTCCTTTGTGACAAGAACTTCAAGGATGACGGTTCCCTCGTAGCCTTTCATTTTCGCCTGCAGCGGATAGACTGGAGCTGAATTTTCTTTATAGAGCGGGACAGCCTCTTTTACATTGTGATAAATGGGAGACATCTCACTATCTGTGTGATCATAACGGGAAATACCGCCCCAGGTATGCCTGCCTGTACTTTGCGACATACCCTCTGCTGTACCATAATAATTCTGTTTAAGATCTCCCAACCCATTTTCCTGATTTCTTTCAGTATATCCTTGATCAACGGAAGACGGCAAGACATCTGTAAGTGCAGTTGCTTCCGTTTCACGGGGTACCGCTGGAATCTCCGTTCGAATCGAATCGCCCGGAAGCTCCGGCATTCCAACCGGACGCTCAGAGGCTCTTTTTTTATTTCTGGGTTGATTCTCCGGCATATCGCCTGAAATTTTATCAAATCCCTTGAGTGAAACAAGGCTCACGTTTATCGCGGAAGGAAAAGGATTGCCCGACTGGTTACTGTATTCCGGCAGAAAAAACAGGGCTCCGATTAATATGGCATGGCACACAAAGGAAATGCTGAATGTTAAAACCATGGTTTTCGGAGGAATATCTGTTCCCCCGAGAAAATTTTCGGAAACCTGAAGACGTCCTTTCATATTATTTCTTCTATTTATCGTTTTTCCTATAATAACCTCTTGCCCGCTTTATAAATCGTGAAACCTGATGGCTTCGTAATCCGCCTTTCGGCGGATTACGAGCCGTCTGAATTTAAAATTCGAACTGTATTCCCGCAAAAAAGTTTCTTTCCGGCGCAGGATAGAAATTACGTTTTGTAAGGAAAGTATCCATAACACCGTATTCGGAGTATTTTCGGTCGGTCAGATTATTGACCCCGATGAACGCCTTGAGAATCTTGTATTTATATGCAAGCTTTGCATCAATCGTGTAATACGAATCAAGCTTATCAAAGTTATTTGCCTGATCGCTGATTACATAGCTGGATCCGACGTAATTACAGCCTGCGGAAAAGATAAGTCCGGGGATGGCAAAATCATCCACCCTGAATCCGAGGTGCCCTTTGTAACCGGGCACTGCAGGAATCTCATTTCCTTTGTACGGCGCTTTTTCAAAGTTTGCCTCTTCATAGGTAAAATTCCCGAAAAGAGTCAGTTTGTCAAACGGTTTCGCCTTGCATCCGATTTCAATACCCTGATGAAGAGTTTCTGGATGATTTTCATTACCGAAGGTGGAAGGATTATAAAAGAGTTCATTCTCGATCTCAGCCCTGAAGAGAGTTATGTTTCCTGAAATTTTCTCCGTAAAGGAATGCTTGATTCCGGCTTCATAATGTTTCCCTGTCTGGGGCTTAAGGTCAGTATTCGCTTTATACGCTAATGTGCTCCAGTCTATGTAAACCAGTTCATCTGTGAGCGGGAACCGAAAGCTCCGGTTAGCCCGGACAAATACTGAAGATTTATCCGCGTACACGAATGTCAGCCCTGCATTATATGCATTTTTGGAATCAGACATCTTTTCATCAAGAGGAGCAAGAAAACCCGTCATATCTTCCTGCACAAGATCATACCGGACTTTTTCATGACGCGCCCCCAAAGAGAGAATGATATTGTCCTTAACTGCATATTCATTGTTGAAATATATTCCGACAGAATCCCTTTCGATATTTGAAATGCTGGTTTTGGTTGTTAAAGGTATAAAAAAGCCGCCGTACGAATCGATATCCTGCTCAGACCCGTAAAAATCGGCGCCTGCAACCAGTGTGTTTTTGAAGTTGAATATTTCACCGTTAAAGACAAACTTTGGAGCAAATCCCCAGGTTTTCAAATTTGAATTGGTTGCAAGAGGACTTGTGGAATCCGGAAAGACCGCATCATTTGAACGAGTTCTGTAAGACAAATCCGTAACAAAATTTCCGTTCTTTCCGACAGCAAGATCGAAACCGGCACTTATGTACGAATCCCTGCTGTTACCTTCATCCTGGGGATTGGCGGTTGATTTGCGGTCCGCTTTCACCTGCGCTTCCGTAAGTGCGCCCGGCAGCCCGAATTCATCTTTATGAGACGAACCGCTCAATTTAAGGCTCAACGATTCGCTTGCATCAAAAACAATCTTTCCTCCGATATCTTCTGCTTTATATTTGTTATTCTTTCTGTACCCCTCTGTTTCATCAAAGCTTGCATTGATGGATGCCGCTATCCTCATGCCCTCCGCCTGCAGATGCTTCCAGCCGTTCACGTCCGTAGCTTCCGAAAGATACGCCGCCTTTTGCGGTAAATCCTTCGGATGGGGTTTTTGTAATAATATTGATCACGCCTCCGGCGGCATTATCTCCGTAGAGGACAGTTCCAGTTCCCCGGACGATTTCAATTCGTTCCACCTGGTCAACCGGAATCTGGGTCCAGTCAACACCGCTGAGATCGATCGCATTCACCTTCCGGCCGTCCACCAGAACCAGGGTGTTATACGGTCCGGTCTCACCATAACCGCGCAGGTCAACCTGGGCATTCTTACCGCTACCCATGAGACTTCTAACCACAAGGCCTTCTCCGGAACTCAAAAGATCAGGTATCGATCCGGCATTCGTGTTTTTTATCTCTTCCTGCGTTATTATTGTGACACCTGCGGGAATCTTTTCGGTTTTCTGAGCAGTCCTTGTGGCGGTGACCACTACTTCCGGCAGTGTGGCCAAATTGCCTTCTTCCTTCTTGTCTGTCTCTGCCTGGCTGATCCCGGCAAAGACCAGAGGAATAAAAATAAAAATGAGTTTCAAACGTTTGAACATAATACTTTCTCCTTTCCCAAATTAAAAAAGTTAATCTGGGTCCGGGCATAAAAAAACCCGGACCGAAATGAATCGATCCGGGGATTTCCCATTTTTATCCTCTGATCTTGCTAAAATACCTCGGTCCTCGAAGGGTATTTCCGAGATCTTTGCATAACACACAAAAACCCCTTTTCTTATTCAGGCAGGTCTTCTGACTTACGGATCATCCTACTTGGAAACCCTCGCATAACACCCCCTTTTGCCCGATTACCGTGTCAGGCTCAAATTTCAATCCTCGAAATACTTCAATGTATTCCTGTGGTTGAAATTATCGCCTTCCTTGTACTTGGCCAAAATTGGATGTTCTTCAAAAGTCTCCTTGCCGCACCTTCCCGGACCTTAAAACAGCCAGTGGTTTAATGCGGTGTTCGTCCCCGATTACAGCGGCGGGCCCGCCCCCGATTTTAACGGGGTTCCCTTTTATGCTTAAATACATCAAGCGCCTGAACTTCTGAGACTGTTATATATTTTCAGCTTCCAAGTCAATAAATATAATTAAAAACAGGGTTCAAGGGTTCAGGGGGTCGAGGGGCACGAAAAGTTCGGATCAAAAACTTAATCTTTTATTTTCATAAGTCGTCCCGGCACGGGAGTTACGCGCGGGAATCTGCCGAGAGGACTCTCATCTACCAACAGCGTGCATCCGTATGCCGCTTCAAGGGTTTGAAATGTCAGCACTTCATCCGGCTTTCCCCGGCTTACAATTTGACCTTCCTTTAAAAGGAGCAGGGTCTTGCCGTACATGGCGGCAAGATTCACATCGTGTGACACCATAACAACCGTAATATCTCTTTCCTTCTGCAATTTTTCCATCAGATCCATAATCCGGGTCTGGTGGGCAAGATCAAGAGATGCTGTAGGTTCGTCCAGAAGGATGATATCCGTCTCCTGACAAATCGCTCTTGCTATGAAAACCCTCTGACATTCACCACCACTTAACTGATTAATTCTGCGATCGGCAAGATGATCCAATTCCGTAAATTTCATGGCCTGTTTTGCCGTCACCAGATCTTTCTCTTTTTCAAGGCCGAGCATGCCCAGATGCGGGGATCGTCCCATCAGCACCACTTCGGATACAGTAAACGGGAAATCTACAGGAACCGTCTGTGACACATATGCGATTTTCCGGGCCAAAGCCTTGCGGGCGTAGTCCTCTATGGAATCTCCGAGTAGATCAATCCTGCCGTCTCCGGCGTTGATAATGCCTGCAAGCAAACGAAGTAAAGTGGTTTTACCTGAGCCGTTGGGGCCGATAATTACGAAAAAGTCTCTTCTTTGAATCTGAAAAGAAATATCCTTGAGCACGGAGATCTTTCCGTATGAATAATTGAGCTTTGTAACTGTAATTACCGGGTTCATTGTCCGGACCTTTTGAGTAAATATATGAAAAGCGGCGCACCGATCAGAGCGGTAATGACACCGGCCGGCATTTCACCCTGAGAGGGGAGAATTTTTGCCAACAGGTCACAAAAAACCATGTATGCACCGCCGCCCAGCACGCAGGCCGGCACTAGAATTCGATGATCAGAGCCCAGAATAATCCGGAACAGGTGGGGTATGACCAGTCCGACAAATCCGATCAGGCCGCAACAGCTGACCGTGGCGCTTACCATGAAGGAAGTGACGACAAGCAGGGTAACGGTCACGATCTTTATGTTTACTCCCATGGTTTGAGCCATGTCTCTCCCCATGAGGAGCAGGTTCATTATATTGGAAAGCCAGAAAAGGAGAATAAAACAAGGAAGGAGGGCCGCCGCAAGGATTCCGACCTTTCCAATATCCGCCGAGGAAAGGTCTCCCATGAGCCAGAAAATAATGTTGTGCAGCCGGGCATCACGGGTCATCGATATCAGGAACATAATCACCGCCGAACAGAATGCGTTGACCATGACCCCGGATAAAAGGAGGGAATCCTTTTTAATAAGAGTCTGCCCCTGCGACATTACAAGAAGCAGGAGCAGTGTAGCAAGGCTGCCGGTAAAAGCCATTATGCTCACACCCGGAAAATATGAAAACCCCAGAATAATTCCAAAAATTGCGCCTATTGCCGAACCTCCGGAAATTCCCAGTATATAAGGCTCAGCAAGGGGATTTCGAAGCAGGGCCTGGAAAACAAGCCCTCCTAAAGACAAAGCCGCCCCGACCAGGGCAGCCAGCATCACTCGGGGCAGACGAATCTGCCGGATGATTGCTTCCGGAACGGAACCCGCGCTTTTGTCCATAAACAGCAACCGCACAGAGTCGCCAAAGTTGCTTCCGGTAGATCCGACGGAAATTCCAAGGTACATTGTGCCGGCAAGCAGAACCGAGAGGAGAGCTGAGACAAGCATAAGTCGTTTCAGAAAACCGGATCCCATAATTCTTTATTTGTCCTCGAACAATTCCGGATGAATCAATTTAACAAGCGCCTCCAGGCCGTCAACAAGGCGGGGCGAGGGGCGGTCAAAGAGATCCGAATCGGCCATATATATACGCTTATTGCGGACTGCCTGAATCTGAGGCCATTTATTCCATTCCGCCAGGACCTGCTCAAACGCATCGCTTCTTGTCATGGACGTAATAATGACTACATCCGGGGAAAGCGAAATAAGTTGTTCCCGGCTGAAGCGCGGGTAAGGTGCATCTCCTGCCGTAACATTTATGCCTCCTGCCAGCATAATGAGCTCATGGATATATGTCCGGGTACCCACAGATACGACGGGCGCGGCACCTATCTGGAAAAAAACTCTGGGCCTGTGAGATGTTGCGGCAACAAGCTCCGTGACATGTCTTATCCGGGAACGCATATTTTTTACCAGAATATCCGCTCTCTTGTCTGCGCCGAGAAGACCGCCTATCGAAAGAATTGTTTCCATCACAGAGTCAAGGTTTCTCGGATCTACTGCGTAAACCGGTATTCCGAAAGATTCCAGCCGATCAACCACGTGTTTCGGATTTCCGTCCTTTATGGCAATGCACAAGTCAGGTTTTAAGGATACAATTTTTTCAAGATCGAGTCCGACATACGAGCCGACTCTCGGAAGAAGCTTTGCTTCAACCGGAAAATCGCAGTTGAGAGTCACCCCCCTTAAAAGGTTTTCACAATTCAGAGCAAAAATAATTTCTGTGATATTGGGAGCCAGTGATATAATCCTTTGAGGATTTTCCGGAACAAGAACTTTCCGTCCCAGCTGATCCGTCACTATCCCGGCGTATGTTTCAGAGAGTCCTGCAAAACAAAGCAAGGTAATTATCAGGGAAATAATCAGGGGGCGAAATAATTTCATGTTTAGGATATTATTAACAGGAATCCGCAATTCAGTTAAAATTGTTTACAATGATCGGGCTTTTTATTGCCCATGGAGAATTTCGTTGAGTTTAGCAGAAAGTTTGTTCACGTTGAACGGTTTTTGAATAAAACCGTTACAGCCTTTTTCCATTATTCCCGTAGCCTGGTCATTGAGAGCATAACCACTTGATAGCAATACCTTTACATCCGGATTTATCGCCCTGATTCTTTCAAATACTACGCTTCCGGTCATATCGGGCATTATCATATCAAGAACAACAAGATTAATTTTATCCCTGTTTTTCCCGAAAAGATCAATAGCCTCCTGTCCTCCGTTTGCGATAATAACATTGTATCCCAGTTTTTTTAATATTGCCTGACCCACATCAATTATCATTTTTTCATCGTCAACAAATAAAATCGTTCCGGTTCCTGAAATACGCCTGTCAGTTTCTTTCTTTTTATCATCTTTTATGTTCTCGCTTGCCGGAAGGTATATATTGAATGTGCTTCCTTTTCCTTTCTCGCTGTACACGTTAATGAATCCGCCGTGATTCTTGATTATTCCATAAACCGATGCAAGTCCAAGACCTGTACCTCTGCCGATCTCACGGGTAGTAAAAAAAGGATCAAAAACTCTCTGTACCGTTGTTTCATCCATTCCAACGCCTGTATCCGTTATTGAGATCCTGACATACCTGCCGAGCTGTAACGCAAAAGGCTTAATGTAGGTTTCATCTATCACGACGTTCCCAATGACAATATAAAGATTACCTCCCAAAGGCATTGCCTGCCATGCATTCACATAAATATTCAAAAGCACGTGCTCTATCTGGCTCTGATCGGCTTTAACAGACCATACATTCTCCTGAAGTCTCGTTTGAATATTTATCTCTTTTCGCGCGCGGCTGAAGAGTTTTGAAGTTCTTTCAACAAGTTCATTCAAGTCCGTATCTTTTATATAATATTTTCCGCCCCGCGCAAAACCAAGTATTTGCTTTGTAAGGCTTGCGGCATTTTCAACCGAATTTTCTATTTTTTTGAGATTTTCATAGTATGGATTCGACGTATCAATATCCATAAGCATAAGTGATACGTTTCCCTGTATATTCATTAAAATATTATTGAAATCATGGGCAATGCCTCCCGCAAGAGTGCCTATTGCCTCCATTTTTTGTGCGTGCCGTAATTCATGTTCAAGTTTTTTGTGTGCTTCCTCGGTCTGAATGCGTTCCGTAATATCGCGTATTAATCCACGAAAACCGACCGGTACATCATCAGGACCTTTGACAAGGGCTATTGAAGCCTCTACAAAGCGATCCGAGCCGTCTTTCCTCTTTACCTTCCAGTCCAATGACTTCGAAGATCCGCCTGTTTTGAAAACGGCATTGAATGCCTCAAAGATCGTCTTTTTATTCTCTTTATCAACGCTGCCGCGGTAGTTTCTTCCTGTTACCTCGTCTTTGGAATAACCTAATATTCTGCAAAGCGATTCATTACAAAAAATGATATTCCCTTTCAGGTCTACCTCATAATAACCGTCTTCTATACTGTCCAATATATTCTGAAATTTTTCCCTGTTTTCGGATAACTCCCTCTCTTTTTGCTTGTAAAGCCTCAAATCGCGAACAAGCAGAAGTATGTATGGAATACCTTTATCTTTTACCATTATGGAATTTACTTCAAGTGGAATCACCTCACCATGCTTGCTTACATATTCTATCTCGTACGCATTCCGTTTGTCATAACCGGCTTTTCTTCCCTTTTGTCTTTCAACCATCTGCAAAAGGTATTTTTCCGGGATTACATCTTTTATATTGGCTTTAAGAGCCTCTTCCCTGTTGTAACCGGTAAATTTAAGTCCGGCTTCATTTATAAAAGCTATATTGCCCTGCAAATCATGATAAAGGACAACATCCGCGCAGGCCTCTGCCAGATCATTAAACTTATCAACATACTCACCAAGCTCCGCTTCAGCACGTTTGAGCTTTTCCGCTTCTTTTTGAAACTCTTCTTTTAATATGTTCTCCGTCATAAATCATTTCCCGAACAGTAAATGAACTTCCCCGCAGCAGAGCTGCGAGGTATCTGGAATACAGAATACAGTAGTCAGAAGTCAGAATTTTTTTTGAAGATATTTTAATCCCCATTCTGGATTCTGAATTCTGGATTCTTACCCCGAAGCAGAGCTTCGAGGAATTCTTTTGATTAAAAATATGTTCGTTGTAAATCCCTGAAAGCGTCTATCACAGAAATAACAGCAAGGTCAAATTAAAGGATTGTAATCGTGCAGGCGTGTGATCCTGAAGCGGTTTTAAAAAAGGAAAGCCTGACTAAGCCAAACTTAAAATTATCGATAAATATTGTCTAAAGGTATAGAGCACTTATTATTTTATTGCTTTCTTCAAGGGCCTCTTTGCAGGAATCTTTGAAAAATTCCCTTATATTTTCAAGGTACAGGGATCTGCCATCGTTATGGCCTGATAAAAGGGCGTTTTTACCTTCATATACAGAGGATAAAAAAACCTCAAAAACATCATTAAAATATTTATTATTATTTATGATGCTTTTGTAAAGATCGAGATCCTGCGCAAAAAGGCGGCCTACAAGATCATAGTTTATTCTGAAAACCGGAGTTGAGCATGAAAGCGCACTGCCGGCATCCATATTCATCTTCTGGAGCGTCCGGCCCATGCAAATTGTCAGAAAATGAGTAAGTCCCTGAACAACAGCCATATGCCTGTCATGAACGGAAGGATCCATGACGGTTACAGAAGCACCCTTTGAAATATATTCATTTTCAAGCCATTTCAGCCGTCGCTCCCCCCTGCCCGGACATAATATGACATTCTGACCTTTTATGGAATCCGTAAAAGGTCCGAATAACGGATGTGTACCTATTACTTCGGCGGACGTACTGCCGAGCATGCTTTTCAATATTTTTTCTTTAAGGGAGCATAAATCCATAAGGAGCTGGGTATCGCTCAACAAAGGGCCGATCTCTCCTGATACGGCAATCGCGACATTCAGAGGGAGACTCAGAATAACGACTTCACATTTCTTCGTTATATCCGCAGGGGTGAACTCCGTTTTTCTTCCTGAAATGAGAATTGTGTATCCGGCATCGGAAAAGAAATCCCTGAACCACCTGCCCATGCTTCCGGTCCCGCCGATTATACCTATTGATATCCCTTTACTCATCTGCCGACGGCCCTCTGTCTCAACAGATGATCGGCCAGAACAAGGCTTACCATCGATTCACAAACCACATTAATCCTTGGTATTGCCGAAACATCATGCCGTCCTTTTACGGATATAGTTCTTTCATGCCCTGACAGATCAACAGTCTTCTGCTCTATTGCAATTGAAGGAATCGGCTTGACTGCAACCCGGATCATAATATCATCTCCGTTGGATATACCGGCAAGAATTCCACCGGAGTTATTGGTCGAAAAACCTTCCTGAGTTATAGGGTCATTATTTTCGGAACCTTGCATTGATGCTGCTTTAAAACCGGCTCCGATCTCAACTCCCTTGACGGCGCCGATGCTCATCAGGCCTTTTGCAAGATCGGCATCAAGCTTGTCAAAAACAGGCTCACCAAGGCCGGCAGGAACCCCCTTTGCCGTGATTTCCACAATCCCCCCAAGGGAGTCGCCTTTATTTTTAACGTCGTTTACCAGTTTTTCCATTTTAAGAGCAGCCTTCATATCAGGACAGAAGAACATGTTTCCGGATACGGCGTCATGGTCACGCACTCCGGCTTTGATTCCTCCAAGCTCAATTGTATACGCACATACGGTTATCTTCTCACGCCCCAGCAGAGCTTTCGCAACCGCACCGGCAGCCACCCTCGCAACCGTCTCCCTTGCTGAAGCTCTTCCGCCGCCCCTCCAGTCCCTTATACCGTATTTAGCCTGGTAAGTTATATCGCCGTGCCCCGGCCTGAAAATATCCGCATATTTTTTATACGATTCCGTATGAACATCACTGTTCCTTACCATTATCATGACAGGAGTCCCGGTTGTCATCCCGTTAAAAACGCCCGACATGATGATTGCCTTGTCCTGTTCATTTCTTGAAGTGCTTGATGCCGACCCCCCCGGCTTTCGCCTGTCCAGCATATCCTGAATAATCTTTTCATCAAGCGGTATTCCGGGAGGACAACCATCAATAACAACACCAACCCCTTCTCCGTGCGATTCCCCCCAGGTTGTTATTCTGAACAATGTTCCGAATGAGTTTCCGGGCATTATCGTTTTTCCTTTACAGTTTCAATTATTTTTATAATATCACGGCATACACCGCTTACATCAAGATAATCCGTATCAATATAATAATCCATCGCCTCTTCGTAAAAGCGATTGCGGGTCAACAATATTTCGTCAATCTCTTCAAAAGTTCCTTTTACGGTAAGCGCAGGTCTGAAATCTTTTGTTCCGTGATCCTTTTTTATTCTTTCTCTTATTGTCAGAGGAGTTGCCCTGAGCCATATAACAATTCCTGTTTTCTTCATATACCCGGCATTGTCGCCGTCAAGAACCGCTCCTCCGCCTGTTGCAACAACCTGTTTTTCGAGCATAGAAAGTTCCCTGATGATATTTTTCTCAATTCTCCGGAATTCGTCCCATCCTGATGTTTCAACAATTTCAGAAATTGATTTATTGGTGCGGTTCACAAGTTCGACATCGGTGTCTGTGAATTTAATACCCAGATTTGCGGCAAGAAGCTTTCCAACGGAACTCTTCCCGGTACACCGGTATCCTATAAGATATATGTTCATACCCATTTCAGCCTGTCTCCAGGCCAAGAGTCTCAAGAACATTCCAGAAATCCGGAAAAGACTTTTCAACACATTTTTCGTTTTTTACGAATATGCCTGGAACCTTAAGTCCTGCAATCGCAAAACTCATGGCGATCCTGTGGTCATTATATGTCTCGATTTCAGCACTCCGGTGCGCTCCTCCTTTAATTACAAGATCCGTTCCGGTGCAATTTGCCTCTATGCCTGTTTTTGAAAGTTCATTCACAACGGCAGATAAACGATCGCTCTCTTTTGCTTTCAGGTGGCCGACATTTTTTATAACAGTGATTCCTTTCGCAAAAGATGCAACAACAGCAAGGGTTGGAACCATGTCCGGCATATCCGACATATCCGCCTCGATTCCAGAAAGAGACCCTCCCTTTACTGAAATGCCGTCATTTTCAAATACTGTTTCACAACCCATCCTCTCAAGCAATCCTGTAAGCTTAAGGTCACCCTGGCGTGATTCTTTTGTAATCCCTCTTACCTTAATTTCAGATCCTGTAACGGCTGCGGCAGCCCAGAAATATCCCGCCTGCGAACAATCCGGCTCAACATAATAATTCCCGGCCCTGTAGCACCTGCACCCTTCAACGCCGAATTTTAAATATCCATCGCGTTTTACATCTACACCAAACTTTGCCATTATATCAATTGTCATGTCTATATACGGTTTTGATACAGGGCCTTCAATAACTTCTATTTCTACACCTCTCTGTGTGTATGGAGCGATTAAAAGAATGGAGGAAAGAAACTGGCTGCTTAAATTACATTTCAGCTCAATCCGGCCTCCCTTTATTTTTCCGCCTTTTATTACAACCGGCGGACACCCGTTATTATTTACCGATCGGGCAGCAACTCCAAGACTGCTTAAACCATCCAGAAGATCCTCAATCGGACGCTCAGACATGCGGCTGGTACCGGTCAGCGTATACTCGCCTTTACCGAGAGCGGCAACTCCGGTCAGCAGACGCATCGATGTTCCCGAATTGCCGAGAAATAAAGGTTCACGGCAGGCCTTAAGAGCCCCCTTATTCCCGTGAACCGTAATTTCCGTTTTAATATCATCAATCCTGACATCCATTTTCCGCAAAGCTTCAAGAGTGAGGAGAGTATCTTCACTTCTGAGGCAGTTCTTTAACGTGCAGATTCCATTCGATAATGCCGAGGCAATCAGAAGTCTGTGTGTATAGCTCTTTGACCCCGGAACATTTACTTCGCACTGATTAATGATTCTTGGAAATATTTCTATCATATCTGTATATACTATTTTTTTTCACTCTATTTTTGCAGCTTAAAGAGCATTCAGAACGGCCCTTTTCATAACATCGACCGGAGCTTTTATTCCGGTCCATAATTCAAACTGGAAGGCCCCCTGGTGAACGAACATTGAAACGCCATTAATCGTAATGCAGCCTGCCTTTTTTGCTTCTGACAACAAACGGGTTTTCAACGGATTATAGACGATATCCATCACGACCATACCCTTTTCAAGAGACCTTCTTTCTATCGGCATTACATCCGTATGAGGCGTCATTCCGACAGGGGTCGTATTGATCAGAATATCAAATTTCATTTTACCGATATCGTTTAACGGACGATAATCCGCGGAAAGATCTACCGCAAACCGTTCCCCTTTATCCGTGCTCCGGTTTATGACAGTTATTCTTCCGCCTTCTTTCTTTATGCAGAATCCGACAGCGCGGGCGGCTCCGCCGGCCCCGATGATTGCAATGTTCTTTCCTTTGATCACCGTCTTTTCAGACAAAGCTTTTACCGCGCCAAGTCCGTCGGAATTATATCCCTTAAGACACCCGCCATTATTTATTATCGTATTTACCGCACCGATTTTTAAAGCGATATCGTCCGCTTTGTCCAGATACTTCATTACTTCTATCTTGTGCGGAATCGTGATGCTCGCACCTTTTATACCGAGAGTTCTTACCGAGATAAGCGCATTTTTTATATTTTTTACGCCAAAGGCAAGATAGACACCTTTGTAACCGGTAAATTTAAATGCCCTGTTATGCATAACAGGACTTAAGGTATGGGACACCGGATCACCAAAGACGGCGTAAACCGAAGTATTTGAGTCGAATGTCATTTTATCCTTTTACCGGCCTGATTTTTTAAACGATCCATATATGCCTTCGCTTGCCAGCGGGTATGATCCGAGGCATTTTAAAAAAAGACAAAGTTTTTTCATTTTCTTTAGTGTCCCTGCAACCATCTTATCTTCAGCATGCCCTTCAAGATCAACGAAGAAAAAATAACTCCAGTTTTCATGCTTTGTAGGTCTTGACTCAAGCTTAACCATGTTTATCCCTGCTTCGGCAACCGGTTTTAATGCCTTGTACAATGCTCCCGGAACATGAGATGTTACGAACATGATGGAAGTTTTGTCGGAACCTGTTCTTTTTATATCATCCTTTCCAATAACAAGAAAGCGCGTAGTGTTCCGTGATATATCTTCAATTTTTGATGCCGCTACCTGAAGATTATAGATATGAGCTGCCTTGCTGCTTGCAATAGCGGCTGATTTCGGATCATCCGAAGCTTTCCGCGCGGCATGAGCAGTGCTGTCACATTCCACAAGAACAGCTCCGGGAAGCTTCTTCTGTATCCATTTTCTGCACTGGGCAAAGGCTTGAGGATGTGAATAAATTATTTCTATTTCACCCGGTGTATCACTCTTTGACAGAAGATCGTGAGATATAGGGTGATATAATTCAGCGCATATTTTTAAATCCGATTCAAAAAAAAGGTCGAGAGTATAGTTAACCGAACCTTCAATGGAGTTCTCAACAGGGACAACCCCATAATGGCAAGCCCCCTTCTCCACCTCGCAGAATATGTCGCGTATTGTCACCTGCGGCACATAATTGACAGACTGTCCGAAGTAATTTATGGCTGCTATATGTGTAAAAGTAGCCTCAGGACCAAGATAGGCAACCGAATGATTCTTCTGGATTTCACGTGATGCCGCGATTATCTCCGCAAACACATGATGAAGAGCGCTTTTGCTCAGCGGCCCCTCATTGAGGCAGTTCAACCTTTGAATCAGAGTGCTTTCACGTGCGATATCAAGAACCTTGTTTCCCTCTCTCTCTTTAACTCTCCCGATCTCCTTCGCCAGAAGGAGCCGTCTGTTTATCAATGCCAGGATCTTTTCATCAATCTCATCAATGGAATGCCGCAAGTTAACTATTCCGGTTTCAGGAGCATTGCTTTTCGCTTTATTGTTTTTTTTCATAACTTTTTTTGCCTATCGCCTTTTGTTCGTGGATCGTGGTTCGCACTTCGATATTCGATATACAATCTTCCTGGCCCCTGATCCCCGATCCCTGGCCCCTTTATTCTATTTCTCCACTATCGACTCGTCTATCTTATGGCCGAAATGTCTTCCCGTCTCCTCCGTCGCAACAAGAACCTTATCTCCTTTTTTCAGACTGACAACGGACACGGGGGTTCCGTCAGGACTTGTCAGCCTCACTGTTTCGGCATTTTGCAAAATTGTTGTAATCTGCCTGCCCCCTGCCAGAGCCTTTACAAGCATAAGGGGGCGCTTTTCTATTTTCAGCCTGCCTATGATACCGTTGGTCATATTTCCTTTATAATCCGTAATAAGAACCTGGTCACCGGCTGCAAGTTCGGACAGATATCTCGTCTTTCCTCCCGGAATCCTCGTATAGGCATGAACTGCTCCGGCATTGACCCTGAAAGGCCTCGGTAACACATACGGATTTTCAACCGTTTCCGCATGAACAAGAAACAGCGCGCTGCTGCTGTTGCCGACCAGCAACCCCTGCCCCTGCGCCATCGATGTGCACGTATCGACACATACCCTGTCCCCCATCCCTGAAGGAACGATTTCCAAAATCTCGGCCTCCTGAAGAGATATCTTGTCCGTTTCTGAATTGACGATGGACAATGTTTTTTTCAATTCAGCGATATCTCCGGAATTAAAAAGGATATGCCTTACACCTTTTTCAAGTACGCCAAATACCGTACAGGCCTCCTGATAACTGTGAACCTGTGCGATTACATCAGCGCCCTTTGCTATAAGATTTTCAAGGGGAATCACAGTCCAGTCGCTGCATTGAAGAATTACTTTTCTGCTCCTGCAAAGTTTTAATATTTCATCCTCGTCTTTACCGCTTTTTATCGTATAAAAGACGACATCTTTTCCGGTTTTCAAATCCCCGTCTTCCGAAATCGTCTGAATTTTGCCGAGCTCTTTAACTTTTTCCGAATATCCTTCAGGAACAACGATTCCGTCAGCCCCGCCCTCAAGAGCGGTGGTGACAATATCCTTATTCCACGGATCAGCTTTCACCCATATTTTTCGCATTCTCTCATCCTTTATATAAACCGGAACAGCAAATAATGATGGCTTCGTAAAAAGTCATATGCAAACGGATTTGAGATTTTTGGGAAATAGATTTTTAAATTACTGGAGCGTTAAAAATCACAAGGCTTTGAGGGCGTTAGCCCAAACCTTCTTGTGATTTAGAGAAGTGATTTAAAAATCCCCAAAAAGCTCATTAAGTGAGCATATTTCGACTTTTTACGAAACCATCAATAATGACGGCTTCGTAAAAAGTCTCCGCAGCGACTAAGCCTGACTCAGAAACAAGTCTACTCAAGGAGCTTAAGCGCATCTTCTACGCCTGCGCCATCATGAACTATTGCCGATATAGCCTGGACCATCTTCGTCGGATTTTTATGCTGGAACACATTCCGGCCTATCGAAGCGCCCGCGCCTCCCGCATCTATTGCGCCCCTGACCATTTCAAGTATCTCCCTGTCCGAATCCATTTTCGGACCGCCTGCAATCACAACGGGGATCGAACACCCGGCCACCACCTCTTTAAATGTCTCAACCGAACCGGTATAAGACACCTTAACAATATCTGCCCCCATCTCATTTCCCACACGGGCGGCATGCTTGATTACATTTACATCATATTCGTCTTTTATTTTTTCTCCTCTCGGATATATCATGGCAAGAAGAGGCATGCCCCAGGTTTTTGCTTCATAACTGACCATCCCAAAATCCTTCAGCATCTCCCTTTCGCCGCCGTTGCCCAGATTGACATGGATAGAAACGGCGTCTGCGCCGATCTTGATAGCCTCCTCAACCGAACAGATGAGTGTCTTTGCATTCGGATAAGGAGAAAGGCTTGTTGAAGCCGAAAGGTGAACAATAAGTCCTATATCCTTTCCTTTTCGTCTGTGTCCTGCCCCCACGAGCCCTTTATGCTCTACTATGGCATTCGCCCCGCCATCGGCAACCATTTGCACCGCACGCTTCATATCCTCAAGGCCGGCAATAGGCCCAACGGAAATGCCGTGATCCATCGGAACAATTACTGTCTTTCCAGTATTGCGGTTGATAATACGCTCCATCCTGATCTGCTTGCCTATAATCGTCATATCCAACTCCTCCCTTAATGCAAAAAGGCCGTGAAGCTTTTCTCTCCACGGCCCTTAAAACTAAAAAAGCCGTGGGTTCCAGGATCCCCCCATGGCTTTTTGCGCTTAGTATGTAACTACCTCAACGCACCACAGGCAGAACGGTGCTAAAGTAATAATAATAAAAACCGAAAAAGCTGCCTGTGAATTTATTCATCTGTTTCTCTTGTTCTTTTTTACGAGTCATCAAAATCAAATTTTGATTTTATGGTTTTCTATCTTGCCGTTATTCGCATGTCAAGCAATTTTTTAATAATCTTCGCAAACCTGATTATTCGCCGCGTATCATGATAAGCAGCATCTTGAAACGCTCAACCGCATTAAGCGCATGAGGAATACCGGCGGGCATAATCATCATTTCACCTGCCGTAACCGCCTTCGGTTTTCCTCCGATGACTATTTCCGCTTTTCCGTCGAGAATATAAACTACGGCATCAAACGGAGAAGTATGTTCTGTAAGCCCCTGCCCTTCATCGAATGAAAAAAGGGTGATATTGCCGATATTTTTCTTAAGCAGTGTCTTGCTGACGACCGAGCCGATTGAGTATGAAACTCCGTCCGAAAGATTAAAGGGGACTCCTTTGGAAATAACTGTTTTTTCGTTCATGGTTATAATCCTTTCAATTCAATAAAGGTACTGCAGCTTTGTATAAAGTTGCCTTTCCGCTTATACTGTATTTCTTTACCGAAGCAGGAATAATTACGGTTTTTCCTTTTGTCATATTAAATTTGTCATCCTCCGAACCGGCAATTACCGCTCTTCCTTCAACGCATAAAATAATTTCAACACTCCTTTTTTCAGGGCTGGTATATGTTTCACTATTGATTACATTTATTGCTGAAAGCACAAACTCTCCGGCCGGTGTTCCGTAAATACTTTCATTCCGGTTTTTCTCCGGCAAAATTATCCCGGTTTTTAATTGCTTAAACTTTACAATATTCAAAAGCTCCCGGACATCAACATGCTTCGGCGTCAGCCCTCCTCTTATAACATTGTCGGAATCAGCCATCAGTTCCAGTGCAACACCATCAAGATATGCGTGAAGCTGGCCTGTTTGAATAAACATGGCCTGCCCCGGTTCAAGATATACATAGTTCAAAAACAGGGGCGCTATGGCGCCAATATCCGAAGGATATTTCCCGGCAATGACCGACACCCATTTAAAGGCAGGATTTTCATCGGCAAAGATTCCGGCATTTCGAAAAGCCTCTGAAACAACTCTCTTTTTCCGGTCATTGTTCATTGTCATGACGGAAGTAAAAAATGATTTTAATCCGGATGGGTCCGTATCGTTTTTAAGCTCATTGATCTGTTTTTTAAGTGTTCCGGGACAGGCTTTTTTCAGTAGAAGGACAGTTTCAGGAACACCCCTGAAACCGCATAAAGCCTCAAAACCGGTCAGGGCACAGACGCATTCAGGCTTGTGGTTTTCATCCTTGTAGTTTCTCCTGAAAGAATCGAGAGGTATGCCCAGTTTGTTCTCGCTATTAAATCCCTCCTTCGCCCGCGTCCGGTTTGGATGGGCCTGTACGGAGAGGGGTTCCGAAGCAGCGATTACCTTAAAGAGGAAAGGAAGTTGTCCTCCATAATTTTTTGCACACTCCTTTCCAAGAATTTCATCGGGATACTTGTCTATCAGATCTTTCAGCGCTTCCCATTTACTGCCGGTTTTAACCATGGAAGATGCCGATAAATGTGCACCGATCCACACCTCAGCCTGTGGCTTATCGTATGGGGGCCTTTTTCCGAGGAGCTTTGGGATTGCAGTATAAGATCCCCACGAATACTCCTTAACAACGTTTTTTAATAATCCGATTCTGTTCATTATATTTTCGCTGGTGGTATCGTTCTCTTTTCCTGTTCAAACCATAAAATATTGATTCGATTTTATTCTAACCCCGATAAACGGGACTTTTTTCAGTAACCCTTTGAGGGGTACTCTTTTCAGTGCCCCCTTGAGGGGTACTCTTTTCAGTGCCCCCTTGAGGGGTACTCTTTTCAGTGCCCCCTTGAGGGGCAGAAAAACCCAATAAATAACCTCTTACTTACTAATATTATTCATGCTTGATTGTCAATAAGTTGGCGATATATGCAAATGCCGTTTCGTGTTGTGTTTCATGTTGTTTGCAATCTGTAACCATGCTGGTATAATATTAAGCGTCAGAGTCAGGAGTCCATAGAGCCGGTGATCAGGAAAAGGCGGAAGGCGGAAATAAACAATGTCGTTTATCGTCAACGAAATATTCAACAGCATACAGGGAGAATCTCTTTATGCCGGACTCCCTTGCACGTTTATAAGGCTTACAGGATGCAATCTCAGATGCTCTTACTGCGACACAAGGTATTCTTATGAGGAAGGCACCAGCCTTACCATGATCGATATTATGGATAGAGTTTCAGGTTATGAGTGCCCTCTTGTGGAAATAACCGGCGGTGAGCCTTTGCTTCAGAATGAAACACCGCTATTGATAACAAATCTTATTGAAAACGGCTATAAAGTCCTGCTGGAAACAAACGGAACAATTGACATAAGCCGTATTGATGAAAGGTGCATTAAAATTGTCGATATTAAATGCCCGTCAAGCGGTGAATCCGGAAAAAACAACCTTGATAACCTGAACAGGCTTAATGTCAAAGACCAGGTCAAATTTGTAATAAACAATTATGAAGATTATGAATATGCAAAAGATATCATAAAACAAATTCCCGGCGGTTTTCCAAGAGAAAATGTTCTTATCTCTCCCGTACCCGGCAAAATGGGATTTTCAGACCTTGCAAACCGGATATTGGAAGACAAATTGATGGTTCGGTTTCATATTCAATTGCACAAGATGATCTGGCCGGACATCGACAGAGGAGTTTGAGACCTTTGCATAACACCCCCTTTTGCCCGATTACTGTGTCAGGCTCAAATTTCAATCCTCGAAATACATAACTGTATTCCTGTGGTTGAAATTATCGCCTTCCTTGTACTGGGCCAAAATTGGATGTTCTTCAAAGGTCCCAGTATGAAAGGAACTATTTTATAATGAAAAAAAAAGCAGTTATTCTTTCAAGCGGAGGTCTCGATTCAACCACCGCAATGGCTATAGCAAAAAACGAAGGGTTTGAGCTGTTCAGCCTGAGTTTTTTTTATGGCCAGCGCCATTCATATGAACTGAATGCCGCAAAAAAAGTGGCGGAAGTATTCGGCGTGACAAAGCATCTTGTAATAAATCTGGATCTTAATAAAATTGGCGGTTCGGCTTTAACAGATAATATTGAAGTGCCTAAATCGAGAACGCTTATTTCAATGACCGGAGAGATACCTGTAACATATGTCCCGGCCAGAAACACAATCTTTTTAGCCCATGCACTGGCGTGGGCCGAAGTCATAATATCCTTCGATATATTTATTGGTGTTAATGCGATAGATTTCAGCGGATACCCCGACTGCAGACCCGAATATATCGGTGCATTCGAGCAGATGGCAAATCTTGCAACAAAAGCAGGCGTGGAGGGTAAAACACGATTAAAGATCAGAACACCATTAATCAGCATGGCAAAAGCCCAGATTATTAAAAGAGGAATTGAACTCGGAGTTGATTAT
>Ga0315268_10001180_pt1 | contig 29992 bp, 26 predicted proteins | sample C1_top_MG_FD_204535 | JGI IMG/M metagenome (GOLD analysis project Ga0315268, IMG submission 204535) | Sediment microbial communities from Yellowstone Lake, YNP, Wyoming, USA - C1_top | ecosystem: Environmental > Aquatic > Freshwater > Lake > Sediment | place: USA: Wyoming | collected 2017-08-01
CATACCAGTCGTAGTCATTGCGTATAAATTCCAGCACCTCATCGACGCTTCCGGTTTTTTCATAGATATCTCTGAGCTGGGCGATGCGCATATCGGAGAATTCGTGTGCACAGCATGAGAGAATATTGAATTTCTGACCTGTATTTGCCACCGTGTCCAATTTTTCCATTGCATTTTTTATCCATGTCATCTTTTCGTCCTTGCTGGATCGCAGTGTGAAAAGTGATTCGTGACCCTCCGAGACGGCTTGGGCGGCTTTTTCCCCCAGGACTCTTTGCGCATTTTCGATGAACCTGCCCTGCCATCCGTGAATGACAGCCTGCAGCTCGGTGACATTTTCTTCGGGACTTGCATGGGAGACACGTGTGTAGATTTCTCTCCCGTAGCTTGTCCCAGGTTCCCCGTGTTCTCGCATGAATCCATAGAGCTTCTTATAACTCTCACTTAGGTCCTCGTGTGATCCATGGTGGGTGACAGAGAGGACTTCTGCAGGTCCAAGCGTCCGGATTCGAATGCCTTCTTTTTCGACTGCTGAAGTAACAGGATACGCCGCCTCCACGTGTGCAGCATCGCTATATACCCCATAATCGAGGAGAACCATAGCGGGGCCACAGATAGATTCCCTGATGAGTGTTCCGAGCTTCTCAAGGTTTGCCGGAATCAGCTTTCTCAATTCCTCATACCCGCTTCTGAATGAAAAACCAGCGACGAGTGTTTCGGGAATCGTCTTGTGTACTATTCCCTTTTCAGGGTCGATGGTTTCTTCGAATTTTTCCGACATGACCTACTACACTCGATAGTATTTAAAAGCCTTTCGTCAGCCAATCCCAAGCCGCTGTTTCAGGTCCTCATCTCTTATGCTTGAAGCAATTTCCCAGAACCATCTCCCTGCCTCTTCGTGTTTCTTGCGCAGGTCTTCGGGATCTGAGATAAATATAAGACTCTCCAAACGGGTCACGACATCGCCTGGCAGCTCGTAGTACACGTATCTTCCGTAGAAATTGCAGTGGATGGGGCAATACCTGATTCTCACAATTTCAACCAGGGGACGAAAGGTGGCACCCATGTAGTACACGAGCGCCTCGATGCTGTTTCCACGATTGAGTTCCTTAAGTGTCAGAACCTGGAAAAGGCTGAAGGTCGTCTTCAATTCTTCGAGCCGCGCCTCAAGCTTTCTTATGAACATCACTCGGTCGACAGGGTCATCCCTCACGATATCCCCTTTGTCGAAATAGATTTTTGGTTCGCCATGAATATCATATTGCAGGAACTTGTCCTTGCTCGATTTCTTCATGAACACCGCGTCAATGAAGAGGAAGGGACTCGTTTTTTTCAGACGACAGAAAATCTGAGAGTGACCATGCCAGGTTGGCTCGGGCAATCTGTATTTCAACTCAATCTCAGAGAGGGTCATGAGCGCACTGTCAAATGATTGTATCGTATCTTCAATCCTTTCATCCTCCGACACAATGTACAAATCAATGTCTGACCACTCATCAATCCTGTCAAAGCTTGCCGCACCAGCCTCCCAGAGGGCGAGTATGAAATGGCATGGTTCCAGGGAAGCACGGAGATGCTCCGTTATGTCCTGTTGAGTCAGGAATTCATCTTTCATGATTGTTTCGTAAAATGCACATTTATAAATCTTTCAATGAGATTTTGATATTATATTATATTTAGATAACCTTTAAAAATACCACTTCGTAGCATCACCTATGAAGAGGATTTTTCTTATATTCATCCTTGCCATACTATTGAATGAGCATACTGTTCTCTCAGACAGTCATACCGTTACCATACGGGCTCCTGCAGTGAAAAAGACGGAGACGGGTCTTGAGGGCGTGCTCTCATACATCACCGTCTCTGTGCAGCCGGGGAGCGGTCACGTCTTCATGGATACATGGCCCCTCACGCAGATAGACATGCAGGGTTCATCACGCCTCGCGGTAGGCATCGCCTGCGAGGCCACGGGTCACGACCAGAATTCCTATGATTTTTTCATCACCTTTCGCTCGGATTCCCCTGTCATAGGAGGTCCTTCCGCGGGAGGTGCAATGACCGTAGCCCTCGTCGCCGCGCTTCAGGGCTGGAAGATAAAGGACAACGTCATGATGACCGGCATGATAAACCCCGACGGTTCCATAGGGCCCATAGGTGGCGTCCTGGAAAAGGCGCAGGTGGCACATGAGAATGGCGTGACCCTCTTCCTCATACCCGAAGGGCAGAGGATTGTCTCTGTGGCAAAACCACAGACGCAAACCATTGGACCGCTCACCATTGTCACCTCTTCTACCGAAAAAATAGATGTGGTGGAGCATGCGCAGAAAAACTGGGGTCTTGAGGTGCGTGAGGTATATGACATCACGGAAGCGGTGTACAATTTCACGGGTGAGCAATTGCCCTCCCATGAGAGAATCCAGGCGAGTCCCGACACCTATCCCATGCGGTCGTATGCGGAGTCAGAGATTGAGAATGCCTCTTCCCTCATGGCTCAAACAGAGAAGAGTCTCGACTCCTACACCGGAGGATACAAACAGGATTTTGCCAGAATACTTGCAGAAGGGGATTCATCCCTCTCCTCAGCCCAAAAAAACCTCGAATCAAAAAAATACTTCAGCGCACTCTCCGATGCCTTTAATGCTGAAATACCCATAGAGTTCGCCCAGAACCTACTCGCCTATGTCGTTTCTGAAGATACGAAGAACATCTCCTCCCTGCTTGCGGAGACAGAGACACTCTACAAAGAAAAAAGGAATGATACCATCACAGATTCCTTCTATGGTATCACGTACCTTGAGTGCATGGCAACAGCCCAGCTTCAGGTTGGCGAAGCCGAGGGTCTCATTGCCAAGGCGAAAGACGCCATGAACGGCAGAAATTATGTGAATGCCATATACTCCCTCTCCATGGCAAAGCAGAAGTTGAATTCTTCCTCTTTCTGGGCCCGCCTCGCATCTACCTACAAAACACAAACGGTCATATCATCCACGAAAATACAGAATGCTGCAGACACAATGATGAGCAACGCGGAACTTTCCTATGTGTATGCCTCAGAACTTCTGGGAGACAGTGAGGTGGTGAGAAAGTCAGGGGAGTTTGTAACGAAATCCAAGCATGAATTTGAATCGGGGGAGTATGCGGCTTCACTCTTCGATGCGCTCCAAGCCCTCTCCTACGCCAATACTTCTGTGGAAATGCTCGTCTCAGGCGAGGAAGTGCTTCAGCAGAGACTCAACGTCGCACGGAGCGATGCAGAAACAGCGATCGCAATCTCGCGGCAGAATGGCATTGAGCCACTCCTCGCCTCAAGCTACTTTGAGCTCGCAGAAACACAGAAGGATGTGGTTTCCTCCATGGCGTTCTTCAAGTACGCAAAGGAAGTGGGATACATCTTCAAATATCTGGAGGTCACTCCCGAATCCACGCCTCTTACACCCGCCCCCCTCTCACCCCTGCCGGAGTCGACTCCTCCCCAGAATCCATCTCCGGTGAATCCATCCACATACACCTTACTGCTCCTCGCCGCACTGTTTATGGGTGGCATCGTTGTGGGATTCATGGTGAGGGCAAAATATAAATAGCCTCACTTTCCATTTTTCCCATGAGGGCATTCATTCTCGATGCAAAAGGCTCAAAAGAAATAGAGGTAGAAGAGGGGTTCTCACCCTCCGGGAAAAGAATATGGATAGATGTGGAGGAGCCTCACAATAGAGATCTCGCCTTTCTCTCGAAGAATTTCGGATTTCACCCGCTGTCGCTTGAGGACTGCACAGACCCCAAGGAGAGGTGGAAACTCGAAGAGCATGGAGAGTACCTCTTTTGCATCGTTCGAAGCCTTGAATCAGATTTCCAGTCAGACCTCATGGGCATGTTTCTCTCAAAAGAGTATCTTGTCACCGTTCATGACCGCGGGTTTGTTCAGCTGGAGAAAGTACGGGAGGCGGTAAGGAAAGGCACAATAGTCGATCCCGATTTCCTCTTCTATGTCATCGTGGATGCCATCGTCGACTCCTATTTCCTTCTTCTCGACCAAATAGAAACGGTCATAGATAAACTCGAGGAGAGCATCATCCTCTCCCCCAAACGCGAGACACTCAACGAGCTTTTTGATACGAAAAAGAAACTCCTTCTCTTGAGGAAGACCATCTGGCCTTCCCGCGAGGTGGCCTGGAAGCTCTACTATGAGAAGAACAAATTCATTTCGCGCAAGACAACCTACTATTTCCGCGACATCCATGACCATGTGATGCAGGCCATAGATATAATAGATACCTACAGAGATGTGGTGGCAGTAGGCATGGATATGTACCTGTCGTCCGTGAGCAATGCGCTCAATGAAGTGATGAAGGCGCTCACCGTCATCACCGCCCTCGTCATTGTCCCCACGATGATTGCAGGCATCTATGGCATGAATTTCAGGTACATGCCCGAAATCTACTGGAGGTTTGGGTACCCATTCGCTTTGGCGCTCATGCTTTCAGCGGTGCTTACCATGATATATTACTTCAGAAAGAAGGGATGGTGGAAATAGTCTTCTATGAGAGTTTTAGAGTGAGAATCTCTTCTTTTTTCAGCCCCGAAGAAGAAAAATGCCCCCACCTCATCTCATCAACTGAGTACCTCTTCCAGCCTCCCTTCCTCCTCTGCCCTTTTAATCTCCACCGCAATCCTCCTTCCCGCACTCATGGGACACCGGTGCTTCAGGTAGGAGTAGGGTGAGTAGGGGAGGAAGGGGTTTGTGCCAGCCACAATGCGCGCCGAGATTTCAAAGACGACAATTTCAGGCTTGTCGGTGATGACGGCTTCAAGACAGAAGGGTCCCCATAATCCCCCAAAGAGTTTCTTTGCGGAGGCGCACACGGCTTCCCCTATGTCGAATACCTCCTGGAGGAGTGACTCCCTTACGACAACGGGAATATTGCCCACCACAAGAAAGCTCGGGTTTTCCCAGGAATACCTGTAAATGGCATCTATGTTTGTTTCATAACGTTTGTCAATGCTTGAGAGCTCGAGCTCTCCTGTGAGTGGGGAGTAGAAGTAGTGGAAGTAGATGGGAACGCCCGACACGAACTCCTGCATCTGATACCGCCTTCCTGCTGTTCTCCCCTCTATCTCCCTCCTGTCGTCTGAAACGAAGTAGCCCGCACCACCCGCGGCTCCAAAGAATTTGACGATGACTTTCCTATCCACCTCATCGGGGGAAGAGAAGAGGGCAGGCATGACGAGTCCCGCATCTTGAAGCCATTCCCTCTCGAGTGTCCTGTCAGACTCCCAGCGGAAGACGTTTCTGTTCCCGAAGATTTTCGGTTTAAATTCATGTTCTATGAAGTCGAGGTCAAGGTAGGAAATGAAACTACCGTGCGGCACCACCACTGCATCGCGCTCGCAGAGCGTATCCTGAATTCTCCTGCTCCCCATCTCGGCGAGTGTGTCCACATACAGTATTTCATCTGCGATGGCGAACCGCTCATAAAACGTCCTCGCCCTCTCGCATATGAGCAGTGTCTTAAATCCTTCACTCTGTGCACCCTCGAGGATGTTGAGTGCGGAGTGAGACCCGAGTGTCGCAACCCACATATTCACATCTCCACGAATATTTCAAGATTCTCTCGCTCGAGCAACCTCTTTCCCTGTCTGCCAATGGAGACGATGACAAAGATGCCCGTCACGTTTGCCCCGAGCTTACGTGCGAGGTGGGCGAGGGCATTCTGCGTTTCCCCGCTGCGGATGACATCGTCCACCACGAGCACGTTCTCCCCGCGCCGTATGCTGTAGGAAGGCAGGTAGAGTGACATGAGCGTACCCGATGAGGAGGGAATGTAGGACTCCTCCACAAACTCCCGCACCCCCACCTCTTTGCTCTTCTTGGCAAACACCATGCTGCACCCAAACATGAGCGCGCAGGAGGTGGCAAGCGGTATGCCATCTGTCTCTGAGGTTAACACCTTGTCCACATTCTTAAACTTCGCACACACATACTCAGAGATTCGTTTTAAAAGCTGGGTATCGAAAAGGATGCCGAAGTTGTCAAAGTAGCCCTGGGCATCAAACTTTATCCTTTCGCGGATTTTTATGCGCAGGTCATACTCATTCTCAAAGAGCCTTATGAATTTCTCCGCCCTCTCACGGGAGGGCAGCACGCGCCCCACAATGTAACGGTTGAGCACAGTGGTGGGCAGTCCCGTTTTTCGGGAGAGCTTCTCGTACGTATAATCTGACTTGAGGAGCCGTAGGTACTCTACGGCTTGAATCTTCCTTTTCATTTCCTCTAACATAAGCAATTTTATGTCTAAAAACCTTTTTAAATCTTTTGTTTATAACATTTTTATGATTATAGTGATGGATTTTGGAAGCCAGTATACTCACCTCATCGCCCGGCGCATTCGCGAATTCCAGGTATACTCCCAAATCCTTTTTCCCGACATTACACTCGATGAATTGAAAGAGATACATGTAGAAGGCATCATTTTCTCGGGCGGGCCTGCAAGCATCTACGAGGAAGGCGCCCCCACAATTCGCAGGGACGTCTGGGAATATATCCTAGAAAAAAGGATTCCCATACTCGGCATATGTTACGGTCTCCATCTCCTCGCAACGCTCTTTGGTGGAAAGGTATTGACGGGAAAGAAGAAAGAGTATGGGGTGGCAGATGTTGAAATCCTGGGAAAAGAGGAGATATTTTCGGGTCTTGATTCTCATGAATCGGTGTGGATGAGCCACGGAGATTCCGTGGTCGTGATATCCCACGAATTATCTATCATCGCCTCCTCAGAGAATTGTCCGATCACCGCTTTCAGGCATACACAGAGAGATATTTATGGATTGCAGTGGCACCCGGAGGTAAGGCATACCGTCCACGGAAGAAAGATTCTTGAGAATTTCATTTTCAATGTGTGTCATGCAAAGCCTACCTGGAGAATTTCTGATTTCATCGACGAGAGTGTGAAGAGGATAGAAAGTGAGGTAGGTAAAGGAAAAGCCGTCATCGCGCTGAGCGGAGGCGTAGATTCCTCTGTTGCCTGCGTCCTTGCGCACAGGGCGCTCCATGACAATCTCTATGCCATATTCGTCGACCATGGGTTGTTGAGAAAGAACGAAGCTGAAAAGGTGAGAAATATCTTTTCCCGCATGGGCATCAACCTCGCCATCATCGATGCATCACGACAATTCCTGGGCAGGCTTGAAGGAATCACCGACCCGGAGGAAAAGAGGAAGGTGGTGGGCGAGGAGTTCATAAGGGTCTTCGAGAGAGAGGCGGCGCGACTGCATGCGCAATTCCTCATACAGGGGACGATATACCCCGACGTCATTGAGAGTGGTACTTCAAGACATTCCCAGACCATAAAGAGTCACCATAATGTAGGCGGACTTCCTGCAAGTATTTCACTCAAAATTGTGGAACCCCTGCGCGAACTATACAAGGACGAGGTGAGGGTTGTGGGGAGGAATCTGGGACTTCCCCCAGAAATCATAGACCAGCATCCTTTCCCGGGTCCTGGACTCTCTGTGAGGATCATTGGCGAGATAACAGAGGAAAAGATTCGCATCTGCAGGGAGGCTTCAGCCATCGTGGAGGAGGAATTGGAGCGGGAAGGAATCTCGACATGGCAGGCCTTTGCCGTTGTCCTGGATGAGAGGGTTGTGGGGGTTGTTGGTGACCAGAGAAAATTCGGGCGCATAGTCGCCCTGCGCATCGTGGAATCAGAGGATGCCATGACTGCCAATTTTGTAAAACTGCCGTGGGACATTCTGGAGAGGATTTCCACGAGGATAACAAACGAACTGCCCGAAGTCGTCTCTGTCGCATACTTCGTCTCAAACAAGCCTCCCCAGACGATTGAGCCCTGCTGACGTGGAGCATAATTCTTATAAGTGCCCTCCGAATTGAAACCCATGATTGCGAGGGATGTAATAGAAAGGATTGTATCAGGGTATGACAAGGAAAGGATAAAAATAGGATGTCTGGCTTCCCACTCCGCCCTGGATGTCGCCGATGGCGCATGCGAGGAGGGATTTGTTTCGAGGCTTTTCTGCCAAAAGGGAAGGGAGAAGACCTATGCCACATATTTCAAGTCTCGCGATGTCATATCTGGGAAGAAGGGATTCGTGGACGAGGTCGTCATCTACGACAAGTTTGCCGAGATGACAACGGGTGAAGAGCAAGAGAGGATGCGACACGGCAACATCGTCTTCGTGCCGAACAGGGCATTCTCCTCCTACATCCCCATTCGCGTCATAGAGGAGGAGTTCACAGTTCCCCTCTTCGGCACGCGTGGCATGCTCGCACTCGAGGAGAGGGGGGAGGAGAGAGACTATTATTGGTTTTTAGATGAGGCCGGGCTTCCCCATCCGCAGGCGGTAGAGCCTGAAAAAATAGAGAGGCTCGCAATAGTGAAATTGCACCACGCGCGCAAGAGACTTGAGAGGGGATTCTTCACCGCGGCGAGTCTTGAGGAATTCAAACAGAAATCAAGTATACTCATTGAAGATAACATAATAACCAAAGATGACCTGGAGAATGCCCGCATAGAGGAATATATTGTCGGTCCCGTCTTCAACCTTGACTTCTTCTATTCTCCTCTCGATTGCGAGGTCGAACTATTGGGTATCGACTGGAGATTCGAGTCCAGCCTGGACGGTCATGTGAGAATTCCTGCCCCTCAGCAGATGACCCTGCCCGAAACTCAAAAGATACCCGAGATGACCGTGTGCGGCCACAGCATTTCGACCCTGCGCGAATCGTTGCTCGAAGAGGCATTCGTATTGGCAGAGAAATTCGTGGAGACGTCAAAGAGACTCTTTCCGCCGGGCATCATAGGACCGTTCTGCCTCCAGACCTGCGTGGATAAAGACCTCAAATTTTTCATCTATGATGTTGCGCCGCGCCTCGGAGGCGGCACGAATGTCCATGTGGCATGGGGGCATCCCTATGGCAACAGCCTCTGGAGACAACCAATGTCTTCGGGGAGAAGGATTGCGTTGGAGATACGGCGTGCCATTGAAAATAATAGACTCGAAGAAATTGTCACATAGCACAAACCTTATAAATCCTCCAGGTGAAGAAGCGCCACAGCCGGATGGGGTAGCGGTCAATCCTGTGGGACTCTGGATCCTGCGACCTCGGTTCGAATCCGAGTCCGGCTATACGATTGCTCTGAATGTATATCTCTGATAATAATTTAGGGCAATCTTACCATAAAATCATTTTATATCAATACTCCTTTTTCCTCAACTCGAATCTTCATTTCCATGCAGGCGACATTGTGGGGACAATATGAGCATCTCAATTTCCATTCAACGTATTGACCCAAGCAAACAGGAGATTTCATGGCATTAAGGGGAGAGAGACCAATAAAGAGATTTTCCGGGAGCGTCGGAAAACTGCATATATTGCATAGGAGACTAGGAAAATCATAATTTTGAATTGTCATTCGAACCTCCATCGTGGTAGGCTTCTTTATAATTTCAATTTAAACCAAAGAGCAGAACTCACTCATTCTCAAGTGTGAAAATCTGTTTGGTAGATCCTTCAGTATAGAAAACTCTCGAAAAGGCTATGAGCCATAGGCAGATTTCCTTTATGATGAAATCAAATTGAAAAATATGCATCTCCGATTATGATATGGCGTAATTCTATTTTTTCATCGCCTCTGCAACCTTCCTCTTCAATATCTCGTTTATCTTGCTTCCGTCAGCCTTGCCTCGCAGAATCTTCATGACTTCCCCCATGAGAGGCTTTATGGCGTCTTCCCCTCTTTTCTTTATGAGGTCTGATTTTTCTTTTACTACCTTCCCTATGATGTCCTCTACTTCCCTGTCCGACACGCCCTTTTCCTCTATCTGCTTACCCTGTGCAACGAGTCTCAAGGCATCCTCTATGCCTTCATTGGTGACCCTTGCCTCTGCGAGCATTCGCGAGAGGGCACGGATTCCTTCATCGTCGATGAGGGAAATGTCGATTTCTTTCGAAATGCTTCTGAGTGTCTCTATGATTCTCACAAATACTGTTGCTTTGAGTTCATTGGTTGTGACAACCTCCTCAAACAAATCCTCATACCCGCTCCTCAAAATCTTGTCTGCATTTTCTTCGTTCAAGGCATACTCGCGCATGAATCTCTCCTTCTTTTTTTCGGGAAGTTCGGGAAGTCTCGCCATCATCTCTTGCACGTATCCCCTTTCGATTGTAAGGGAGGGGATGTCTGTTTCCGGATACATGCGGGCAGCACCGGGCAAAGACCGCAAGAAGCGTGACGTGCCATCAGGATGTACGTCCCTCGTTTCCCTGGGGACGCCTTCAATCGCCTGAAGCGCCCGCTCAGAAACAATGGCAAAGGCTTTCTTCGCTCTCTCCTCCTCACCCGTGATGAGTATGAAGGCATCATCTTTTGAGATGGAGAGAAACCTTTTCACAGATTCAAATTCTTCCCCTGTGATGCCGTAGGCAGGAAGCTCGTCAGAGTGGAGCAGACCCCCCGCAAGTGACCGGACCCTGTCTGCAAACTCAGACGCCAGTCTGCGATTCGGCTGTACCTCATGTCCCAGAAGACCGGCAAACCCGGGCATCCTCGATGCGAATACCCTCTTTCCCGCAATCAGCTTTGATTTGGTTTTGGAGAGGAGGGGGGTAATCTCCACCATTTCCCCTACTGAGGCATTGCGATTCCTCAATTCGCAGGCGATGGAGGCAAGGCTCTTCTGTCTTTTGATTTCATTTTCAATGTAGAGGGGAATCATGTCGAGGTCCTGCACGCCCTTAAGCTCCACCCTGTCTCCCTCAGGAATGGAAATGTTTATGTCCTGCCGTATCGTGCCAAGACCGCGCTTCACCTTCTTGGTCGCCCTCAAGATTTGACCTATGTGGTGGGCAACCTGCTTCACCTGTTCAGGATTCGTCATCGTGGGTTCTGTGGCAATCTCAAGGAGTGGGATGCCCAATCTATCCAACCTGAATGTTCTCATGCTCTCCTCCTCTGACACGAGGCGTGCTGCATCCTCCTCTGCGCATATCGTCTGTATGCCAACGTTTCCCCAGCGCGTCTCCACCTTTCCCCCCAAGGCGAATAACATGGTACGTTGGAACCCGGAAGTATTCGAGCCGTCAAGGACCACTTTGCGCATCGTGTGGATTTCTTCCACTATGTTTGCTCCAAGAAGGAGCGAAACGGTCACACCTATTTCAATAACCTCGGAATCGAGCATGTGAGGCGGCTCCTCGTCAGCCTCCACGAGGCAATTGGAGGCATACCCCTGATATACATATGTCTTTCCCTTCTCGACTTCGGCAAGGGCAACCTCGTCAATCTCCCCCATCTCGGAGAATGAGGGGCGAAGCCTCCTTCGTATCGTCCACTCAGGTTCCTCCGTTCTCAGCGTGGGAGGGCATTCGCAAAACATCTTTCTTGCTGTCGCGAGCTGCTGGTGAATCTCAAGCCCCACGCGCAGTTCAGAATCCACGGAAATCACTCCTTCCTCGGATCTCCCCTGCATAATTGGTGAGCATCATCTTCCTGGCTTCTTCATGCTCATTGGTGTGCCCGAGGACCCATGCGAGTTTTATGTATCCGCACTCGGGCAGCATGTCTCCCAGATAGATGACGCCCATATCATGCATTATGCGCGCATTCGAGTACACGAAAGGATTGACGCGCCCATTGAGACACTGCGTCGCAAAGGCAACTATGACACCCTCTTCGCAGGCGCGTCTCACCGGGGTGACCCAGGACAATGTCTCCTCCACAGTATCGGTGGGCACGTGTCCCAGAGCCGATGCCTCCACCAGTATCCCTTTGTATTTTCTGTCTATGAGGAAATCAATGATTTCCGTCTGCGCATTGGGGTAGGCTTTTATGAAGGCAACCTTTTCCTCCATTGCGGTGTCTGCGAGCGTCTCTCCCTCGCCTCTCTTCCTGTAGGCGCTCTTGTAATCGATTAATCCTGATGGATACACAGAAGCGATGGGGACATCGTTTATGGCTCTGAATGCATCCCGGCGCGTGGAATGCATCTTCCTCGCCTTCGTCCCTCGTAAGACATTGCAGCAGCTGTCATCACTTTGCGCATGCATGACGATTGTCACCTCCCCTATGTCTGATAGTGCGGTGTGGGCGGAGCAGATGAGATTTATAGAACCATCGAAGCTCCCTCTGTCGGGGGACCGCTGGGCACCCACAAGGCATACGGGCTTTGCGAGATTTCTGAGCATGAAGGAGAGGGCGGCGGAGGTGTAGTGCAGTGTGTCCGTGCCGTGCGTTACTATGACGCCCTCACTCCCCCCATTTAGCTCGCGTGCCGCCAGTTCTGCAATCTTTTTATAGCATGAGAATGACATGGACTCAGAACCGATGCGGAATGGCGAGAGGATATTCTTGATGTGTGTGATGCGTGAGAGTTCGGGGGTGGAGTATAGGAGCTCGCGGGGCTCCATGAGCATGTGCACGCCTCCCGTGCGATAATCTATGCGGGAGGCAATCGTCCCCCCCGTGGCAATCATGCTTATCTGTGGGAGAGCCGGGTTGTCCTCGAGCCTGATTTCGGGAAACTTCTCAAGCCTCTTCTCTTCTCCCACAACCTCGACACTCACCTCTGAGGTAAACCCCATGTTATATCCATTGGCGAGTTTTATGACCGTGCCTTTCAGAGAAGGCAGAAGAGTGCCCTCATACATTTTTCCATCATGGGTTATTCTCACAATGTCTCCTGGTTTCATATAATCACCTTACATTCCCTTAAATCATAATCTTTTAGGCATATTGCGCGAAAAGCGAAGTCTATTCGTGAAAATCTTCGGATTTTCGCATAATCTAAGAAGAGCCTTTGGCTCTTCTGGATTAGAGAAGCATAGCTTCTCTCATAATAGTGGAAACCGTTGTTCTCCACGAATCTACGCAATGCGATAAATTTTTGATACCATCGCATATTCATAGGCATATCACCTTGAAGCGCGGGTCCTCCATCCACTCCGACCTGCAGTTGGGGCACTTAGACGGAGAGCGTGGCTCTTTGAGTTTGAAGACAAACCCGCAATTCCTACAATAGGGCATTCTTATGGAAAGCCTTTTTCTTTCCGCTTTTAAAGATTTCTCAATGTGGACGAGGTCACGAAGGACGGCATCGGGTCTCGTCCTGAAAAGGCGCGCAAGCTCATCCGCCGAGTGCTCTTCTTTTTGGAGAATATCTATAATCTCCCTTCTCCTGGTCATACCATCATCCTCATCACCAGAAGTTTTTCAAAAAAAACATTCTTTTCTGCAAGAATTCTTGTGGTGTACCTTTTCACCCGTAAAAATTCAAGCGTGTCTCCTATGCCCGAGACGCTGGATTGAAGGAGATACGCCCTTCCTCCTTCTTTGAGGTATCGAGGAAATGCCTTGAGAAATCGTGAGGTCAGAATCCTGCCACCCTCTCCTCCCTGGTAGGAGAGGTCTATGGCGTCTTGTGGAGGCTCTGTGGTGGGGAGATAGGGGGGGTTGAAGAGAATGACGTCGAAGGTGTCTTTCACTTCTGAGAACATATCCGAAATGAGAAAGGTTACGTTTTTCATGCCGTTGGAATCTGCATTTTTCTTCGATAACTCCACCGCCTTCTCATTTATGTCAACTCCCGTCACATGGGCAAGGCATCTTGCGAGAAAGAGTGATAAAAGACCGCATCCGCATCCTACCTCGAGTGCCTGTTCTTCTTTTCCGAATCCTTCCTTTTTGAGCACCTCCAGAAAAAGCAGGGTGTCCTCTTCGGGTGGATAGACATCAGAAGAAAGCTCAATCTTTATTCCCTCATACTCAGGCATGGCTCTCTTTGTTGCATTCGAATTTAAGGGTTGCGGGGAAACAGAGAATCCAGGAATGATTTCATCCCAAGATGGTTTTCTACACCAATGTTTCATGACAAAAGAGGGAGTTGAACCTCTCAATCTCCAAGGGCATCCCGCAAGCCCTCCGCAATCTGCTTCACCTCGAAAATATCCAGAGAATATACCTTTTTTTCTGCCCTATCCGATTTTATGGCAGCCTCCTTCATCTCTTCCTTCCCCTTGCCAAAGAAGTCACGGGATTTTATGAGAGCGTTTCTCACGGTCTGATTTCTGTGTGAGAAGAGAGCCCTCACCACATTCTCGAAGAAGGCATCCGTCTCAAATTTCCTCTGGGGCACAATTTTCACAAGAGCAGAATCTGTCTCGGGGGTGGGGTAGAAGCATCGCCTCGGCACGGTCTGTATATATTCGCGCTGAGATTGGACCTCAGCCATCACCGCGAGCCGGGAACCCATGGTCTCACAAAGCCTCTCGGCGAATTCCTTCTGATAGGAGAGGACGGCGTGGCGAAACTCATGTGTGAGCAATTTGAAGGTGATGCCGCTTGAGTATCGATAGGGAATGTTTGAGACGACCGTGTCAAACCGGGGCACTCTGGACTCGAGAAAATCCTCACAAAGAACTTCGACGTTGGGAAATCCACATTCCTTTCGAAGAATTTCTGCAAGTTTTTTATCTTTCTCGTAGGCATAGACGTGGTCTGCCCTCAGAGCCAGTTTTTCTGTGATGAATCCGAGCCCTGCCCCGATTTCCAGGACTGTCCCCTCAGCAAAGGATGCCATTTTCTCTATGACAGACTCTGAGATGAGAAAATTCTGGGACATGTACTTTTTGGGATGGATGCCGTATTTTTTCATTAAGGCATGGAGCCGGGATTTCATGAGAGGGATTCGGCGTGAGGATAAAAGCATTTCGCAAAATTTCTCATGCATGACGCCAATGAAAGGATTTCAAAATTTCTTCAATGAACAAAAATCCTGTATCTCTGGGCAGAGACGTCCTTTCCCTCAATCTCCAGGAATATCCTCTTGGCAATCATTTTTCTCGGGTCGGGGATTGAGGGGATCCTGTGCTTCAGGTCTTCGAATGATTCGAAGGGGGAACCCTTGCGTTGTGCGAGAACCTCTGCCATGAGTTTCTTTCCCACGCCCGAGAGTAGTTCGAGCTGATGGTAACGTATGGTGAGGGGATGAGCCTCGTTGAAGAATTTGAGAAACCGGGCAGGGTCCTCCTCCACTATCTTTTCAAGAACGCGGGGGAGCTCAGCCTTGGCCAGCGAGGTTAAATCGTCAAACCCTATCTTTCTTTTGACATGCGACACCTTGTCGCGCTTACCCTTGCCCACGAAGACCTTCTCATACATGCCGAGGTCCTCCCGGGGCACCACCTCGAGGAGGGAGAAGTGGTCGCACCCCACAATCTGGGCAATCCTCTCCTTGTGCTTGCTTGTGGAATATCCGGATGGGAGGTACTCGAGCACATACGCATAATTCTCATAGGTCTTCTCCACGGTCATCACCTGTACGACGCCACAACCCCCATTATCTTTTTTAACTCTTCCTCGTCAAGCACGAACCGTTCCTTGGAGAAGATGAGCTTCAGGTCTTCCTCATCGGGGGGCATAAGGTCTGCCACTTTGACAGCGATGTCCTCTTTGACGCCCATACCTACGAGTTCCTGCGCCATTTTCTTACTCTTCCTTTCTGCAAGCTTGGAGAACTTGCTCGCGTGGTCTAAGGCGATGCCTTGCTCATAGTTGAGTTCTCCTTCCTTTTTCCTCGCAGAGAGCATATCTTTTATTTCGGCGAGGGAAACGACCTTTTCCTCAGGACCACTCTTCTTTCCCATAGTATCACTTTTGTGCCCTCAGGTGCTCGGGTCGGGATATGATTGTCTTTATCTTATCTCCGTCTTTTATCTCAAGCACATAACTTGCGCCACGCATGCCGAGCACGGTGCCGGTGAGTCCGTGGAACCGTGGATGTGGCATTCCGTCATGGATGGAGGGCTCAAGCACAATGTGAACCTTTTCCCCCACCTTGTATGTCCGGAGTATTCGAGTGGGCGGGATGATGCCTCGTCGCCTCGTCTCTTTCTTCAATTTTTCCCTTGTATTCGATCTGAATCCTTTGGACCTCTCCATAGTGACACCTATACCTAACCAAACGCAAAGATTTTTTTTACGGCTTTTCTGCGGATTCTGGCTTATAAACCTTTTGTCAGGTTATTTTGCCACCTGCAATCCTCTCCTGGCTGTGGTGAGCATTTTATATCCCTCGCGTGTGACGAGGATGTTGTCCTCGATGCGCACACCGCCAAACCCTGGTATGTAGATGCCGGGTTCCACGGTGAAAACCATGCCCTCCTCGAGTTTAAAATCAGCATCCTTTCTCATGCCAAGCCCATCATGAACTCCCAGCCCGATACTGTGACCGAGGCCGTGAATGAATCCCTCGCTGTAATTCTTTTCTATGAATTCCGCAACCGCCGTATGGGGAACGCGTGCCTCGACGCCTGCCTTTATTTTTTTGAGGGCAATCTTGCGAGCCTCGAGGACATGATCATACATTCTTACCTGCTTCTCCGTAGATTTCTTGAAGATGAAGGTTCGTGTTATGTCTGAGACATACCTTTTGTACTCAGCCCCGAAATCGCACAGTATAAAGTCTCCGCGCTTTAGTTTCGCCTCCCCCCCGGTATAGTGTGGGAGTGCGGCGTTCTTTCCAAAGGCGACGATGGATGAAAAGGAGGGTGATGCTCCCTTCTTCTGCATGAGGTAATTTATCTCTGCAGCAAGTTCGCTCTCATGCATGCCTTCCGAAACGAGCTCGGGTATTGTATCTGCCACACTCGAGGCGACCCTGCACGCACGGGATATCCGTTTTATCTCATCGGTTTCTTTTATGCCCCGCGCCTTTCTCACCGCCTCTGATATGTCCACGATTTCCGCACGGGGGGCGCACTCCTTTATGGTGAGGAAATTCTGGTAAGTCAGTTCTGTGGCATTGACTCCTATCCTCTTTTTCTCAGAGAGCTTGAAGAGAAGCCTCTCCTTGCATTCCTCTCTCGACGAGAAGACATAGAGAGGCCACTCACACTCTCGGGCGCTCTGTTCCTCGAGCCTGGAAACGATAATCTCAATTCCCTTCGAATCGAAGACAGCGGCGCAACCCTCGAAAAGTCCTGTGGAGTACCCTGTCACGTAGAAGAAGGACAGGTCCACCATGGTGCCGTTCATCATGACCACCGTATCAACATCCGTCGATGACAGAATCTTCTGGAAGCGGTTCATGGGATGGATTTCAGATTTCTATTTATAAAGGTTGAGTAGGGATTCCGTCCTCTCCTTGATACCGAGCTGCACCTGCGCATCATGAGTATGTCACCTATGCATAGCAAATAATGGGCAACTCATTATCAAATCCAAGAATAACGGGTATGCAATTGAATGACTCCTCCGCTCACCGGAATTCCTGAAGGATGCATCGTGTGTTAGATTACAGGTACTTCCTTTTCCCATTTCGGCATGTAGGACTTTCTGTCTTCTCAGGAATCCTTAAAAGTAAGGTTAAAAAAAAGGACTCATGAGACCTCCCCTCGATAGGGATTTTGTGAGGACGAAGGAAGACCTCATATTCTGTGTGACAGGATACCTTCATCCTGAAGACAAAGTTACAGCGTATCTCAAGTATGTGCCTTCCTCCGAGGGCAAGTGGAGTGACGGGAAAAAAAGATATGCGCGCGCCTTCCCCTTCTATTCAGCACGGAAAATCCTTGAAACCTTTAATTTTTTAAAGAGCCACTATCCTCATTATGTTTCCCTCTGTCCTGTGAGAAATCTGGAATTGAGCATGGTTCCGCGCGAATACATATCCCAATACTATCTTCCTGAAGAGAGGATGGGTGAGATTTTCAGAGTCCGAAATGATGTCTTGGAACGCGATATCTTTGAGTTTGTCTCTCTTCTCTGCGAGCAGACGGGTCTTGATAAATCAGATTTTGGCATTACAGGATCTACTCTTACTTCCATGCATAATCCTTCCTTCTCGGACATGGACATACTCGTCTATGGGCGTAAGGCTTCTCTTTTGGTGAAAGAGGCACTACGCGAAATGCGACACCCGAATCTAAGAGGAATGAATCAAAAAGAAAAAGAGCGCTGGGTTGCGAGTCGCTCTACTCGTTTCCCTATATCGAGACGGCTCGCTACCCATTACTTTGACAGGAGGTGGAACTTTGGATATTTTAGGAAACGATACTTCTCTCTCCATCCGACCTACAGACCAGAGGAGATTGAAGAGAGATATGGTCAAAGGATATACAGGCAGCTGGGAAGGGTACGACTGAAGGGAATAATTAAAGATGCATCTGATTCCATTTTTCTTCCTGCCGAATACGAGATATGTGATGTTGAGGTTTTGGAAGGGGAAAACGCAGACATTTCTTTTATCATTTCTTTTGAAGGCCTCTTCTGTGATGTCGCTGAGACTGGCGATATGGTAGAAGCGTGTGGCACACTTGAGAGGAGTGGGAATACATTCTCTCTAGTGGTGGGTGCAATAAGCATAGAAGAAGGATGGATAAAGGTTTTAGGATATGAGTGAGAGAAATGTGCCAATTGAAATTCTAGAAGACCCCATCGACACTTCTGTGAAGCAGAGGAATCGGGAACGATTCCACAAACCTAAAGTCCTCACCCCTCCTTTACCATAGAGACATCAGGGCTTCTCGAAGTCTTACTGCAAGTGGAAAGGAGCATTAAACGAATTAAAAAAAGGCAGTACTTCCAAATAACACATTGAGGGATAACCTGCAGAAGTCATTATATTTGTGTGTGTCTTGCCATTGGGTCAAAAATGAGTGTGTCTTTCGCAGCGCCATTAGAAATAAAAAAGGGAGGGAAGAGATATCCCAAGGATTCCCTATCCCTCAAATCGAAAGATATTTAAATGAACGATAGGGCGGAAAGGCGTGAATGTAAGGGTCTACAGGAACATATACAGTATGCTCAACACGAAGGAAGACATTCCTGTAGTGAGAAGGCAGTTCAACTATCCCGAAGAGACGCTTTACTCCATTCTCGGTCAGAAGATAGTGAGGCGAACAAAAAAAGATTTCTACGTAATAAAGAGACAGAGCCACTACCTCCTTCGTGACTGGAAGAAGGGCAAGAGCCTCCTTGAGATATCGCGCGAAAAACATTTCTCCCCCATCCTCCTCGGAACGTTCATACTCACAGAGTATGGATTGACGCGCAGAGAAATACGTGAGTTTCTCGCAAACCCTTCCTCCATACGAGACGAGAGGATGAAGAGAGAGGTCGACGAGATTCTTGAAGAAGACATCGTCTACTCTCCTGCTGCCTATGAGATTCAGAGGAGGAATGGCAAGAATGCCGAGGATGCTATCGCACAGTGGCTCCGTGAACAAAACATCCGTTTCACCCATGAACTTGAAAGAAGGAACATCCATACGAAGACCCCCGACTTCCTCTTTGAAAAATATATGATGCTTGGCACGGTGAGGATTCGCTGGATAGAGAGCAAGGCATCATTCGGGGACAAGTTACAGATGAAAATGGATTACAAGAAGCAATTGATACACTACCTCGACATGTTTGGCAGGGGACTCGTCGTCTACTGGAACGGATATCTAAACGATGGAACCTTGAGGATTGCCTACCATCCCCTGGACAGGAAAATCTATATCACCAATCAAAGCTTCTTCGGTGGAAGGAATGGATGAACTCTCGCGCAAACTCATCCATCTCGGAGGGCTCGTGGTCCCCCTTCTCTATATCGCTTTTGATAGAAATACGACACTTTTCATCTGCGGCTTCATGTTTCTTGCAGCACTGGCGGGAGAGGTATCGAGGGCTTTCATCCCCTCCTTGAATGCATTTTTTCTTTCCGCTTTTAATGGAGTGACCAGGAAGCATGAGAAAGAGAAACTACTGGGAGCAACCTACCTTACAGCCTCCTCATTCCTCGCACTTCTCCTCTTTCCCCTCAACATAGCGGTTTCCTGCATGCTCTACCTCGTATTGGGCGATACATGTGCGGCACTCGTGGGAAAAAAATTCGGGAGGCATAGATTCAGGGAGAAGAGTCTTGAGGGCAGCTTCGCATTCTTTATAATCTCTTTCCTGTCATCTCTGTATTTCATCGGTTTACCCCTCTCTTTTTTGGGGGCACTCACGGCAACCATCACAGAGGCATATTCCGATAAGGACAACCTCACGGTACCCCTCATTTCAGGGGCAGTGGTTTCAGTATTTTCACTTCTGCTCTCCTACCCATGAAAACCTTTTTAAACTCATCCCTAATGCAGAAATGGTGATTTTTTGAAATCCATTACAGTCATACTCCTCATTGCCCTCATGGCGGGATGCATAGGACAGAATACACCTCAGATGAGCTGGGAAACAGATGCCCAGGTTGCACTCGACAAGGCGAAATCTGAGAAAAAGTCATTGCTCCTCTTCTTCTATGATTCAAAGGCGACTGCAGTCATAGGCGGGGAATCTGTGAACCCATCGGAGTGGATGGACAAGAATGTGTTTTCCGATGCGCGCGTGGTCGAGTTACTCCGAAATAAATTTATCAGTGTACGCCTCAATGGCGAGACAAAGGAAAACATGTCACTCGCCCGTGCATATGGCTCTTCTGTCTTCCCATTTTTCATAGTGGTTGATGCAAATGGGCAGGTATGCACCACATTTTCCGGCATCTCTGAGGTAGACGAGTTCCTGAAAAAGATGGAGGGCTGCGCAACCCCTACCCCTGTTTCTTAAGAATGAGGAGCAGCATGAGGAGAAATACGAAAATGATGAAAGCGGCAAGCGCCCCTCCCACGATAAGATATTGCTTGTATTGGGCGACAAAAGAGGTGTCTTTTTTCTCAGCCTCCTGAGCCGAAGTGATTCTCTCTCTCGTTTTTTCCAAGAGTTCCATGTCTCCCAGTTCCTCATACAGCTTCTCGGCTTTCGTCAGGTGTGAGAGCGCATTGGAGTAATCCTTTTTGAGGAGTCTCTTTTCCCCTTCCTGGAAATAGGCTGCCGCCTGTTTATAGTTTGTCGTTTTTGAGAGCAGGATATTTGCCTTCTGTATTTTCTCTATGTCGGCAAGAGAGGAATAGAGATCGCGCGCCTGACTCGCGAAAAATTCTGCATCCTGGAAGGCGTGTTGCGCAAAGAGGATTTCCGCCTTGGCGAGATAGGAATCTGCGAGGAGGTAGTTTTCGCAGGCAAGAATCTTTGAGGAGATGAGGGTGACCATTTCTGTCTCACCCACCTTTCTGAACGCATCCTCTGCTCCTTTGAAGATGGGTTTTGCCTCCGCATACTTGTGTTCGCCAAATAGCTTTTCAGCCTGGTCATACAATTGCTGGGCTGCGATATACTTTTCGCATTTTGCCACCATATCCTCGGCAGTGGCCATGCCCCTGTTGTCTCCGAGGTCCTTGTACTTATCGCGCGCCCTCTGGAAGTATATGAGGGCGTTGCTGTACTCTTTTTTTGCGAGGTAGGATTCTGCCTCAGAAAATAGTCTGTCTCCCTCGCTTGTGAGATTCTTCTGTGACCGGTAGGCGTAGAGTGTGCCGTTGTAGGTTTCAATGATTTCCATGTACCCATCCAGGTCCAAATCTGCAAGGGACGCAGCGATGAAGAGTTCTCCGAGCCGTGAGGTCCACACCGCATTGATGCCTCTGTCATAGATTGTAGCCAGTCCGTCCCCCGAGAGTACAAGTTCATTCTGTCCGTCGAGATTCAGGTCGAAGGCAATGATGTCTGAAACCCTTGCCGGCGCCACGAATGTGGAAAGAACTGTGACATCATTTCTCAGAACGGTGATGGTGTACTCTGATGCGATGAGTATATTTTTCGGTTCGAAAAATGATGCGACGATGACGTCTGATACGGGTGCGGGGGTCTCGTAGCTCCACTGGAGGCTACCGCCGTCGTCAAAGACATAGACGAAGTTGCCCGCACCCGCGAGGATTTCGGGGTTGGGGTCTTTGAATGAGGAGGATTCTATGTTGGAGTCCACGTCTGCGATATAAATCGTCCTCGCATCTGCGGGAAGGTCGGAGGCTGCGGGGTACTCCCATGTGAGAATGCCAGTGTCTTCCACAAGGTATACCTTTTTTGATGCAACTGCAATCTCCTTTCTGCCATCCATGTCCGTGTCATCGATGGCGATGTCATGGATTTTGGAGGCAGAGGACCAAAGTCTGTAGGCGGTGGCGGGTGGGTTGTTCCAGAAGTATTTGCCATCGTAGTCGAATACATAAATTGCATAGAAGCACACCGCAACTACTTCTCTTCTTCCGTCAGAGTTGAGGTCCGAGACGAAGAGCATCTTCACATTATCATTATATATGGGTTCCGAAGTCCAAAAGAGGGTGCCATCGGGACGCAGGGCATAGACATAAGAGGTGTACACATCCACAGGGAAATCTGGAATTGCTTCGGGAGGGAATGGCGGGACATGAGTATTATAGGAAGTAAAATCCGCGGCGAGAAATGTTTCCTTTTCTTTCTCCGTCCCAAGAAGAATGAGCCTCGTGCCGTCTCCTTTGAGGTCTCCCGCAGCCACTGAGAGCACTGCCCTGCCATTGTTGTTTGTCTTGTCGTTGTCAATAGAGTCTGTGTCGAAGCGCCATATGATCTTCCCATGACTATCGAGGAGGGTCACGAATCCCTCCGAGTACACCACACTCTGTCCCTGCTCTTTAGGCAGGCGGACTAGGTTTCGAGAGCCCACAATGACTTCCTTGGGGCCATCCCCATTTACATCATATGTAAAAGAGGATGTGATTTCAGACTCCTTATAAAAGAAAGATTGTATATAGGATAGTTGGGCTGCAAGAAGAGGGATGAAAAGTATGAGGATGATGAAGAGGCACCATTTTCTCATAAAGAGTAATTGCTTATCAACACTATATAAATGTTTCGGACAGCAGTCTTGCCAGGCTTAGATGGAGAGAGGAAAAAAGAGGGAAGCTGGTATAAAGAGAGGAGGAATTCGTGGACAATTGCCCAAGTCCATATGTTGCCGGCACTGTGATTGCAGACACGAGTATATGGATACGAAAAATTCCACGAGCCCAGTAGTTGTTGGAGATTCTCCCTCGGATGTCTTGGAGGACTGTTCACAAACCGGAAGCATCTGGATGTTTTTGTGTGCCCAGGTTGTTGTCGTGCTTGACTATTCGGTCGGGATGCAGATGAGGAGTTCAAACCCCACCGACTCCGCAACCTTTATAATAGTGAAAGGAAGGACTTCCCCATGAGAATCACCGCATTCAACGGGAGTCCGCGAGGAAACAAGAGCAATACTCACATCATTGTGGAGGCTTTCTTTCAAGGTGCATCCGATGCCGGTGCCCAGACAGAAGAGATATTCCTCCTTCAGAAGGAGATTAAGCACTGCCTCGGGTGCTTCAAGTGCTGGACGAGGACACCTGGCGTGTGCGTGCAGAAGGACGACATGGCAGGACTGCTCGAAAAGATAATCTCCTCAGACATCATTATACTCGCAACCCCTGTGTACATTGACAATGTCTCTGGCTTAATGAAAAACTTCATGGACAGGATGATTCCCTTGATAGACCCACATTTCGAGAAAGACGAGGGCGGGGAATGCAGGCATTTGGGGCGATACGGGAAGTATCCCAAAATGGTCGTCATCGCCAACTGCGGATTTCCGGAGCAGAGCCACTTTCAGGTCATGCGATTGCTCTTCGGCAGGATAGCGCGAAACATGAGCACTGAAATCACAGCAGAGATTTATAGAAGTGCGGGCGAACTGCTCTCAAGCCCCCACCCACTGCTTCCTCCCATCATAGATAATTACAAAACCCTCCTGAGAAAAGCGGGGAAGGAAGTGGTCCAAAACGGAAGGCTATCAGAGGAAACCAGAACACAATTGGAGAAACCGCTCATCCCGGAGGAACTCTACATAAATGGAACCAATAAGAGCTTCGACAAGGCAATAGCGAAGCACGCGGCAGCGCAGGTAAAGTGAAGAAGGTAATCTGTAATAAGATTTATAAGAATCGGATACCAATTAATACAGGAACATGAAAGTCAAATTGCTGCCCTATGAGAGGTTCGAAATCATAACAGAGCTGCCCCCTGAAGAGGTGGAGAGGAGGTTTAAAGAAGCGCATAGTCGAGGGGGCCTATTTGATAATTTCTTAATTGAAAAAGTAATTGAGGGAAACGTTAAATATCTTTCTTTTGAAATGAGCCATACACTATTGCTTAATCGTGGCAATCCCGTGATTCATGGAAAAATAAGTAACGAAAATAATGGAAGCAGAATCACAATTATAATAAAGCCACGTATTTGGCATATTGGATGGGGCATTATTTTTTATGGAATGCTCCTAAGTACCTTGATATCTATGTCTAAAAAGATAGTAGTTGCTCATAATGGTATCTATATTCCTGACGATTTTGCCATTACATTAACAATGATGATATTTATTTGGCTACTTGTAATTATTGGCTTCCGATACAAAGTCTGGGAATATAGGAAGATCATTTCACGAACGATCAAGCAATAGGGGAGATAGCAAAATGGAAATCGATATAGAAAGTGCCATAACCTTCGTCTACCAAAATGGGGATGAGTTGGAGAAAGCCCGGCTCGATGCCATCCTCAAAAAGAGAAAGCCATCGGATGACATAGTGAAAAGTATTGAGGAATTGCAGAATCCCGATGGCGGGTTTCCCTACCAGAGAATGAAGGGAGAGCTTTCCACGCTTAACGATACGGAAGTAGAGCTTGTGGTATTAAATGACCTTGGATTGCTTTCTTCAGAAGTGGGAAAAAAGGCACTCGGCTACATTCTCGCAATGCAGAAAGAAGACGGGAGCTGGGACGAGAATCCCGAGATATCAAAATACGACCCTCCGCCTTGGATGGTTCACGGCGACAGGAGAAGCATCGTATACCATACCGCCTACTGCTCCTTCTGGCTCGGTGTCGGTGGATGGAGGGAGAGTGTGCACTTCAAGAAGGGGTATCAATTTCTCAAAAACTGCCAGAATGAAGCGGGAAAGATTGAAGGGTTTCTCCACAACAGCTGGATTGGCACCTCTGTTCTCGCAATGGAATGTGGATGGGAATCTGTGGGAGTCAGAAAGGGTGTAGCGTATCTTGAGAGCGTTACAGGATGGGAATCATCGCAGATAAGCTGGATGCTGTGGTGCTTCCTCATGGCTCATATTCCAAAAGAGAATCCCTTTGCCGCACGAATGCGCAACGAGCTTCCTTTGCGACAGAGGTTCGATGGTAGTTTTGCGTCTGAGGATGGCGATGAATTTGCGGTGTCTGCCACCATTGAAGCTCTTAAGGTAACAGCCCTCTTCAATGAATACGATTCCGAAGTGTAACGACCCCCTGTCCCTGCATCAAAGAATGTGGTGTTGAGTTCCTATCATGAATCTTCATATATTTCGAAGAATCCATATGTTATAATACTTAGTTATGATGGATTCTCAGTTATATAATCCCCCCAAACATTCTTTAAATACTTGCATGGTAAAACCAAACATTTAAAAGCCATTATGATTAATTGATAATCGTCTGGCAGGGACAATTTTTAAAAAATAGTTCACTTCACTTCCCCACACCCTGCCAGATTATCCCACAAATTGTGGTATTGTGATGGTGCAGGACATTTTTTCATTTTTATTTTCATGCAACAATGTCATCTTTCTCGCATACATGAGACATTTATTGTGGAAAGAGGGGCAGATACTCTATGCGCGGTTTATTGTAGGTGGGGTAATATTTCTCTATGCCTGCAGTGACAAGCAGTCTATCGCAGAGCTCCTCTGCGAGGAACGGGTGGGTGAAAACCTTTCTCCCCACAACCTCCACAAAATCATCTGCCACATCTACCAGGGCTAATATCCTCTCTTTCAGCTCATGCGCCTCCTTTTCGCCCTCGCACTCAAATACGCCCCTCACGAGAAGACAGTCCTCCATTTCCTCGTATGGTTTTCTTATGTGTGAAGCCCTGCGGGTGAGCCTGTTTCTCAGCTGGACGCCATCTTTTCTCTGCGAGGAACAGTAGTTGACAATCATTGAGACAGGGAGGGTTTCCATCTCGCGTCCCACCTCCTCGCTCCCCTTTATGGCATTGGAATGCTCCTCGGCAGCATATCCTCTTCTTCTGAATGCATCGATGTTGGTCTCGGAGTATTCCAGCTCATTGAGATTTATGAATCTCACACCGAGCGCATCCAATTTCATGATGAATGCCCTCAACTGCGGACCCCTTTCCGGAAACACGGGGACCTCGACACCAACATCAAATGGGTGCCCCAATGCACTTCTTATGAGACGGGTGTTGAAAGTATGGAGCCTCAGCTCATCTATGTGTTTCTCCAGTAGTTTGAATATGCTTTCGCTGAGAAGCTCCCCTGTGGTATAGAGGTGGATGTGGTGGTCCCCAAAATGGTTCTTCAAGAGCTTTGCGTAGTGGATTGTTCTCTCAAGATACATCACGGGGTCTCCCCCTGTGAACCCCGTTCCCTCCGCATCTGTGAGGTGCGCCTCCTCGAGAATATCCTCATCAGAGGCAACTGGCCTCTCGTTGGCATACACCTTGTCTTTGTTTTTCCTCATGGCAGAGAGTGGACAGTAGAAGCATCTTCTCCCGCATATCCCTGAGATGAAGAGGACGAGCTTTTTTCCCTGGAGGCAGAGTTCGCATCCGCGCGGAAGCATGAGAAGATTCGTGCATCTTCTTTTTAAGGGTTGGTCTCATGAATACCTGTTCGATGCCGATGAGATACGAGACCCTAAATCGTGATGGTTGAAGGGAACGGGTGGGAGTGGGTTCCTGTCGCCGCGATGAGACACGCCACATTCAGGCACTGGCCTTTCTGGCGTATTGAGGAATGCTTAAATATAGAAAGGGGATATCACTGCATGGAGAAATCCGATTTTGACTGGAAGGAGGAATACACAAAAAAGAATGTTCCAGCCGCAAGAGCCCTCGAAATCATACAACCCGGCAACCGTGTCTTCATCGGTTCCGCCTGTGCCGCCCCGCAACATCTCATAAGGACGTTCCATCAGATGCCACTCGAGGATGTGGAGATCGTTCATATCCTCACCATGGGCGAGGCGCCTTACACCGAACAGGAACTGGGCACTCGGTTCCGCGCCAACACCTTTTTCATAAGTCCTAATATTCGCGAGGCGGTGCAGAAGGGGAGGGCGGATTACACGCCCGTCTTCCTCTCCGAGATTGCCGAGCTTTTCAGGTCTGGGCAGATGCCCATAGATGTTGCCCTCGTGCAGGTCGCACCTCCTGACAAATACGGGTTCTGTTCCTTTGGCATTTCTGTGGACATCACTAAACCAGCAGCAGAGTATGCCCGCCACGTCATCGCACAGGTGAACCCCAATATGCCAAGAACGCTGGGAGATAGTTTCATCCATGTCAATGATATCGATTTTCTTGTGGAGGGGGAAGAGCCCGTGCTCGAATTCACCACACCTGGTCCTTCAGAGCTCACGAAGCGCATTGCCAAAAATGTCTCCTACATCGTCGAAGACGGCTCCACCATTCAGGTCGGGTATGGGGGCATCCCCTCTGCAGTATTGAGCTATCTTTTGGGAAAACATGACCTGGGAGTTCACACGGAGGTGTTCGGAGACAGCCTCTTGGAGCTACTAGGCGAGGGTGTAATCACGGGGGAGAGGAAAACACTCCATCCCCAAAAGATAGTCGCCTCTTTTTGCATGGGCTCACGTCGGCTCTATGATTACATCCACAACAATCCTCTCTTTGAGTTCCGTCCCGCGCACTATGTCAACGATCCCGCAATCATCGCCCGAAATGACCACATGGTCGCGATAAACTCTGCCCTTGAGATAGATCTCACAGGGCAGGTATGCGCCGATTCCTATGGCTATCAATTCTATTCAGGCATTGGAGGACAACTCGACTTCATACGCGGCGCTGCCCGGTCGAAAGGCGGTCGTCCCATTATCGTCCTGCCATCCACGCGCAAGAATGAAACGCTGTCTCGCATAGTATCCGCTCTGAGTGAAGGATCCGGTGTGGTAACGTCACGTGGAGACGTGCATTATGTTGTCACAGAGTGGGGCATCGCCTATCTGCATGGAAAAAGCATACGTGAGAGGGCGCTTGCCCTTATATCCATCGCCCACCCTCTTTTCAGGCGTGAACTCCTCAGGATTGCGAAAGAACACCACTATATCTACACAGACCAACCCGAAGCGCCTCTGATTCAGGCCCGGTATCCTGAAGAATTCGAAAAATGGACAGAGACCAAAGACGGAACAAAGGTATTCATACGCCCCATACGTCCCGCCGATGAGTCCCTCGAACGTGACGCGTTCTACAATTTTTCACGGGAGACCGTCTATTACCGATTCTTCTCTTATCTGAAAGCCCTGCCTCACGAACAGCTGAAGAAATTCGTCAATATCGATTATGAAGAGGAGATGGCACTCGTGGCTGTCGTTCTAGATTCGGGTAGAGAAAAAATCGTGGGAATTTGCAGATACATTGTGGACCGCGCCACCAACTTCGCCGAGTTCGCGCTAGTCATAAGGGATGACTGGCAAGGCAGAGGGGTGGGGAAAGCCCTTCTCAATTCCATCATAGAGATTGCAGAGAAGAAGGGTCTTGAGGGATTCACCGCCTACATACTCGAGAGAAACAAGCGCATGCTGCGCCTGCTCGATAAGACAGGGTATCCGTATGATTCGAGGATGAAGGAAGGGGTGTACGCGGTAAAAATTTTCTTTAAAAAAAGAAATGAATCTGAAAAAATGTATGAGTGAATAGAAAAAAAAGAGAAAAGAAGTAATCCTACTTCTTTATGTTTGCGTCTGCGAGGAGCTTGTCCACGACTGTGGGATCTGCCAACGTCGTTGTGTCTCCCACCTCGTGGCTTCCCGTTGCAATGACCTTGAGAATCCTTCTCATTATCTTGCCGCTCCTCGTCTTGGGCAGGGCATCTGCGAATTGGATGACGTCGGGCTGGGCGATGGGTCCAATCTGCGTCCTCACGTGTCCAACGAGTTCCTTCTTCAATTCTTCTGAGGGCGTAAACCCGGACCTAAGGATGATGAACGCATACAGCCCCTGACCCTTTATCTCGTGTGGCATGGGGACCACCGCGGCTTCGGCAACAGACTTGTGGGCGACCAGTGCACTCTCCACCTCCATCGTCCCAATCCTGTGACCCGAGACGTTTATGACATCGTCCACGCGCCCCATGAGCCAGTAGTCTCCGTCTCCGTCCATTCGTGCACCGTCGCCTGTGAAGTAGACCCCCTTGAATCTGGAGAAGTAGGTGTCCTTGTATCTCTGCGGGTCGCCGTAAATGGTGCGGAGCATGGCGGGCCACGGCTGCTCTATGACGAGGTATCCTCCCTCATTCTTTGAGGCAGGTTTTCCGTCGTCACGAACGACACGCGGCACAATGCCGAAGAAGGGTTTAGTCGCCGAGCCGGGTTTGAGTGTGATGGCGCCGGGCAGAGGTGTGATGAGAATGCCGCCCGTCTCTGTCTGCCACCAGGTGTCGACGATGGGACATTTTTGGTGTCCAATGTTCTTGTAGTACCATATCCAGGCTTCGGGATTGATGGGCTCGCCAACTGTTCCGAGTAGCCTCAGGCTCGACAGGTCGTGCTTCGCGGGCCACTCCTCTCCGAAGCGCATGAGGGCGCGTATCGCGGTGGGGGCGGTGTAGAATATGTTGACTCCGAATTTTTCTACTATCTCCCAGAACCGGTCTGGGTTGGGGTAGTCCGGGGTACCTTCGAACATGAGTGTGGTTGCGCCGTTGGCGAGGGGACCGTAGACGATGTAGCTGTGCCCAGTCACCCATCCAATGTCTGCGGTGCACCAGAAAGTATCATCATCATGAATGTCGAAAATGACTTTTGTCGAGTAATACACGAAGGTGAGGTATCCGCCTGTAGTGTGGAGAACGCCTTTGGGCATTCCCGTCGTCCCACTCGTATAGAGTATGAAGAGCGTGTCTTCGGCATCCATGGGGATGGGTTCGCATACGAGTGAGGCGGTCTTCATGACATCGTCCCAGAAAAAGTCACGTCCGGACTTCATGTGCGTCTCTGAGCCTGTTCTCTTGACCACGACGACTTTCTCCACAGAGGG
>Ga0315268_10001181_pt1 | contig 29986 bp, 26 predicted proteins | sample C1_top_MG_FD_204535 | JGI IMG/M metagenome (GOLD analysis project Ga0315268, IMG submission 204535) | Sediment microbial communities from Yellowstone Lake, YNP, Wyoming, USA - C1_top | ecosystem: Environmental > Aquatic > Freshwater > Lake > Sediment | place: USA: Wyoming | collected 2017-08-01
TGACGGTCACCGTCGTGCTCGCCGACTTCGACCCACCCGGACCCGTGCAGGTGACCGTATAGGTCGTGTTGCTCGCCAGCGCCGGTGTGCCGAACGAGCCCGTCACACCGGTGCCGCCGCCGCCTGGCGAACTGCAGGAGGTGCTATCGGTGGATGACCACGTGATCGTGGTGCTCGTGCCCTCGGTGATGGTCGACGGTGCGGCGAAGACAACGACCGTCGGCGCCAGGACGGACGCAGGCGCACAGGTATACGCCGTGCTCGGCGGCGGCAGGTCGGTGCACGCCGCGGCTGCGGGGCACGGGTTCGGAGTGCAGGCGTCGAAATCCGCGCATGAAGCACCGCTGCCTTCGTAGCCGGCGCCGCACACGCACCCCATGCTGCCACCCCCGATATCGCTGCAGCTCGCGTGCAGATCGCACGCCACCTGCGCACAAGGGGCGACGGGCGGGCTCACCGGGCCGACGGGTCCGCTCACCGACCCGACGCACCCCGCAGGGCCAAGAAATCCGATCCACAACAGGTGGTTGAAAGCCTTCATCAGCACATTCCCTTCGCCGCGGCGTACGCGCCAATCGCGCGCGCATCGCAATCCTCGCTCTCTAAATGTGTCGCGTACGGGCCAATGCTTCAAAGGAATATGACGTCCTACGTCGGCCACGTCGCGAATCGCGAGACCTATGGCGCGATGCGCCTCAGCTCGACGAGGTAGCCGACACAGCGGTCGAGCAGAAGGATACTCGTGTCCGGCGTCGCCCAGCTCATACCGGTCAGGCAGCTCGTTGCGGACTCGGGAAACGCAGCGCGCGAGGCGCCATAAACGAGCGCCGTGCTGTCACCGAAGGTGGCGATGCCGTCGGTGCCCGCCGCCACCACGCGCACGCTCACGCGTGAGGTCAAGAAGAGGTCACCGGCTGCGTCCACGAGGAGCCCACGCGGACTGTCGATTCTAAAATCCTGCGCCGGTGCGCCGCGCGGCGCATCATTCGTGCCGCCACCGATGACCGTGGTGATGGTGTGCTCGGGCGAGGTCAAGTCAATGCGCCGCACACGATGATTGCCGGTGTCGGCGACGTAGAGCGAGACGCCCGGCACGACGCTCAGCCCCTCGGGCGCGAAGAGCGCCGAAGCGATGGCCGGCCCGCCGTCACCGAGAAACGCCGGGTTGCCGGCCTGTCCGGCGATGGTCGTCACAACGCAGGGCACCGCGTTCAGATCGATGGCACGCAGGTCGTGATTGTCGCGCTCGGCCACATAGAGTGTGCGCGTACTCGCGTCGAGCGCGAGCCCCATCGGCCCGTAGAACTGACTCACGTCGCAGGGACCGTCGACATTCGCGCCGTAATAGAGCGGCGTGCCGGCGAGTCGCTCGATGCGCCAGCTCGCCGGGTCGTTGGCATCGACGAGCCGCACGCGCAGGATGAGATTGTCATACGCGTCGCTCACGTACAGCTGCATAGGGCTGCCGGCCTCGAGCGCTAAGCCCGCGGTCTCGCCGAAGGCGGGGGTGTAGCGCGCCGCCATGCCGCTCGCGAAGGCTGGGCTGTAGTTCTTGGTGTAGCCAATGACGGTGTCGAGTTGCCCCTCGGCGAGGCGGATGCGGCCCACCATTCCGCTGTAGCCCGCCGACGGCCAGGTGACGGCCTCGGCCACGAGGAAGGTGTTGCCGTCACCAAGACCGACGACGGCGCGTGGATCCGAGAGCAACGCTACGTCGAGCAGGCCGTCGCCCGGCGCCGCGAGGTTGATCGAGGCGGTGGCGGCGATGGAGGTCACGAGGTCGGTCGGCAATGGCGACGCGGGCGTGGCGGCGAGCACGCGGCGCACGCTGTACGAATCGAGGACGAAGAGCTGACCGGCGGAGTCGAACGACAGGGCATTGGTGTAGGTTACGGTCGATGATCCGAGCGGGACGCCGTCTGCCCACGAGGTGCCGCTGTTGGTGGCGCTCAGCGTGCCGATGCTCGCGCCGACGACGACGCGGCGCAGCCGATCGTACCAGCTTCCCGAATTACCGACATACAAGACGCCGCCGCGCAGCGCGAGCGATGCCGGACTCGGTAGCTGTGCGGCCGTCGGCAACCCGCCATCCCCGCAGGTATCGTCGGCGCAGTCGTGACCGTCGCCGGCGACCGTGTCGATCGTGGTTCCGCTCGGATCGACCCGACGCACACGCTCGTCACCGTAGTCGGCGATGAACAGACTTCCGTCGGCACCCAAGGCGAGGCCCTTGGGCGATCGTAGCTGGGCGGCGAGTGCGGCACCGTCGTTGCATCCAAGCGTCGAATCGACACAGGCCGTGCGGTCACCGGCATAATCAGTGACGACGCCATTCGTGGCCCGCCGAAGCACCACGTGGTTGCCGGTGTCGGACACGTAGAGTACGCCGCTCGCCTCGAGGGCGAGCCCGGCGGGTCCGTCACTCGTCGGCGTGGCGAACGGCGCCACCACCGTGCTGATGAGGCCGCTCGTGCGCGTGATCTTGCGCACCAGGCCTTGAACGCTCCAGTCGAGCGGGTTGACGATATGATCGGCCAAGTAGATATCGCCGCTGCCCGACACCGCGATCGCCAGGGGCGCGTTCAACGTCGCGCCGAGCGCACTTTGCCCATCGCCACAGGGCAGCGTGACGCAGCCGGCCCCCGTACCGGCAACCACCGACAAGAGCCCGGTGCCGAGTTGCACGCGCAGGAGTTGATGCCGCGCACTATCGCTCACCAACACCTCGCCGCTGACGTCGATCGCCATGGCGCTCGGCGACACGAGCGCCGACAGGGCTGCGTGGCCGCTCGGATTGGCGTACGTGCTCTGGTAGCCGAGCACGGCTCTAATGAGCGTGCGCGCAGGGTCGAGAGCGCGCACCCGCGCGACGCCAGAGTCGGCGATGTACAGCGTGCCGTCGTGACCGACGGCGAGCGAGGCGATGGTATAGAAGGTCGCGGCGAGCGGCGCGCCACCATCGCCGCAGCTCGGATCCGCCGCCGTATCGCACCAGGCGCCCGTACCCGCCAACGCCGACAGCGTGCCGCTCGTCAAGTCGAGGGCCCGCAGTCGTTGGCCGTCGGCAAAGTACAGGGTCGTACCGAAGACGGCGAGGGCGCCGAGGCTCGTGCTGAGCGTCGCGCCGAGTGCCCCGCCCACCACGTCGTCGCCGCAATCCGGCGCGGCCGTCGTGACGCACGCGACGCCGTTGCCGGCCACGGTCGAGATGACGGGCGAGCTGCCTTGGGTCACCTTGCGAATCCGCGCGTCGTTGGCGTCGGCGATGTAGAGGTTGCCGAGGGCATCGAGCGCCACGCCGGTCGGCCCGTTCATGCTCGCCAAGATGGCCGAGGCCCCATCGCCACAAGGCTTCGTTGCGTCGGAGCACGCTGAGCCCGACCCGGCGGCACGGAAGATGACGTAGGTGTCGGCGGTGATCTTGCGCACCCGATTGGCCGACGACTCGAGCACGAATAGACTACCCGTAGCATCGAGCGCGAGCGCGCTTGCGCCACCCCCGAGCAGCGGCGCGCGCAGGGCCGACTTGCCGTCGCCGCAGCGCGCATCGGCACAGGCCAAGCCACTGCCGGCAATTCGCGCGATGAGTCCGGTCGCCGGGTCGATGCGGCGGATCATCGTCGCGCCGTTGTCGCCGACGTACACGGCGCCATCGACGCCGAGCGCCACGGCCACGGGGTTGATGAAGCGCGTGTTGGTCGCCGACTCGCCATCGGCGCAATCGACCTCGACGTTGGAGCAGGAGAGGCCGGTGCCGGCGAGCACCGTCACGGTGTCCGATACGGGGTCGTAGGCGTAGAGGCGCTTGTCGACGCTCGAGAGCACGACGAGCTGCCCGTCCGGCCGGATGGCCAGAGAATCGACCGAGTCGAGCGACACGTCGGCGCTCGCCTTGCGCGCCCCGCCCGTTCGCACGACGGTGCTCCACGCGACGCGCTGGCAGGCGAGGCAGCCGTCGTTGGGGTTGGTGTTGGCGCCGTCGTCGCACTGCTCGTGCGTCGCATCGACGAAGCCGTCGCCGCACACGTTGGCGACGCACGTGTCGAGGCACGCGTCGTCGTTGATCGCGTTGCCGTCATCACATTCCTCGCGCGCGGGATCCCGTGTGCCGTCGCCGCACACGTTGAGCACGCACCCGGGCAGGCAGCCATCCTCGCTTACGTCGTTGCCGTCGTCGCACGCTTCGCCACTGTCGCGTACGCCGTCGCCACAGTGCGCCGCGACGCAGCTCGTACGGCAGGCGTCGGGCAGGATGTCGCTGTTGGCTGCCCCGGCGTCGCACTGCTCGCCGAGCTCCGCATCGACGTAGGCATCGCCACAGGCGCTGCGTGCGCAGGCGCCACCGACGCAGATCGTGCGGCCATCGAGCTGGTCGTTCGCGCACGCGTTGCCGTCGGCGACGGCGACGTAGCGACCTTCGCGTTGCTCCGAGCAGGCTTGCCCAGGCGCCTGGCAACGGTTCGGACCGACGATACAGACGAGACCGCGCGGGCAGTCCGCGTCGACTTGGCAGACGACGAGCGCCTGATCGGTGGCCGCGAGGTCGAGTGAACACCCCTGTCCAGAGCCGGTGCCGAAGAGTAGGCCAAGAGCCGCAGCGCAGCGTGCGTTCACATCGCCTCCATAGGAAAGGGCGGCACCCGCCGACCATGGCCTCAGACGCCCAAGGTCCAGCGATGAAGGTACCCGCGCTCAGCCATCAGCGTCAACGCGGCAGGCACGTCGCCGCCGCAGGAGCTCTCGGGCTCGGCGAATCAGTAACGCCTCACGACCCACGTCTACGGACTCATCTCGGTGTTGAGCCAAGGCGAGCGACCCGAGCTGTCCTACCAGCCGTGCCGCATCGTGCTGCCGGCCGTGTCGGGCATCCAGCCGGAGCTGGCAGACGCGACCGTACAGAGATCGCCGCCGGTGGTCGTAGCCGGCCAGTGGCAGCAGGTCGAAGACGACCAAGGCAGGGTGACGTTCAAGCTCTCGACGCCGAACTGGAGCAGCGTCGTCGTCGGCGCCACCAAGACGCCGACCTGCGCCGACGTTGTGCCCTAGCGGCCAGCTCTGCGGAGCTCGAGTACCCGGACGTGCCACCACCCAGCGCCGGACCGGGTCAGTCAGCAGAGAATATCGACCTCGCCGCTCTCGAGGTCATACTCGGCGCTGAAGAGAGCTCAGAGGTTCGCCCCGAGCTCCTTGAGCAGCATGGGGTCGTAGTCCTTGAGCACCTTCTCGAGCAGCGCCAGCACCGTGGGCCAGGTGCCGTCGTTCAGGCGGCGCAGCATGGTGCCCAGGGTGCGGCCGCTCTGCACGCCCGTCAACACCGAGTCCGGGGGCAGGATCTCGTAGGGGCGGGTTCGCCCATCGTTCATTACGCGTCAATCGTACCAAGCATGTAGCAGATGAGCTCGGCCGTACGGTTGCCCTTCAACGAATCGGGCACGAGATCCACGTCACCGCGCTCACGCGCCATAGCCATCACGCGCTGTAGCTCGCCTTCGTCGAACCACAACGCCTGGCAGTTGAGACAAAAGTCGACGAGCAAGTCGCGGCTCTTGACCTCGTACATGTCGTAACGGCAACTCGGGCAAAGCAGCGTGTGCTTGTGCCCGACGAACTCTGCCGCCGCGCTCAAACTCGAGAAGTAGTCATTGGCAGTGTGCACGCGGCGCGCCTCGGGCGTGGCGGGCTTGACGAGTGCCGTCGCTGCTTCGAGCGCGGCGCGCGCCATCAAAATGCCATGGCAGCCGTCACACACCTGCACGGCGAGGCCTTTTAGGTCCTTGGCCACGAGGCGTTGATCGGCACAGCGCGGACAGAGCGCCGCGGCCCCTGACTTGCCCTTACCTCGCTCGCCCTGGTGCTTTGTCATGCGCTCCTCAACCCCCCGGTGCCGAAAGAACTCACGCGCCAAGCACGCTCGGCAAGGTCCCCACGACCGCCCCAACCTTGGCAGCGAGCGCGCTCTGTGACAACTCCTCGATGAGGACGCCGCCGTCGCTCTCGGCCGCGAAGCGAAAGACCGCATCGCTCGTCGGAAACAGATGCACCTCGCGCGTCAACCACTGCTCGTCGAAGAAGTCATAGCGGCTGATCGTGTGCTGGTGGTCAGCCGCGAGCTCACGCGCCAACGCATGAAATGCAGGGTCGAGCCGTTGCCCGTCGAGCTTGCCGACGAGAACGCCGCGCGCTGCAAGCGCCGCCACGGACTCGGCGAAGGCATCGGACTCGGGGAGCCCCGAGGACTTCGCCTCCGGCTCGTCGAAGTAGGCGAGCACCTCATCGATCGACATGGCATCACCGGCGGCGCCAGCCGGCGCCCCCTCACGCACGTCGCGCGCGAAGACCGCGAACACGAGATAGTCGCCGGCCGACAACGCGAGCGGCGGCATGCGCGCCTCTCTTTGCGCCACCAAGGAGCCACAGAGCAAGGCCGCGAGCTCACTCTCGCCATGCACCACACCGAAGCAATGCACGCCGCCCTGACGGCTGTATTCGACGCCGCGCCCTTCGGCCAAGTAGAAGTCCCGACGCTGGCTGTGGCCGCTTCGCCCCGGGGCGACGAGCAGGCAAACCCGCGCCGCGCATTCGGCGACCGGTGTGAGGCGAGCAGCCACGTCCGGTGCGGCGCGCACGCCCCCTTCGACGAGCAGCCGCCGCTGCGAGAGCCGGGCGAAGCTCGCCCGCCAATCCGCAGGCTCACGCGCGGCGTCTTCGAGGTAGCGCAGCGGCGACTCGGGCCCGGCAAACAATTCGCAGGCGACGCGTAGGAACGCCAGCTCCTCGTCATCGAGGGTGAGCGGTGCGGCGGTGTCATGGGACGTGCGGGCGGTCATACGCTCAGCGTTTGGCAAAGGGGTCGGTGGCGGCGGATTGTAGGAAGAGCTGCATAGCGAGCGCGTAGCTCTGCATGGCGCGGCCGAGATCGCCACGCGCCACCTGCGGGTGATGGTGCGTGACGTCACTCGTCGAGCCGTCGAGCGTGCGCGCCAAGAGCTCGGCGATGATCCGCTGCGGCGAGAGGTCGCCCAAGATCTCGGCCACCTCGGCGCCGTGGGTGCTCGCGCGGATGCTGGTCTGCACGACGTCACGCAGGTGCTCAGGCGCGTCGACGTCGGCAGAGAACAAGGCTTCGCCGAGCGACAGCACGTGATAGAGCCGCCCCCAGCCGCTGCGCAGCCGGCCGTGCTGCTTCCAAAAGTCGTCGATCTCTCGTTCGAGAGCCGGGCTCGCGAGGTGCCCGGCCACTTGCTGCAGCAGGCTCATGCGCCGCGCACAGGCTTGCTGCAGGCGCTTGAGCGCCGCCACCTTGTCGCGCTTCTCGCGCAGCGCCTGGCCGCTCTTGGCTAGCGCCTCCTTGCTGAAGCGCTCGCGCACGAGCGCATCGAGCACCGCGCGGGCTCCGGCGAGCTCGCGCTCGATGTCACCGAGCGTGGCGCGCGATTGCGCCAATAAGCCCTCGCAGATACGGATCGCCGCGGCCGGACTCTCGCGCGTGAGCTTGAGCACGTCAGCTCCTGCGCTCTCGCGCCCGAGTCCGGTGGCGCCCACAGCGACGCGCTCGTGCGGGCCGCGGCCCGCCTTCTCGAACTTATCAGGCGCCTTGGCGGACGTCTGGCCAGCCGGCCCGGCCGGTGTCGCGACGCTCGCGGCCTTCGCAGGAACGCCGCCCACGTCCTTCGGCGCCGAGTCCGGTACGCCCGCTGGGGGTCGACCAATTCGATTGCCACCGTTGCCGATCATGCTCGCCCATGAATCTACGCGACGTTGCAATACGGGCACAAGCCTCCTAAACTCGGCCGCTATGGGCGACGGCGGCAGTGGCGAGAAAACCGAAGAACCAACTCCGGAACGCCTGCGCAAGCTGCGACAAGACGGCAACGTCGCCAAGAGCCAAGACATCAACATGGCGGTCTCGTTCATGGTGCTGTTCTGCCTGCTCGCCGCCACGATCCCGTTCATGGCCGATCAACTCAAGACTCTGACGCAGCTGTCGATCACCGCCGCCTTTTCACAGCACGACACGAGCGTAGTCGTACCGCGCCTCTTGTTCGCGGCCCTGATGACCATGGCCAAGACGAGCGGGCCGCTCTTGGCGACAGCGGTCATCGTCGGCGTCTCGCTCAACATCGCGCAGGTCGGCTTCATGTTCACGACCAAGCCGCTCACCCCGGACCTCAACAAGATCAACCCCATCAACGGCATCAAGGGCATGTTCAACATGAAGAAGCTCATCGAGCTTCTCAAGACGATCTTGAAGTTCGTCATCGTCAGTTGGCTGTCGTGGATAGCGCTCAAGCACGCGTTGCGCGATCTGGCGCTGCTCATCCGCGCCGACCTCGGCGTCACGATCACCGTCGTCGGCGGTATCATCTGGGATTTTACGAGCAAGATCGGCGGCGCGTTCCTCGCCATCGCGGCCTTCGACTACTTCTACCAGAAGAAGCGGTACATGAAGGACAACATGATGTCGAAGTACGACGTCAAACAGGAGTACAAACAGTCCGAAGGCGATCCGCAGCAAAAGGCCGAACGCCGCCGCACGCATCAAGAGATCATCAACTCGGCAGGTCACGCTGCCGTCAAGAAGGCGGACGTCGTGGTTCGAAACCCTGAGCACATCGCCATCGCCATCAAGTACAACAAGGAGAAGGGCAACGCGCCCGAGGTCGTCGCCAAGGGCACGCGCCTGTGGGCTGAGAAGATCCTCGAGACGGCGCGACGCTACGGCGTACCCGTCGTGCGCAACGTGCCGCTCGCCCACGCCCTCGACAAGCTCGAGGTCGGCGATGAAGTGCCCGAGGAGCTGTACGAAGCAGTCGCCGAGGTGCTCAACTTCGTGTACAAGCTGGCCGAGGAACAAAAGAAGAAGAGCGGCAAGAAGTCGCCCGAGCAGCCGCCACCCGTCAAAGCAGTGTAAGGATCTCCCATGGCCGACAACTTCATCAGCTACAATCGCTTTACGGCGCTGCCGCCAAACATCGCCCAGTTCGGCAACACGGTCGAAGAGGTGCACCTGCAAGCGGGCACACCCGATCCAAACCCTGTCGCCTCGCCGATGCCCGAGACGCGCGTGCCCGAAGCGCGGCTGTCGCTTGCGGCGGCCGGCAGCGACAAGCTGCGCCTCGCGAAGCCTCTGTTGCCGCAGGTGAACCCCTACGAAGGTTTGAAATCGAACCTGGTGTTGAGCCGCAACGCCTTGCGGCGCTTGCAGGGCAACGTGCTCAAAGACCTCGACGAGCTCGTCGATGGCGATCTCGAGGTTGATCCGAGCCTGCGCGGCTTGATGCAAGATTCGTTGCGCCGAGTGGCCAGCATGCGCGAGTATCTCGGTCAGCTCATTCAGATGGCTGAGCATGTGTACGTACGCAGCATCGCGGCGAGCAAGGGCTAGAGCGCGAGCGCGCTTCGCACCCCGTCACGAAAGCACCTAGGATTCACGCGAGATGGCAGAAGACCGTCACATCGAAGGCGAGCAGCTTCAAGCGCGCTTGCAGAAGCTCGTCATCCAGTGGTCGCAGGGCAAGGTGACGCTCAAGCAGATCGTCGGCCTCTCCGAAGAGGAGCTCTACGCCATCGCCGCGCAGGGCTATAATCTGTTCTTGCAGGGCAAGACCGAGTCGGCGCGTATCGTCTTCGAAGGGTTGGTCGCCATCGAGCCGCGCAACCCCTATTACTACCGCGCGCTCGGCGCCATCTACTGGCGCCTCAAAGACCAAGCCAAGGCGCTCAAGCAATTCACCTACGCCATCCGCGTCGCGCCCCGCGAGGTGTCGAGCTACGTCAACCGCGCCGAGGTGTATGTAGCACAGAGCCAGTTCAAGCTCGCCAAAGACGATCTCGGCACCGCCGTGCGCCACGCCGGACCGTTCGACCGCGCCCTCGTCAACAAGGCGCGCGCCATGATGCAGATGATTCCGTAAAAGGGGACATTCTACTTTTTCGCCGGGGCGAACTCGTCGGCGCGATAATTCAGAATGTCCCCTTTATGTTTTTATGGTGCGCAACTCTCTCGCGCGACTAGCCGATAACTGACAATGCCATAGCCGCGAATCGGCGCGCGCTGGATCTGGCGCGCCGAGCGCGTATACTGGCCGAGCCCAAAGCCGGGCCCAAGCAAAGGAGAGTACGATGTCGAGCATCAGTGGTGTAGCAAGCAGCGTCAACGTCGCGGACTTGGCAGGCGCCATCCGTGAGCTGGACCGAATTTCCGACAGCCAAATTTCGGAGACAAAGCCCGAAGACCGCGCGCGCATCGCCGAGCAATTGCGTGCGCTCGGCCTGCCGCAACAGGCCGACCGCTTTGTACCAGCGGGAAAGGCCGCGACCACGAGCCGCGCCCCCGTGTCGAGCACGGGCCCAGCCACGGCGGGTCCACGTGCCACTTACAGTCAACAAGGCGCCGAGGCGGGCGTGAGCTTTGCTCACCTCGAGCGCAACATGGTGGTCACGCTGCCCGACGGCAGCAGCATCGGCGGCAAGGAGCTGTCCGACTCGCTCGAGAAGTCGTTCTCGAGCAAGGAGGCCGGCAAGAAGGAAGTGACCGAGAAGTTCATGCGCGACAACGGCATCGTACGGCGCGGCAAGGCCGACTTCGTGCTCGACGAGAGCAAGGTGACGGTCGGCAGCGTGCGCGAGAGCGCGCCCGCGAGCTCGTCAGGCTTTAGTTGGAAGACCGCGGCCGGCGTGGCGGCGGGTGCGGCCATGATGACCGGCCCCGTGGGCCTCATGCTCGGCCTACCTGTCGTCGCAGGGCTGTTCCTGAGCAACAAGGTCAAGCAGCTCGTCAGCGGCGCCCCGGGCCTCGGTGGCATCGGCGGGGCGCTCGGCGTGGGCCCGCTCGGTGTCGGCGGGGCGGCGCTCGGCATCGGTGGCCTCGGCAGCGTCGCTGGCGCGGTGCGCTCGAGCAGCGCTACGGCCATCGTCGGCGCCGGGGGCGCCTCGGCGCTCCAAGCCGGTGCGGGCCTCACGGGCCTACAGAGCATGGGCCGCACGGCAAGCATGCTCGGCATGTCGACCGACGGCCTCGAGTTCAAGATGCGTGCACAGATGAAGGCCATCGCCGCCGACCAGGGCGACAACCAAATGCTGAGCATGCTCGACAACAAGAACATGCCCATCGAGGACCTCATTTTCTACTTTCTCGCCTACGTATGCGAGAAGTTCGACGACAAGCTGCGCAGCAAGATGGAAGAGCAGCTCATGCAAGAGAAGGTCGACCGGCGCATCGAGGCCAACAAACAGGAAGGCGCAAACATCAAGAGCCAGGGCAAGGTGCTCGGCGGCTTGGTGTCGCTCATCCCCGGCGTCGGCACCATCGCTGGCGCGGCCATCTCACAGGGCGTCGACATGGCGATCGACAAGGGCGTCGCGGCCAAGAACGAGGTTGATAGCGCGCTCAACGGCACGGGCAAGAGCTCGACGATGCTCGCCAACGAAGTTCAGGTCCTGACCAACAAGTGGAAGCAGATGACGGAGATGCTCTCCAACATCATCAAGACCTTGCACGAAATGGCGATGACGCCGATCCGCAACATTCGCTCATAGGCAACTGCCTGCGGAACTGCCTGCGGCTTGCGTCTCGACGCTAGCGCGTGCCATGGGGCGGCTCGTAAGGGCCGCCTTTTTTTGTCTCACTCGCGCCGGGTGGCCACAACGCGGGCCGCATCGCCTTTCTTCGTCGCCTGGCGCACGCCGAGCTGCAAAGCCGGTGCAGCGATTGCGTGGGGCGAGCGCCTGCGCTAACAATCGCTCAATACGTCTCTAGCGGATCGAGGAGCCTCGCGTGGCGCACAAGGACAAGCCGACAGTTGGCAAACCCAAAGCCGCAGCGGTCGGTGCGGTGACGCAACAGCAGTTCGAGGCCGCGCTCGAACGGGGCACGCTCGAGCTGTCAGTGCTACGGCCCGACCCGAGTGAGACGTTCACCAAGGAGAGCCTCGAGAAGTTCATCTTCGGCGAGATCACTTGGGCGCAGCTCATGGGCATGACCATGGAAGAGGCCTACACCGTGGCCGAGGTCGGCTACGGCATGTACGAAGAAGGCCGCTTTCACGACGCGCGCACCGTGTTCGAAGCGCTCGTGCTGTCGAACCCCTACGACACCTACTTTCACAACGTGCTCGGCGCCATCTACCAGCAGCTCGACATGAAGGAAGAGGCGCTCGAGCAATACACCATCGCCATCGATCTCGACCCCGAGGCCATGCATGCCTTCGCCAACCGCGGCGAGATGCTGCTGCACGACGGTCAGTTCGACGAGGCTGTCGCCGACTTCAAGCGCGCCGTGGCACTCGATGCGAGCGGCGCTGACCCCGGGCTAGGGCGGGCACGCGCGCTCGTCACCGCGGCGAGCGCGGTCATCGAAGGCGTGCAGAAGCTCTTCGGCAAACCACTCGGCGTCGCGGCACGGCCGAAGAAGTAGCTCGCGACACGTGATGGGCCCAGGCTCTCCCGACCGCCAAGCGTTGCTCGACGAGCTGCGCACGACCGACGCGCCGCAGGAGCCCTTAGCGCGCGTAGTGTTTCAGCTCGCGGCGGCGGCGGCAGCCCTCGCTGTGCTGCTCGGCCTGTACGCCTGGCATGCCCGGCGCACCCACGCCGCGCGCGTCTTGTTGGTTGCCGCGGCGCCACTCGTCGAGCGCGCCGATCCTACGAGCCTGCGCCTGGCGCGCAACAGGTATGCCGCGGCGAGCACGGTACGCGCCGTGCGAGACACCGCCACCGCGGGTCTCGCCGAGGTCTCGGCCATGCTTTGGGTCGAACACGGCTTCGCCGACGAACGCGACGCCGCGCACGCGGCGCTCGAGGCCGTCATCGATGCCAACGTCACGAGCACGTCGCGCTATGTCGCCGAGACACTCGTCGCGCTCGGCGAAGGACGCCTCGCCGAGGCCAGGGCCGTCGTCGACGACGTACTTGGCCGCGGCGCGGTCGCCGACCGCATCTCCTGGGTGGCCGGGCTCGTCGACCTCGCGCAAGGCAATCCCCACGCCGCGCGTGACAAGCTGCGACGCGCGACGGACCTGCGGGCCGCCGCGCCTCACTACCTGCGCGCGCTCGGCGACGCGCTCGAAGACGCCGACGAGAGCCATGACGCGTCGCAGGCCTGGGAGCAGAGCGCCAAGACGAACGGACAATATATCCAGGGCGTGGCGCGCGACTTGTTCTCGCGCGTGCGGCGCGGCGAAGGCCGAGCCAAGGCGGCCGCCGAGATCACCCTATGGCTCGCTGCCTCCGACGAGCAGCTCGGGCCCCGCGGCCGCGCCGCGTTGCTCATGGCGCAGGCGGAGCTCGAATTGCAGGCCGGCGCGCTCGTCGACGCATTGCAGAGCATCGACGCGGCACAAAAGATCGACCCCGAACGAGTGCGCATGCAGGCCCTCGCGGCCGAGATCCTGCTCGCCAGCGGTCGCACCGACGAAGGCCTCGCCCTGCTCGCCAAGGCGCACGCTCGAGCGCCGCGCTCAGCGCGTTACTTGCGTGCCCTGCTCGATGCGCTGCTCGCCACCGGCCGCGCCGGCGAGGCGACCCAACTTCTCGCGCGCGAAGCCCCAGCCCACGAGGGCGACGCTCACTTCGAAGTGGCGCGCGGCGACGTGCTGCTCGCCGAGGAAGCGTTCGAGGCGGCGACGGCGGCGTACGGTCGCGCGTTGAGCCTCGAGGTCGGATGTCCGGAGGCGATGCTCGGCCTCGGTCGCATCGCCTGGCAGCAGCACAAAGCCGACGCGGCGGTCGAATGGCTGCAAAAGGCCGTTGCAGCGCGGGCGCGATTCCCGGAGGTCTACGAGCTCTTAGGCTCGATCTTCGTCGAGCAAGGTGCCCTCGAGCAAGCGAACAAACAACTCGACATGGCAGAAAAGCTGTTTCGCGCCACGGACGCCGATCCGACGCGTCTGCGTCGCTTCTACGCCGGCGTGCGCAAGACGCTTGGCAGTGCGCGCAACGGCTCGGCACTCGCCAAAGAGTGGACCGAGCGTGAGAAGACCTACGGTTTGGGCACCTTGGCACCGCTGCTTTGAGGATGCCTCGCGGCCCTCGCTTGACCGACCGTAGGCGCAAATGTATGGTTCCGCCGCTCTCGAGTCAGTCTACCAAAGTCCACAGGGAGTAGGCCTTTGGCCCCTCTATATGTGAAGGAGAACGGGCGATGATCTTGAAGCGTCTCAGCATAGTCGGCCTCGTGGCGTTGCTCTCGGCATGCAATCGGATTCCGGATTCCGAGCTTGCCGCCAAGGTCAACGGTCAGGGCATCACCAAGAAAGAGTTTGATACCGCAGTCGAGCGCAACATGGCGCGCTACAAGAGCGCCGGCCAAGAGCTGCCGCCCGGCATCGAGTCGCGCATCCGCGAGAGCGTCTTGCGCCGCATGATCGACGACGCGGTCATCGAGCAGAAGGCCAAGTCGCTCGGCGTCGAGGTCTCGGCCACCGAGCTCGACGGCAAGTACAACGAGTACAAGGGGCGCTTTCGCACGCAAGAGGCGTTCGATGACTACCTCAAGCGCTCGGGCAACACGGCCGACGCCATGCGTGACGACCTGCGCCGCAATCTGTTGCGCGATCGCGTGGTCGAGAAGCTCTCGGGCGCGGTCGACGTGGCCGACGACGAAGTGCAGAAGTACTACACCGAGAACGTCAAGCGCTTCACCGAACAAGAGCAGGTGAAGGCGAGCCGCATCCTCGTGCGCTTGGCCCCGAACGCCACCGACGCCGAGAAGAAGGCGGCAGCGAAGGAGGCCAAGACCGTGCGCGGCAAGGCTTCCGCCGCTGGCGCCGACTTCGCGGCCTTGGCCACGCAGTACTCGAAGGCCCCCGAGGCGAGCCGTGGCGGTGATCTCGGCTTCATCTCGCGCGGCCGCATGACGCCCGAGTTCGACAACGCGGCGTTTGCGCTCAAGCCGAACGCGGTCTCGGACGTGGTGACGACGGCCCTCGGCCTCGAGATCATCAAGGTGTTCGAGAAGAAGGCCGAACGCCAACGCCCGCTCGACGAGGTCAAGGAGAGCATCAAGAATTCGCTCCTCGCGCGCAAGCGCAACGAGAAGCGGCGCGATGTGCTGCGCGACCTCAAGACCGACGCCAAGGTCGACCAACTGGTCAAGTTCGAGCAGATGACCTCGCCGATGATGGCGCCGGGGCAAATGGCGCAGCCGAGCATGCCGGGTGCGCCCGCCGACCCGAGCGCAGCCGCGGCGGCCCCTGCGGCGCCCGCGGCCCCAGGCGCCCCTGCGGCGCCCGCGGCCCCGGCAGCGCCTGCCGCGCCCGCGGCTCCGGCAAGTCCGCAGCACTAAACTCGCCTTGGGGGAGCCCGAGGGACCGGCTTCGCGGCCGCCCTCGGATTATCCCAAGATCTTCCGGACAATTGACAGTCCGCGACAAATCAGGCGAGAGTGATGTGGGTGCGAGGAGTTCACTAACCAAGAGTGAACGCTTCGCTCGTGGGGCGGAGGCTGCGGCTGCGACCGGGTACAGTCGTTGGAATCTCACCCCCCGGGGTCGGAGCCACCGTGCTCGCCGTGCAAGGCGCCTATCCAGAAGATCGACCCCGCGTCCTCGTTGTCGATGACGAAGTGGTGATCTGCGAGGTGCTGCGAGACTTCTTGCAGTTCGAGGGGTTTCAAGTCAGCATGGTCACCTGCGGCGAAGACGCGATCGACTTCCTGCGCAAGGACCCGTTCTACGACGTCGTCCTTACCGATCTAAAAATGCCCGGCATGGGTGGCCTCGACCTAATGCGCGAGCTCGCCGTGCATCACCGCGACCTGATGACCGTCATCATGACCGGCTTCGGCACCGTCGAGACCGCCATCGAGGCCATGAAGCACGGAGCGTTCGACTACATCCTCAAGCCCTTCAAGCCCGAAGATGTCGTGCGCGTGTTGCGTCGCGGCCTCGAAAAGAAGCGCCTCGAGCGCGAGAACGTAGCCCTGCGCGAAACGGTCGGCGCCTATGAGCTGTCGGAGGCTCTGGCGAGCGGCATGCCGCTCGACGAACAATTGCTCATGATCGTCGAGATGGCGCGGAAGAATTTTGGCGCCGACGCGGTGTCCATCGTCATCGAGGACCCCAAACGTCCCGGCACGTACATCCATCGCGCCGGGTGCGGCAGCACGCCGCTCAACCCCCGACCTGAGCTCGTCTTGCAGCACTTCCTGCGCGGCGAGCCGCTCTTGGCGCAGGGCGACGAGATCGCGCACTGGATGCAAGAGAGCGTCACCGCCGAGCACGTGTCCCATAGCTTCATGTCGACACCCCTGAAGATCCGCGGCGCGGCCTTTGGCATGTTGAGCGCCTTGTCGGTGCGCCGCGAGCAGCGCTTCACCGAAGGGCAGCGCAAAGGCCTCGCCATCTTCGGCGGACGCGCCGCCAACGCTATTGAGACGGCGCGCATGTATACGAACTTGAAGGAGACCTTCACCCAAACCATCGAGGGCTTCGCGCGCGCGCTCGAGGCGAAAGACACCTACACCCACGGTCACTCGGACCGCGTGGCCATGTACTCGCGCCTCATCGCCGAGTCGATGCACCTGCCCGAGCTCGATGTCGACCGCATTCAGCACGGTGGCCTCATGCACGACGTCGGCAAGATCGGCATCCGCTCCTCCGACTTGAACAAGCCGCAGAAGCTGACCCCGAACGAATACCTGATGTTCAAGAGCCACCCGGTGCAAGGCAAGCGCATCATCGAGCCCATCGGTTTTCTCGTGCACCTCGTGCCGTGCGTCTACTTTCATCACGAGGCGTGGGACGGCTCGGGGTATCCCGAAGGGCTCGACGGCGAGGCCATCCCGATCGAAGCGCGCATCCTGGCGGTCGCCGACAGCTACGACGCGATGACCTCGAATCGGCCCTACCGCAAGGCGCTGCCGCACGACATCGCCATCGCCGAGTTTCGCCGCTGCGCCGGTCGACAGTTCGATCCGCGTGTGGTCGAGGCCTTCCTCGAGGGTATCGACCCGTTTCGCGACAAGCGACGCAAGCAGGGCCTCGCGACGCCCGAGTGACGTTAGGCCTTGAAGACGATGAACCGCGACAGGTCGATGCCGAACTTCTTCTGTGCCTTGTCGAGATAGTCGTTGTGCTCTTCGATGCTCTTGTTCAAGTGCTCTTGGAAGATGTCGACGAAGGCACAGGCCGCCCGCTGCGCCGTAGTCTCGGTCTGCTCGAGCGCTTGATTGAACTTACGCACGGCGTCCTCATCCTTGAGGTCGGCGTACTCCTCGGCAAGCAGCCTACGGATGACGTTCGGGTAGGAGAGGATGGCTTGCAGCACGTCGCTCACCTTGAACTTCTTGGCCGCGTGCACGCGTGACATGTAGCGGAACACCTTCTCGAGCGCATCGGTTTGCCCGGTGACGAGCAGATCAACGTAGCCATCGAGAAGATGCTCGAGCATTTGCTTGAGCTCGCCCTTCGGCATCTTCGTGTAGGCCGGTACGGCCTTCGGGATCTTGGCGAGCAGCAGCGTAATGATCTGCTCGTTGTAGTCCTCGAGGAAGTTGAAGAGCTGGATGTTCACGCGCCGCTCACCCCAACGTCACGCGCTTGAAGACCTCGGCCTCGAGAAACACATCGAGCAACAGGCGGTCGAGCTTGCCTGCCTTGGTCTCGGCCTGCAGGATGTCCACCGCCTTCTCGTGCGGCACGGCCTTCTTGTAGGGGCGGTCGCTCGCGGTCAGCGCGTCGTAGATGTCGGCGATGGCCATCATGCGCGACTGCACGGGGATCTGCTCGGCGGGCAACTGCCGCGGGTACCCCTGGCCGTCGAGCTTCTCGTGGTGCGCAAACGCGATCTCGGGCACATGCTTGAGCGCACGGGTCCACGGGATCTGCGACAGAAAGCGGAAGGTGTGCGAGACGTGCGACTCGATCTCGATCCGCTCCTGCTGGTCGAGAGAGCCGCGCGGGATGGACAAGCGCTCGAGCTCGAGCGTCGAGATGAGCGGCGCGGGGGCGCCACTGTGGTCGACGTAGCAGAGGCCCGCGACCTCGCGCAGACGTTCAAAGCCACCCGATTCGAGTACCGTCGGCTGGTTGCAGCGGCGAATGAAGCCCAAGAAATCAGACATACGCGCGAGTTCGCGCTCGCGCGCCTCTTCGATATCGGCCGGCAAAGCGCTGCCTTGGCGCAGGGCTTCGACAGCGGAACGCAGGTGCGTGTTCTCCATCTGCGCGGTGAGGGCGCGAAAGCGCGTCTCGATGAGCTCGAGCTCGTGCGCGTAGAGCTTGTTGGCCTTGGTGAGAACGTTCTCGCGCACGCCGACCTTGCCAAAGTCGTGCAACAGCGCCGCGTAGCGAATCTCACGCATCTGCTCGACGCCGAAGCTCATGCCGGCGTATGAGCCGCGGCCGCTCTTCTCGAGGTTCTCGGCGATGCCGAGCGTCAGACGCGCGACGCGCTCCGAGTGACCGGAGGTGGTCGGGTCTCGACTTTCGATGGCCACGACCGAGGCCTTGACGAACCCCTCGAACAGGCGGTCGATCTCTTCGTAGAGGATGGCGTTCTCAATGGCGACCGCGGCGTTGGCACCGAGCGCGATGAGCAGCTCTTCGTCTTCGGTCGTAAACGCGGCGCCATTCTTCTTGTTGAGGGCCTGCAAGACGCCGGTCACTTCGCCCGTCGTGTAGTGCATGGGCACCGCGATGATGTTGCGCGTGCGGTAGCCGGTGTCGCGATCGACGTCGCGATTGAAACGTGGGTCGGAGTAGGCGTCAGGAATGTTGATGGTCTTGTTGGTGACCGCGACCTTGCCGGCGATGCCGACGCCGAGCGGGATGCGAATGATTTGGTTGACGCCCAGGCCCTGCGCGACCTTGGTCCATAACTCGTTCGCGTCGCGATCGACGATCCACAGCGTGCAACGGTCAGCGCCGACGACGTTCACGGCCTCGTTGACGATGAGCTTGAGCAGGGCATCGAGGTCGCGCTCGGCGGTCATGCCCTTAGCGACATCGAGCAAGCTCTCGAGCTTGGCGATGCGCGCCCGCAGATGAGCGTGCTCGGTATCGTTGCCGCGCGCGCGTGAGGTCTTAGGCAGGCGCCGGCCGAACAGCGCGCTCTTGACGACGGGCTTGCGACTGCTCTTGCTGTTCTTGGCGCTCTTGGCGCTCTTGGCTATCTTGGCGGCCTTGCCAGCGCGGCCCGCAGCCGACGCCGAAGATGAAGCCGCGCCACGGGGGCTTGCGGAACGTCGACGAATCCGCGGGGTGCGTGAAGACGGAGTGCGGCCCATGCTGCGCCCACATTAGCGCGCCTCGCCTGCTAGAGCCAGTCAAAGCGGCGCCAAGACCGTGCCGCCGCAACTCGTCGAGGCGCGGTCGCCGCGTGCCGCCTGGGTCAACATCTGCTAAGAGAGGCCCCCATGTCCCTCATCGTGCAAAAGTACGGCGGCTCGTCGATGGGCTCAATCGAGAGAATCGGTCAAGTCGCCGAGCGCGTCGTGCACAGCCAACGGGGCGGCACGAGCCTCGTGGTCGTCGTCTCGGCCATGCAAGGCGAGACGGATCGGCTGCTCGGGCTCGCCCACGCCGCGTGCGCGCGACCGGACGCCCGGGAGACCGACCAACTCATCGCCACGGGCGAACAGGTGGCGGCGTCGCTGCTCGCCATCACGCTCGTGGCGCGCGGTATCAAGGCCGTGTCGCTCACGGCCGCCCAGATGCGCTTGCGCACCGATGGCGTCTTCTCACGTGCCCGAATCTTGAGCCTCGAGCGCCGCGCCATTGACGAGGCGCTCGGCCGCGGGGCGGTGGTCGTCGCCACGGGTTTTCAGGGCATCGACGACCACGGCAACTTAACGACGCTCGGCCGGGGCGGCTCCGACACGACGGCTGTCGCGCTCGCCGCCGCGCTGCGCGCCGACGAGTGCGAGATCTACACCGACGTGCTCGGCGTCTACACTGCCGACCCGAATATCTGCCCCACCGCGCGCAAGATCGACGTGATCTCCTTCGAGGAGATGCTCGAGATGGCGTCGCTCGGCGCCAAGGTGCTGCAAATTCGCAGCGTGGAGTTGGCCATGAATCACAAAGTCCCGGTGCGCGTACGCTCGACCTTCAGCGAAGACCGCGGCACTCTCGTCACCGACGACGAAGAGGCCATCGAGCGCCTCGTCGTGCGTGGCGTGTCGCACAACAAGAACGAGGTCAAGGTCACGCTGCGGCACGTGCCCGACCAGCCGGGCGTAGCGGCGCGCGTCTTTACAGCGCTCGCCCTGCAGCACATCAACGTTGACGTCATCGTGCAGAACATCTCGGAGGCGGGTACGACCGACTTGTCCTTCACGGTCGGTCGCGCGGATCGCGTAGCCACCGAACAGGTCATGCACGCTGTGGCGCGCGACATCGGCGCGCGCGGCGCCGAAGTGGAGGACTCGATTGCCAAGGTCTCGATCATCGGCGTCGGCATGGTCGCCCACCCGGGCGTCGCGGCGACCATGTTCAAGGCACTCGCGGCGGCCGGGATCAACATTCAAATGATCACGACGAGCGAGATCAAGGTCACCTGCGTCATCGATCGCGAGCAGACTGAGCGGGCGGTCAATGCCCTGCACGCGGCGTTCACGCTCGACAGGGTCACGCATGGGGAGCGGACGTCGAGTGACGACCGACCCGTGGCGCGGAGCAGCAATCGCAAGGCCTCCGGTGCAAAGGCGGGCCCCACGAAGCACGCGCGACCGACAGCGCGCGGGCGACGCTAGGTTCGGAGCACGAGGGCAGCGCCATGGCCGAGCGGGACACTGACGCTGACGCACGCGCGTACGCCGAGTCTAGCGCGCAAGGGCATGCTGACGCCGTGAGCGTGGCGCGCGGGGTCGCGGTGCTGGCCATCTTGGCCGCGCTCGCGCTCGCACTGCAAGCGACGCTCACGCGTACGCGCGGCGGCGCCGACACGAGCGCCAACGCGAGCATCGGCCCCGCTTGCCGCGTACCGGTCGCGATTGTCGACGGCGACGGTGAGCGCCTCGGCTGCGGCGACGAGCCGGACCTGCGAGCGTGTCCGCCCCTCGCCGCCGGCGACCGCGTGCGTCAGAGCGGCGGCACATGCCTGCGTGAGCCTGGCGGCATGAGCGCAGGCGCACGACTCATCGTGGGCGAAAAGCTCGACCTCAACCGCGCCTCCGCGCAAGACCTCGAGTTGCTCGACGGCATCGGACCGCACCTTGCGGCGGCGATCGTCGCGGCGCGCGCGCAGCGAGGCCGCTTTTCCTCGCTCGCCGAGCTCGACCAGGTACCCGGCATTGGCCCGGTGTTGCTCGGCAAGCTCGGCGCCGAGGTCACGATACAGCCCTAACCGACCACAAGACGAGTGCTCGGCCGTCAACCTGGCACGCTGCGCCAGCCCAAAGTGGACTCACCCCTCGCGCCTGCGCTATGAGGCCGACCGTGAAACCCACCTTGATCATCGACCTCATCGAGCGCCTGCCGGCCGGCGTGCTGTCGCGCGCCTTTGGTTTTATGGCCCGGCAAGAGCAACCACGCGCGGCCGTGAACCTCCTCAAGCGTGCGTTCGTCGCCGCGGCGGGCATCGACCTGCGCGAGGCCAGCACCGACACCGACGACTACGTGAGCCTGCTCGCCCTCTTTACGCGCGAGCTCGACGCCGAGGCGCGGCCCATCGACGCCGAGCGCGATGCCGTGGTGAGCCCGGTCGATGGCAAGGTCGGCGCGTGCGGCCAGGTTGAGGACGGCACGCTGCTGCAAGTGAAGGGCCGGCGTTACTCGCTCGCCAAGTTGCTCGGCGGCGCCGAGCACGCGGCGCGCTTCGCCGGCGGCGACTACTGCACGCTCTACCTGTCACCGCGCGACTACCACCGCGTGCACGCCCCTCTCGCGGGCGTCGTGCCGGCCGCCACGATCATCCCCGGTCGTTTGCTGCCGGTATTCTCCCACGTCGTCGCCCGCGTCGACGAGCTCTTCGCCCGCAACGAGCGGCTCATTACCTACCTCGACACACCGGACGCTGGGCGCGTAGCGGTGGTCATGGTCGGTGCTACGCTCGTCGGCTGCGTGCGCGTGACCTACGACACGACGGTGCGCACCAACGTGCAAGGACAGGGCCGCGTCGAGAAACGCTACGAGCCACCGCGCCCGTTGGCGAGAGGCGAACAGCTCGGACTGTTCGAGCTCGGCTCGACGGTCGTGCTCGTCGCGGAGCGAGGGCGTCTGACGTTCGCCGGTCTTTCACCGGGGCAGACGGTGCGCATGGGGCAACGCATCGGCAGCACCGGCGGCGCGGCGGATAGAGACTAACCATGGCGGCGACGCTGCTGCGCTCGGCGCTGCTCGCGGGGGTGCCTGGCATCGTGCACGGCTTCTCGACCCGTCAGGGCGGCGCATCGACGGGTGCGTTTGCGTCATGCAATCTTAGCCTGCGGGTCGGTGACGAGCGCCTCGCCGTCAACGCCAATCGCGCCGCCGCCCTTTCGGCCTTGGGGCGCTCCGACGCGACGCTGGTCTTGCTCAAGCAAGTGCACGGCGACGGCATCGTCGAGGTGACGCAGCGCGCCGGACGCACGATCGAAGCGGATGGTCTGTGGACCCGCGACCGCGGCGCCGTGCTGGCCGTTCTTGTCGCCGATTGCGTGCCTGTGCTCATGGCGAGCCGTGACGGGCGCGCGGTCGCCGCGGTGCACGCCGGTTGGCGGGGCACCGCGGCCCGTATCGTGGCACGCATGGTGACGAGGCTCGGCGAAGCCGGCTTCGCCGCCAAGGACTTGTTCGTCACGCTCGGGCCCGCCATCGGTCCCTGCTGCTTTGCGATTGGCGAGGACACGGCGGCGCAACTCGAGAAGGCCTTCGCGGGCTCACCCGCCGTTCGGCGCGGCGCGCCCGGGCAGGCGGTCGCGGACCTTTGGGAGCTCAACACGCAGGCGCTCATCGAGGCCGGCGTGCCGGCCGCCAACATCGAGGCGCTACGGCGCTGCACGGACTGCACTCGCGACGAACTCTACTCGCATCGCCGCGATGCTGGGCAGACCGGTCGGCAAGCGGGACTCATCGCGCTCGCGTAGGGCCCGCCGTTTTTTTGCCATCCACAACGAGCCGCGCGACACTCTGCTCGTGCATGTGTCCTTCTACCCCATCGTGGTTCTCACCATGACGCTCTCGAGTTGCGGACCCTCAGCGTTTGAACTGCAGGCCAAGCAGCAGGCTGAGCGCCTCAAGGCGCTGCACGCACAGTTGAGCCGGCACGAACAGCAGCTCGCGGACTTGCAGGGTCAGCTCACGCTCACGAACGAGAAGCTCGCGCGCATCGGCGAGGGCGAGAAAGCCGCGCGCTCGGTGGCGAGCCTGCAGGTCGTACGCCTCGTGCCCGAGCGAGGTGAGGCGTTGGAGCCAAGCCCAAGCGCCGCGCTGCGTCGCCACGCCCGGCCCCTCGGGATGGGCGGCCCCATCGAGGAGCCACCGGCGGAGCTGAACATCGACGGCGACCGCGACGAGAGCACCGCGGCGCCCTTGCGCGTCACGAGTGTGCCGCCGCCGCCCAACCCGAATGCGCCACAACGCAACGAGGAGGCCGAGACGCTCTTTCGCAGCGCCCTCGCCGCCTTTGGCGAGGGCAAGGCGAGCGAGGCCGGGCAGCTCTTTGACCGCTTCATGCAGCGCTTCCCTGCGCATGAGAGCGCCGACCGGGCACTGTACTGGTTGGCCGAGGCGCGCGTCGAGTCGGGCGAGCTCGCACAGGCCGTCACCGACTTTCGCCTGCTGCTCGATCGTTATCCACGCAGCAGCAAAGCCGCCGATGCGCTACTCGAGCTCGGCCTCGTCTACGAGCGCCAAGGCGAAGGCGCCAAGGCCAAGCAGAGTTTCACCGAGCTCATGCACTCTTTCCCGCACAGTGCGCAGAGCGAGCTCGCCCGAGATCGCCTCGCCCTCACGCCGACGCAAGGAGCCCGATGAAACGCCTGTGCACCCTGCGCATCGCGGTCGCGCTCGCCCTCGGCTTCTCACTGCTCGCCGGACCAGCGCTCGGTAAGAAGCACAAGAAGGGCGTACCCTCCCCGAGCGCCAGCATCGAATACAAGCCTTCGGCCAACGACTACACAGTGCAAAAAGGCGACACGCTCTGGGATGTGAGCGCGCGCCTTTGTGGCTCGCCGTGGTTCTGGCCGCGGGTCTGGTCCTACAACCCCGAGATGACCAACCCCCACTGGATCTATCCGGGTGACGTCGTGCGCCTGCAACCGAGCGACATCGCGCTGCCGTCTCGAGCGGAGCTCATCGCCGATCGACGCGACATGCCGGCCGAGGGCGAGGACAGCGCGGCAGTGGAGCACCTCTCGGCGCACCAGGCGCCGGCGCCTTCGAGCGAAGGCGGCAACGTCGAGGAGGTGGCCAGTCGCGCCCTGCCCGCGCTCGCCCGCCGCAAGGTGCGCGAGGTCGTCAACTACTTCGTCACCCCGCGCGAGCTCGCCGAGTCGGGCACGCTCACGAACGCCGTCGATGACAAGATCTTACTCGCGCCATCCGACCAAGTGTTCATCACCTTTCCGAAGGGCAAAGTGGGCTCGCCGGGCGAGCGTTTCATGATCTATCGCACGCTCGCCGAGGTGCGACACCCGGTGTCGGGCCAACGCTACGGCTACATGACCGAAGTGACGGGCATGGCCAAAGTCGTGATGAGCGAAGACGACGTGAGCCGCGCGACCGTGACCGAGGCGCGGCACGAGGTCGAGCGCGGGCAGCTCGTCACGCCCCTCGTGCAGCTGCCGCTCGCCAATCAACGGCCGACGGCGGCGCGGGTACCTCTCTCTGGCGTCATCGTCGCCGTCGCGCCGAGCGGCGCAACTATGGCAGGGCAGCGACAGTTCGCGTTCATCGACATCGGCGAAGGCTCGGGGCTCGAGCTCGGCAATCGCCTGCGGGTGTTCCTGCGTCGCGACCGCCTGGCGGACGAGGCCATTCCGGCCACGACCATCGGCGAGCTCATGGTCGTCGATATCAAGCCGAACGCGTCGACCTGCGTGGTTGTCGAGTCGAGACAAGAGATCATGGCCGGCTTGACGATCAAGACCATCACACGCTAGGCGCGCACGGCGCGGGGCCGCCGAGAGCGCGCTCGCCCAGATGACGCCCGAATCGCAGGCCCAAATCGCGCGGTTGTACAAATGCCGATCGGCAGTCTATGCTCCCTAGAGGAAGAGACTAGGGTGTCCTTTTCGGCCTCTGTTGGAAACGCGAGACATGCGCGGCGAGCAGCTAGAACAGGTGATCACCATCCTCGAAGGGCTGGTGCGGGCGGCCGACCTCAAGGCCGCGCTCATCGTCGACAAGGACGGTGACTGCCTCGCCTCGTGCGGCGACAAGGGCTGCTTCGAGGCCATCGCCGAGACGCACTTTCGCAACGGCATGGATCTCGGACGCCTGTGCCGCGACGAGTACGGCAGCACGGTGCTCTCCGAGAGCTCGAGTGACTGCGTGCGCTTCGAGGCAGTGGCCGCTGGCCGCTGCATCCTGACCCTCGTCTCGGCGGACCCGCTCGCGGCGACGCGGGCGCGCGCCGCCATCGACAAGGCCAAGCTCGCGCTCGACCGCTTCTTCTTGTCGGTGTGGGGCAAGCCCGCGTGAACAGGCTGCGCATGTGCGCACTCGCCGCGCTCAGCGTCCCTGGGTGCGCGACGCTCAGCACGAGCGGCATGACGCCGGCGTGCCGCACCTACTACAACGCCTGCCTCGACACCTGCCCCCGTCCGGCGCGCGGCCCGAATGCCGACATGCCGCCGCGCGCCAACGGCGAGCGTTCGTACCCACAACAAGGCTTCGATCTCGATGCCAGCATCGCGGCCTGCGTCGAGCAGTGCAACGAACAAGGCCGGCGCTGCGAGTAGCCCGCCCGGCGTCGGCCCGATCGGTCTTTGACACGGAGGCGCGGCAGAGGGTTCAGCCGGCGCGCACACGCGTCGCGTCTAGGCCGCAAGCCGACGGCCATCCACCGGATCGCACCTCAAGACTTTGCCAAGAGCGCACGTAACGCCGCAACGGTAGGCGGCGCGAGCTCTCGCGCCGCGGCGAGGTCGAGCGCCACGGCCGACAGATCGCGATATACCGATCGTGCATCCGCACAAAGGGCATCGAGGTGCTGCGTCACCGTGACGATGTCGCCGCGCACGATAGGCCCTGTGAGCGCCTCTTGCGGTCCGTGCGTTCGCACGAGCTCGAGCGCGCCCTGCGCCAAGGCGCTCAGTGCGTCAAAGTCGTCGAAGCCGGCGCGCGCCGCCTCACGCCGCGCCTGCTCGAGCAGACTGACAAGGAGGTTCGAGGCCATGACCAAGGCCGCGTGGTAGAGCGGCTTGGCCGCGCCGTCGAGCGCTATTGACCGCCCGCCGAGCACCTGCACGAGCGCTGCGAGTCGCGGCAAGGCCGCGGCCTCTCCCTCGATCGCAAACGCGGCACCAACGAGATCGCGCGCGGCTTGCTGCGCGTCGACGCAGGCGATGATGGGATGCAGGCTGCCCCGCACTCCCGTGCGCAGCTCGCCTAGCGCCGACGCGGCCAGACACCCCGAGGTGTGTGCCACGAGGGTGCCCGGCTTCAGTCCGCCGCCAGCAGCGAGGCGCCCCCCGATCTCGGTCACCGCGCTGTCGCTTACGCAGACGAGGACGACGCTAGCACGCGCGACAGCAGCGGCATCGAGCGTCGGATCGGCGGCGAGACCGAGCACGTGCCGACCGCGCTCGCGCCCCGAGGCGCCGCGATTCCAAAAGCCCGCGAGGTGCCAACCCGCCGTGCGCAAGGCGAGGCCCAGGCCCAGGCCAACCCTGCCGGCGCCGACGACATAGAAGGAGGTCGGCGAAGGGTTCACTGCCGCGCCTCCCGGGATCCGCTACGAGCGCTTCTCGACGCTGCGCTCGCCGTGGCCGCCATGCTCGCCATGACCCACCCGACGCACCCGCGGCGCAGCAGCGCGCCCGACCTCAATAGCGCCCGCCGCCCCGACGCCTACGCGAATCACATCGCCGCTCGCAATATCGCCAGCCAAGATGCGCTCCGAGATCGGCGCCTCGACGTGACGCTGCACGGCTTGGCGCATGCCGCGCGCGCCGGTGGCTGTCGAGAAGCCGCCATTCTCGAGCAGATAGTCGGCAACCGAGGCGTCGCACTCGAGCGTAATCTCACGCTCGGCGAACAGAGAGCGGGCGCTTTCGGCCAGTTGCAGGGTGGCGATGCGTCGTACCTCGTCGCGCGACAGAGTGCGAAAGACGAGCTTCTCGTCGAGCCGTCCCCACAGCTCGGGCGCGAGCTGGCCGCGCGCCGCCTCGAGCACCGCCTGTACATCACCGCCGCTCGCCTCACCGCCGCCGCCAAAACCGATGGCACGGCCGCCGGCCGCTCCCAGGCGATCAGCGCCAAGGTTAGAGGTGAGCACGACGAGGGTGTTGACGAAGCTGACGCGCCGACCGCGCGAGTCGGTCAAATGCCCCTCGTCGAGCACCTGCAACAGCACGCTCAACACATCGCGGTGGGCCTTCTCGATCTCGTCGAACAGCACGATCTGGAACGGCCGACGCCGCAGGGCCTCGGTGAGCTGTCCGCCGTCTTCGTAGCCGACGTAACCCGGCTGCGCGCCGATGAGTCGCGCCACCGAGTGCGGCTCGGACAGCTCGCTCATGTCGAAGCGCACGAGCGCGTCGCGCCGACCGAAAAGAAACTCGCCCAAAATCTTGACGAGCTCGGTCTTGCCGACGCCGGTCGGCCCGAGAAAGAGGAAGCTGCCCATGGGCCGGCGACCGTTGAACCCGGCGAAGCCGCGGCGCAAGGCGCGGCACACGGCCGCGACGACCTCGTGGTGACCGATGAGCTTCTCGCCGAGCAGGTCCTCGGCCCGGGCGAACCGATCGGCGTCCGCCTCGGCCAGGCGCTCGAGCGGCACGCCCGACCACTCGTGCACGACGCGCGCTACATCGAGGCGCTCGACGCGGCTCGCGCCGCGGCGCCGGGCACGCGAGCCGGCGAGATCAAGCACGGCGAAGGCCTTGTCGGGGAGCTTGCGCTCGTTGATGAAGCGGTGCGACAGCAACACCGCCGCGTGCACGGCCTCGAGACTAAAGTCGACGTTGTGGTGCTCGGCATACGGCGTGATGGCGCCTTCGAGGATGAGGATCGCCTCGTCGGTGGTCGGCTCGTCGACTTGCACCGGCGTAAAGCGGCGCTCTAGGGCCGGGTCCTTCTCGATGTATTTCTTGTACTCGTCGGCCGTGGTCGCGCCAATGCAGGGAAACTCGCCACGCGCCAAGGCGGCCTTGAGCTCGTTGGCCGCGTCTTGCGCGCCCTCGCCGCTCGTGCCGGCACCGATGAGCGTGTGCAGCTCGTCGATAAAGACAATGATGCGACCCTGCGCGCGCGCGACCTCTGCCTTGATGGCGCCGAGACGCTCGGAAAAGGCGCCGCGCAGGCTCGTGCCGGCCACGAGGGCGCCGGTGTCGAGCGCGAAGACGATGCGGGTGTGCAGATCACGCACGTCTTCGTGGCCGCGCGCGATCTTCACGGCGAGCCCTTCGACGATGGCGGTCTTGCCAACGCCAGGGGGGCCAACGAGCACCGGGTTATTGGCGCGACGCTTGCCGAGAATGTCGATGACGGCCTCGAGCTCACGATCGCGGCCGACGGCGAGGTCGAGGTCGCCGCGACGCGCGCGCTCGGTCAAATCGACCCCGCAGGCAGCGAGCATCGGCGCGAGCTGTGCGAGGTTGAGCGTCTCGGGGTCGAAGGCGGGCGCGAGGCCTGCGGGCGCAGCGGGCGTTGCCGGGTCGCGCGCGCGCTCCTCCTCTCTTGCGGCCCGCGCGTTGACACCGGCCTGTGCCTCTGTGTCTGCCTCGCCCTCGCCCTCGCCCTCGCCCTCGGCCTCGGCTTGCTGCTCGTCCTCGACCTGCGCCGCCACCGGCTTTTGCGCCACCGGCCGCTCGAGCACGCGCGGTAGCGCCGTATGCACGCGACGCGGCGTCCCCGGATGGTCATGGGCGTCGGCCGTCGGGGGGGTCAGTGAGCGGTAGCGACGCGGCATGTTGCCAGTGACGTAGGAGACCGCGACGTTGCGCAGGGCCGTAAGGGACGTGCCACTGCGCTCGAGGAGCTGATAGGCAAACGCCTCGCGCAGGCGGGTGATGGCGATGAGCACGTGCAGGCAATCGACGTCGGGCGAGCCGGCGCCGCGCGCAATCTCACGCGCTCGCTCCCGCAACTGCACGAGCGTACGCTTCGGCTCGTCTTCGAGCACGCGGATTTGGTCGAGCACCGTGTCTTCGTCGACGTGCCGCTCGAGCAGCAGGACCTGGGCGCGGTTCGCAAAGGTGAACAACGCGAGGAGCAGGTGCGCGCTCGAGGGCGGCTGTGCCGCACGGCGCGAGATGTCCTCGGCCTCGTGGAACGCTCTGACGGTTTCGGGGCTCTCGGGTACGAAGATCACGGTGGGGCGAAGTATGCCTCGGCGGGATCCGGGCGGTCAACGGCGACAAGGGGCTCAACCCCGGGGCAATCTAGTTCTCATTGACGACGTCGACACAGCCGCCTTCGACGCGGCGCGTGCGCTCTGCACCATCAAACTGCTGCGGTGCGCACGCGTCAAAGGCCGATTGGAGTGCCATGAAAGCGGATGAATCGAACACCCAAGCTGCCCGACTACCAGGTGAAGCTGCCAACGCCATTGCCCAACTGGTTGGCAGAGACGATCTGGAAGCCCGATCCGTCGGGGCGGACCGTGGCGACATCCGCGATGCCCGCGGTGACGAGATAGCCGAAATAGGCCAAGCGCTTGCCGTCGGGTGCCCATTGGGGGAGCAACGTGAGGCCACCCGCCGGCAGCGCGCCGCTGACCTTGACTCCGCCCGTGCCATCAGGCGCGACCGTGTAGGTCTCGGGCACGCCGACCGTCACGTTATCGGCCAAGTAGGCCAAGCGGGAGCTATCGGGCGCCCAAGCGTTCGGGAGCGAGCTGACCATGTAGAGCGGCACGGCACCTGCGCTCTGCCCACCGGCTATGGGCGCGGCGCTCACCT
>Ga0315268_10001182_pt1 | contig 29960 bp, 22 predicted proteins | sample C1_top_MG_FD_204535 | JGI IMG/M metagenome (GOLD analysis project Ga0315268, IMG submission 204535) | Sediment microbial communities from Yellowstone Lake, YNP, Wyoming, USA - C1_top | ecosystem: Environmental > Aquatic > Freshwater > Lake > Sediment | place: USA: Wyoming | collected 2017-08-01
CCTTGGCGATCACTGACAAGGCATTGCTGATGTCCACCACCTGCGTGATCTGCATGCTGGGGGCGCTACTCTGCCTGGTGGCGGCTGTCTATGAGCAGAACAGGGAAAAGGCCGGGGTCAAAAAATGAAGTTATTTTTATTCGCTTTTGTTTTGGTCGTTTCTTTAAGCCTGTCCTGTTCCCAAAAGACCGAGCACGCCCAGGAAGACCTCGGGCCGGTCAAGACCTACAAAACGCTTAAGGACCGCACCGACACCATCCAGACCAAGGCCCAGCAGCATTCCAACACGCTGGACTCCATTGCCGGGGAATAACCTGCCCACGAAATACACGAAAACACACGAAACTTCGCCAAACCTTTTTTTAATATTCTTTTAGTGCCCTTTAGTGGGCAAAGGTAAAATCCTCGGTAAACCCGCCTACGAAATACTACGAACCATTTCTAATCCAATTATATTTAGAATATTTTAGTGCCTCCTTCGGCTTTGCTCAGGACAAGCTTTAGTGGGTAAGGGAAACGTTTCCCACGAAACACACGAAAACGATAAACCAAAATAATAAATCATATGATTTTCGTGTCCTTTAGTGGGCAAAGGTAAAATTCTCGATAAACCCACCTGCGAAATACTGTGAACCATTTCTAACCAGAATATTTTAGTGCCTTTTAATGGGCAAGGGTAAATCATGCCGATCATCGTTCTGTCCCTGGAAATAGTCAACAAGATCGCCGCCGGCGAGGTGGTGGAGCGCCCGGCCTCGGCCGCCAAGGAACTGATGGAGAACAGCCTGGACGCCGGGGCCCGCAGCATCGAGGTCGAGGTGAAAGCCGGCGGCCTGGAGCTGCTGCGCGTTTCCGACGACGGTTCGGGGATGTCCGGCGATGAGATGGAACTGTCCCTGCAGCGCCATGCTACCAGCAAGATTGAAAGCTACGAAGACCTGCAGGACATCCACAGCTTCGGCTTTAGGGGCGAGGCCCTGCCCAGCATCGCCTCGGTATCCCGGTTCACCATGATCTCCCGTCCGGCCCAATCAGACAGCGCCTGGCGGATGGAGTGCCGGGGGGGCGAGATAACATCGCGGAAACAACAGGCCGCCCAGCCTGGCACCACCATCACGGTGGAGGAACTGTTCGCCAGCGTTCCCGCCCGGCGCAAATTCCTCAAAAGCCAGGCCACCGAGTCCCGCAAGATCGCGGAACTTTTCCTGTCCTTAGCCCTGGCCAATCCAGCCACCGGATTTAAGCTGATCAGCGAGGGCCGGACTGCCTATGACCTCAAGGCCGCCTCCCGGGATGACCGGATCAGGGAAGTACTGGGCGGAGAGCTTTTCGGGACGCTGTTGAATATAGAATACGGCCATAAACCCCTGCGGATCTCCGGGTACCTGTCCGGGCCCCAGAACCTCTGGCCCAAGCGCCGGGAGCAATACCTTTTCGTCAACGGGCGGCTGGTGTCCGACCGGCTGGTCTCGGCCGCCATCTACCAGGGATTCGGCCCGGCCCTGGCGGGCAAACATCCCAGCTACGCGCTTTTCCTGGAAATATCCCCGTCCCTGGTGGACGTCAATGTCCATCCCTCCAAGGTGCAGGTGCGTTTCAGCGACGAGTCCTTTGTCTTCCGCACCGTGCGGGCGGCGGTGGAGAAGGCCCTGTTTACCGACCAGCAGCGGCCGGAGACGGCGGGGGTTCTCAATGCTCAAAACACGGGCTACAAACCATGGACCGGGCCGGAAAAGCCCGGACAATTGCAGATCCAGGAGGCCATGGCCCTTTTTGCCTCCGGCAGCCCGGAGCAGACTGGGTTAAAGGACCTGATCTCATCCCAGCCGGTGGTGGCCTACTGGCAGCTGCACCAGCGCTACATTCTGGCCGCCATCCGCGACGGCCTGGTGATGATCGACCAGCACGCGGCCCACGAGCGGATACTCTACGAAGAACTTTTGACCTCGCGGGACCACAAGCGGGCCCAGCAGCTTTTGTTCCCGGTAACGGTGGAGCTTTCTTCCCGGGAGATGCTGATCTACCAGCAATACCGGGAAATATTCGGCTCGCTGGGCTTCGACGTCAAGCAATTCAGCGGACAGACCCTGGTGATGGAAGGCCTGCCTTCATCCTGGGAGCAGAGCGGAGACGGGGCGGCCCTGGTGCGGGGCATTCTGGCCGACCTGGCTGATACGTCAGACATCAATCTGGAGCCGGCCCAAAGGCTGGCCCGTTCCTTTGCCTGCCGGGCCGCCGTCAAGGCCGGACAGGCGCTTACGCAGGAGGAGATGAACCGCCTGGTGGACCGTCTGTTCGCCACCAGCTCGCCCTACCTGGACCCCCACGGCCGTCCGGCGGTGATAAAATTCACCCTGGAAGACCTGGAACACAGGTTCGGCAGGATATGAAGCCGGGCTCCGGCAAAGAGGTGCTGGTGCTGGCCGGGCCGACGGCGGTGGGCAAGACAGCGGTCGGCCTCGTCTTGGCGCAACGGTTGAAGGCCCACGTCATCTCGGCCGATTCCCGGCAGATCTACAAATACTTGGATATCGGCACCGCCAAGCCCAAGGCAGTGGAACTTCGGGCAGTATCTCATCACATGACGGACATTCTTACCCCGGATCTGCCCTACAGCGCCGCGGCCTTTGCCGCCGAGGCCCGGCGGGTGATGGATGAGCTGGATAAAAAGGATCAGGCTTACATCATAGCCGGAGGTTCCGGGCTTTACCTCAAGGCCCTGACCGAAGGACTGGTGGACATACCTTCGGCCGATCCGGCCATCCGCCGGGAACTAAAGGACTTTTCCCAAGCCAAAGGGAATGAAGCCTTGCTGCAAAGACTGGCTGAATGCGACCCGGAAACCGCTCAAAGGCTAAGTGTTAATGATGGGGTAAGGATCATCCGGGCGCTGGAGGTCTTCCTGCTGACCGGAAAGCCGTTGAGCCTTTGGTTCAGGGAAGAACGGCAGGGGGATTCCAGAAACTATAAATTGATAGTGCTGGACCTGGACCGGAAGATCCTCTATCAAAGGATCGATGACCGGGTCGAAACGATGATGACCCAGGGCCTGCTGAATGAGGTTAAAAGCCTGATGGCACAAGGCTATGGGCCCGATTCTCCCGGTTTGCAGACGGTGGGATACCAGGAACTGATGGCTCATCTTTCGGGAAAAACAGACCTGGCGGAGGCCATCCGCCTGATCAAAAGAAATACCAGGCATTACGCCAAACGGCAGCTTACCTGGTTCCGTAAAATGAATTATCAGCAATGGGTAAATTGCAATCCAAGTGACTGTCCGGAAGACATCGCCAATAAATTATCGGTTTAACAATCCCGCCCTAACATTATACCGGCCTTGTGATTATTGATATTGACAGGGCCGTTTTTTCGTGTTATTATAAAATACTTAGCTACCAAGATGCTAAGCCTGCACTGATCGGTGCCGAAGTGATACCAAACTAAATTGTGAATTGTGAATTGTGAATTGTGAATTGTTATTGGGTCTTGTCTGTAAAAATATTAAAATTCAATGAAGATACTATTGATCGGTTCGGGCGGACGGGAACACGCCCTGGGCTGGAAGCTGTTCCAAAGCCCTTTGGTTAAAAAAATATACTGTGCGCCTGGGAATCCCGGCCTGGCTGAGCTAGGCGAATGCGTTGATGTCAAAGCTAGTGATATCTCCAGCCTGGCGGACTTCGCTTTGAAGAACAGCGTCGACCTTACCGTGGTCGGCCCGGATGACTGTCTGGCCGCCGGGGTGGTGGATGTATTTCGGGAAAAGGGACTGAAGATCTTCGGACCCAGCCAAAAAGCCGCGCAGATAGAGTCCTCCAAAGCCTTCTCCAAGGACCTTATGCGGAAGGCCAATATTCCAACTGCCTATTACGCTGTTTTTGATGATCATAAAAAGGCCCTGGATCATCTTAACGGGCAAAAATACCCTCTGGTCATCAAGGCCAGCGGCCTGGCTTTGGGCAAGGGCGTGATCATCTGCCAAAACGAACAACAGGCCAAGGCCGCTTTGCATTCGGCCATGGTGGACAAGGTCTTCGGGGACTCAGGAAATCAGGTCATAATTGAAGAATTCCTGGAAGGACAGGAGATCTCCATTCATGCTTTTTGCGACGGCGAGAAAGCCGCATTGTTCCCGGCCTCGCAGGATCATAAGCAGGTCTTCGACGGAGATCTGGGACCCAACACCGGCGGCATGGGAAGCTTTGCTCCGGTGGGCTGGGTGACCCCGGAGATGATGGCTGAGATAGAAAGCAACATCGTGCTTCCGGTGCTCAGATCTCTGGCAGAGAAAGGCACTCCCTTCCAGGGCTGTCTATTCCCGGGTTTGATCCGCACGGCTCAGGGCTTTAGGGTGCTGGAATTCAACGCCCGGTTTGGCGATCCCGAGACCCAGTGCTATATGCGGCTTTTGGAGTCCGACCTGGCGGAAATACTGTTGTCCTGCGCCGAGGGACGCCTCAGGTCTGATCAGATCAAATGGTCAGCCCAAAGCGCCGCCTGCATAGTAGCCGCATCCGGCGGGTATCCCGGCAGCTATCCAAAGGGTTTTGAGATATCGGGGCTTAAAGAGGCGGAAGAAAAGGGGGCGGTTGTCTTTCAGGCTGGAACTGCAGTCAAAGACGGCAAACTGACAACCGCCGGGGGCCGGGTGCTGGGAGTGACCGCCACCGGGAATGATCTGGGATCTTCACTGGCAATGAGTTACCAAGCGCTAAGCAAGATAAAATTTTCCGGGATGCATTACCGGAAAGACATAGGAAGAAGGGGGGCGGGAAAATGAAGAGGATGTTATTCGCTTCATTGCTGCTGCTATCATTTGCAGGAATTCAGGCCCGGGCCCAAAAGACCCTGGTGGCGGCTACCGGAGATTATCCGCCGTTTGAGTTCAAGGACGGCAAAGGGAAGCTGACCGGCTACGACATCGAACTGGGGGAGGAGATCGCCCGCCGGATGGGGGTAAAGCTAAAATGGGTCCAGATGGATTTCGACCAGTTGCTGCAGGCCCTGGATGCCGGGAAGGCCGACCTGGTGATAGCGGCCATGCATGCCACCGAAGAGCGCCGCCTGCGTTACGCCGTAAGCAGGAAATACGTGAACTCGGGGCTGGTAATGGTGGTCCGGAAAAAAGGCAAAGTCATAAATACCTTGGATCAGCTAAAAGGCTGCCGGGTGGCAGTCAAGGAACGGGCCACCGGAGAAAAGTATGCCCGGGAGAACGCCTCCCGTCTGGGCTTTGAATACAAGGTTTTTACCACCACCAACCAAAGCTTTGCCGCCCTGGACCGGGGCGAGGTGGATGCGGTCTTCAATGATTACCTGTCTTCGCGCTTTTACATCAAACAGAATCCGGAATACAAGATACCGATCGTGCCGTTCACTCCCTGCGGGATGGCGGTGTTCGCAGCCAAAGGCAGAAAGTCTTTGATCACAAAGATCGACCTGATCTTGGAAGAACTGGAGCGAACGGTTTTTTTGAAGCAATTATATCAAAAATGGCTACTATAAAAGCTGACCATGAAATTATCTCTTAAACTTGGCCTGATAACAGCGGCGGTGGCCGGAGCCATAGCCGCTGGTGTCTCCCTGAACCATACCTTTTGGGAGGGCCAGGCCTGGCGGAACGAACTGAGGTCGCACGCTTCCACCATGGCCGATATGCTGGCCTTCAACGTCGAAAATTCAGTGTTGGAGAACGATTTTACCGCGCTGAAGCAGAATGTGGATAAATTCGGCCAGCGTTCGGAAATCGCCTATGCCGTGGTCTATGACAATTCAGCGGTTCCCCTGGCCGCCACCGGCGGCCAGGCCGGCCCAAAGGCCATTGAACTTTATCAGGAAAACCCCAAAAAGCACAAAAGGGACATTCACAAGCATCTGATAGAGGGGAAAGAAATTTATGAACTGCTGATCCCGGTCAACGTGGAGGGGAGGGACTGGGGCATGATGCAGGTGGGATTTTACGAGAACAAGATACTGGCCATATATCATAGGACCAATATTTTCAATTATCTGATCCTGCTGCTGGGCCTGGGGGTAAGTCTGATCGCCGGATGGACGGTGGCAAAATACCTGGGAAAGCCGATCGAAGCCCTGATCGAAGGCACTGACCAGCTGGTCAAGAGCAATTATGATTACCGGATAGATCTTAAGCGAAAGGACGAGCTGGGCCGTTTGGTGGCGGCCTTCAACCAGATGGCCGGGACCATCCGGCAGGACATGGTGGAGCTGGAATCCAAGAACCGGCAGCTGCTTAAGGCCCAGGAGCGTCAGATCTGGCTGGCCCGCATAGCCGAGCAGGTGGGCGAGGGCGTGGTGGTGACCGATCTGGAAGGAATGGTGACGTTCGTCAATCATTCATGGGCCCAAATGCACGGTTATGAGCCGGAACAGCTTTTGGACAAGCACATCAGCATTTTTCATTCTCACGCCCAGCTGGAGAGGGAAGTTCTGCCTTTCAACCAAAAAGTGGTCAACCGGGGTTTGAATGCCGGGATAGTGGGGCACATCAAAAAGGACCGTTCGGTGTTTTACACCGACATGACCACTACCCTGTTAAAGGATGCCGACGGGGAAGCGGTGGGTTTCATCGGAGTGGCCCGGGACATCACCGAACAAAAGAAGGTTCAGGAGGACTTGAAAAAAGAGCGCGATCTGATCAAGAGCATCTTTGCCGCCACTCCCGACGCCGTCATCATCACGGATCTCAGCGGCATATTCACCGAGGTCAACGAAAAGGCGGTAGAGCTGCTGGGCTTGGAATCACGGAACGAGCTTTTAAACAGAAATTTCTCCGATTTCATTGCCTCCGATGACCGGAGCCTGGCCCTGCATAATTTCCAAAAAACCCTGGATTACGGAGGGGTCAGCAATGTCCAGTTGAATGTGGTGAATGCCCGGAAAGAGGTTTTTCCGCTGGAGTATTCCACCAGCCTGCTGCACAATCTGGAGGGAAGGCCCACCAATATAGTGGCGGTGGGAAGGAACATCTCGCTGCGCAAGAAGGCCGAACAGGCATTGGCCGACAGCGAACAAAGGTACCGCACCCTGGCCGAATCATCTCCGGATATCATTTTTGTGGTCAGCCGGGATGGGACCTTAAAATATGCCAATAACAAGGCTTCTTCCATCGCCGGGCTGGCGGCTGGACAGGCCGAAGGCCGCAACATCGCGGAATATTTTGACCAGTCCACCAATGAAAAGCAAAAAGAGCAGCTGCTTAAGGTATTCCAAGGCGGTCAAACCGTGCATTATGAACTCCCGGTCTCCATCGGGGGGCGGGAACTGTGGCTGGAGAACTGGATGGTGCCGCTGACGGACCAGGCCGGAAACGTGGAAGAAGTAATGGGCTTATGCCGCGACCTGACCGACCGCAGGCAGTCGGAAGTTGCCATCAAGGAAGTCAATCAGAGATTTGAATATGCCCTGGGAGCCACCAAGACGGGATTTGACATCATAGACGCCGACTATAACGTCCAATACATCGATCCGGAATGGAAAAGGGCGTACGGCGAACCGGCCGGCCGCAAGTGCTACGAATATTTCATGGGCCGGACTGAGGCCTGCCCCAAATGCGGAATAACCGCGGCCCTGAGCAGCAAAAAAAGCGTGGTCACCGAAGAATATCTGGAGCGGGAAAAGCGCTGGGTGGAGGTCCATACCATCCCATACCAAAATTCTTCCGGCCAATGGCTGGTGGCCGAGTTCAACATTGATATCAACGAAAGAAAGCTGAACGAACAAAGACTAAGGTATTCAGAGCAAAAATACCGGGAACTGGCCGATACCCTGCCCCAGACTGTTTTCGAAATGGACGCTCAGGGGGTGCTGGTTTACGCCAATAAGACGGGTTTCCAACAATTCGGTTACTCTCAGCAGGATTTCGAAGCCGGCCTTAACGTTCTGGAAATGCTCGTGCCCCAGGACCGGGACCGGGCCGGACAGAACATGGCCCGGAGACTGAAGGGGCTTCCAGCGGAAAACCAGGAATATCAGGCTCTGAGGAAAAAAGGCGGAATTTTCCCCGTCAGCATCTATGCCAATCCGGTAATGGAGAACGGACTTATCACCGGTTTGCGGGGCGTGATCGTCGATGTCAGTGAAAGGAAAAAAGCCGAGCAGATACTGAAGGAAAGCGAAGTCCGTTTCAGGTCGCTGGCCGAGACCAGCCCGGCAGGCATCTTTGCCTACCGCGAAAAATTCATTTATGCCAACCCTGCCTGTCAGGCACTTACCGGATACGCGCCGGACGAACTTTATCAGATGAATTTTTGGGATTTGATCCATCCCGAACACCGGGAAACGGTGAAACAAAGGGGCCTGGCCCGCCAGCGGGGTGGGGAGGTTCCCGCCAACTACGAATTCAAAATGATACGCAAGGACGGCCAGGTGCGCTGGGTGGATTTTGCCGGGACCCTGTCCCAGTTTGACGGTCAATTGTCGGGCCTGGGGATGGCTCTGGACATCACCGAACGGAAGGCCATGGAGGATATTCTGCAAGCCTCCGAAGCCCAGTACCGCACCACCATAGATTCCATCGGCGATGCCATCCATGTGGTGGATAAGGATCTGAATATCCTGCTGGCCAACGCCGTATTCAAGGGTTGGTGCCGCAGGCTGGGATTGGGCAAAGAACCGGCCGGGCACAATGTGTTTGAGGTTTGTCCGTTCCTTGACCTGAAGGTGCGGCAGCAATACCAGCAGGTCTTCTCGACCGGACAGCCTTTAACCACAGAGGAAGAGAATAAGGTTTCCGGCAGATCATTATTTACCGAAACAAGGAAGATACCTATTTTGGAAGCGGGGCTGGTGACCCGGGTCATCACGGTGATCCGCGACGTCTCCGAGAAGAAAGAAGCCGAGAGAAAACTGGCCGAGTCGGAGCGCAAGTACAGCCAGATATTTGAAGACATCGTGGAGGGGATATACCGCACCACCCCCGACGGGAAAGTACTGCTGGCCAATCCCTCCCTGGTCAAGATGCTGGGGTTTGAAAACCTGGAGCAGCTGATAAAGCTGGACCTTAATAAATCGGGCTATATGGACGGCAGCACCCGCCGCAGATTCAAGGAACTGATGGAGCGGGACGGGCAGGTGCTCAGTTTCGAGGCCCGCTGGAAACGCCCCGACGGGAAAGTGCTGATAATCAGCGAAAACGCCCGGGCAGTGAAGGATGAACTGGGCAAGGTCCTTTATTACGAAGGCACCATAGAGGATATCACCGAGAGACAAAAAGCCGAAGAAGAGCTTCTGAATGAGAAGAACAAGCTTTCCGACCTGTTCAGGGTAAGCCTGCAGGTGGCCAGGGCCGGTGACGTTCAGAAAAAACTGGATCTGACCATGGAAGGCATATCCGGCACCGGCCTTTTTGCCCGGGCGGTACTGGTCCTCAAGAATGAAGACGGAGGAAACAGCCACATCGCCCATTTCGGAATGACGGCCAAGGAGGTCCTTTCGATACTGAAGGCCGCTCCGGCCAAGGCCGAGAAACTGGAAATGATATTCAGCAAAAAGTACCGCTACAGCAACTCCTATTTCATCCCCCATGATGCGGATGGGGTAGATTTTACGATCAAACTGATCAACAAACAATACCAGCCCAGCGGGGATTGGCACCCTGACGACGTGCTGCTGGTGCCGCTGATGGTCAAGGATAAGCACATCGGCTACCTGACGGTGGATGAGCCGGCCGACGGAAAGATCCCCAGCCTGGAAACTGTCCGGCTGCTGGAATTGTTCTGCTATCAGGCGGCGGTGGCCGTTGACAACCTGAGGCTTTACAACGATCTGGAGCGCAGCTATTACAGCACGCTTAAGGCTTTCGTGGCGGCCATGGACGCCAAGGACCCGTATACCAAGGGCCATTCCGAGAATGTGCGTTATCATGCCTTGAACATAGCCCGTCAGCTCAACCTGCCGGAGGAGCAGGTAAAGCTGATAGACTTCAGCTCGCTGCTGCACGACATAGGCAAACTGGCCATCCGGGATGAGATCCTGACCAAGCCCAGCCTGTTGTCCGACCACGAATACCAGGAAGTAAAACTGCATCCGGTGATCGGCAGCCATCTGGTGGCCGAGGTGGAGTCTTTGAACAAGGTGGCTCCCATAATACACAGTCATCACGAGCATTACGACGGATCGGGATACCCCCTGGGCATCAAGGGAGACGATATACCGCTGGAGGCCAGGATCATAGCCGTGGCCGACGCCTTCGAGGCCATGACCTCGGACCGTCCCTACCGCAAGGCTTTTGATTTCAAAGTGGCCATCAAGCGGCTTCAGGATGCCGCCGGGACCCAGTTCGACGACCAGATCGTGAGCGTTTTCATCAAACTCCACCAGGAAATCCATGGATAAGAATAAGAGAACGAACAGTACTCCCCGCATCAGGCCGGGGCGGAAAACGAAAGCCGAGGCTTCAACTTCGTCCTTCCACGCTGCCGAGGTTGCCTCCCAGTCCCGGAACCTGGGGAAAAGGCTGGAGGAGATCTCCGTGCTCAGCCAGGTGGCCCAGTCCATGGCCCGGGTGATGGATATGGACGAACTTTGGCCCCGCCTGCACAGCGAAGTGAACCGTTTGCTGGATGCCCGGAATTTTTACGTGGCTTTGTGGCACCGGCCGGAAAAAGAAGTGGAATTCATTTACGAGGTCGAGGAAGGGGAAATCCTTCCCAGGTCCAAAAAACCCTGGGGACAGGGACTGACCGAGCTGGTGCTGGAAACAGGCGAGCCGCTGCTGCTTAGGAATGAGGAAAGAAAGGTCAAAGGCCGGGCGCTAAAGGTCATAGGCCGGCCGGCCCTTTCCTGGCTGGGGGTTCCCATCCGCTTAAGGGAACAGATATTGGGGATGATAGCGGTCCAGAGTTACAGCCGGACCGGAGCCTATGACCCGACCCATCAGGAATTGCTGGTATCTGTGGCCGGATATGCGGCGGTGGCCCTGGAGAATTCAAGGCTTCATGCTGCCGCCCTGAAAAAGACCAGGGAGGCCGAAGCCCTCCACCAGTTGAGCGAAGCCGCTGTGACCGACGCCGACCTGAACGAGCTGCTCCAGAAGATACCGTTATTGATCAAGGAAACATTCGGTTATCTAAATTGCGCCATACTGCTGTCCGATCCGGACGGCAAATATCTGTATCTCAAGGCAGCGGTGGGATACCGGGCCGAAACGATACGCGATATCAGGATCGCCATTGGAAAGGAGGGGATCACCGGGTGGGTGGCGGCCCAGGGAAAGACCCTGTATGTTCCGGATGTCAGCAAAGAACCGCGGTACGTGGAATCAGTCACCAACTGCCGTTCCGAGGTCGCCCTTCCCCTGAAATTCAGAGACAGGATAATAGGGGTTCTGGACATCGAAAGTTCCAGCCTGGACGGTTTCGCTCCCTATGACATCAGACTTTTGGAGAACTTCGCCAACCAGGCGGCGGCGGTGATTCAAAAGATAAGGCTGGAACAGCTGGCCCAGCAGAAGATCAAGGAGCTTTCCACCCTGTCGGACATATTCCAGGGATTCACGGTCAGCATGGGGCTGGATGCGTTGACCGGAGAGCTGACCAGGAAAATAGGCCTGGCCTTGGACAGCGATAAATGCATGATAGCCTTATATGATCCTAAAAGCGGACAGGTATCAGGGGTGCCCAGAGGATTCTCAGCCCGGGAGATGTCGGCCAAACAAAGGAAAAATTATAAAGATCAGGATGAACTATGCCGGGCTGTGCAATTTCATGTTGACCAAAGCGGTGCCACCAGCGAGGTGTTTAAAACCGGCAGGTCCTATTTCACTAATCATGCCCGGAAAGATTCCAAGATCATCCAAAAACTGGCTGAAGCCCATGAGATAACTAAACTGCTGATCATTCCGCTGAAGTCGCGGGGTAAAGTGCTGGGATTAGCGTATGTGGCCGATAAAGAAGGCGGCCGGGATTTTGATATTGATGACGTCCGGCTGGGAGAAACCTTAGCCAGCCAGGCCGCCCTGCTTTTGGACAACGCCCTGCTGTATCAGAAAATGGACGCCGGATTAAAGCGCCTTTCCAACCTTTATCAGCTCAGCCAGGCCGTGATAGACGCCACCGACGAGAACGAAGTGATGTCGAAGAGCCTTCAGATCATCAGCGAGATCATTCCCGCCGACAGCATTTCCCTGATGCTGATAGATCCAGCCACCGGAGATCTGGTCATAAAAGCTGCCCGGGGGCTATCGGATGCGACCGAAAAGCAGTCCCGGTTAAAAGCGGGGCAAGGGATGGCCGGCTGGGTGGCCGAACGCCTGGAACCGATCATAACCACCAATCTAAGCGACGACCCTAGATTCGCCTCTCTGCCCCAGAAGGAGAATCTGGGTGCCGCCATCCTGGTACCGCTCCAGGCCAAGGCTCAGCTGCTGGGGGTGCTGAACATCAACAATTTTAAGGGAAATCCTCTGGAATTCACTTTGGAGCAGCTGCAGCTGGCTCAGATCATGGGAAGCAGCATTGCCATGGCCCTGGAAAGGACAGAACTGGTCACGGCCCTGGACAGCCGGTCCTCGGCCCAGAAAGCGCTGTTGGAAACCAGCGGCCTGTTGCTGGGGTCACTGAAGATCGAAGATGTGCTGACCAAGATCTCTCAGGAGATCGAAAGGCTCATCCCCTTTCACCGGCTGGCCATATATAAGGTGGATTGGAGGACCAGACAACTTTCCCCCATGCTGGCGCTGGGCCCTTACCAGAACGAAATCATGGCTGACCCGCCTTTTTCCATGGACCAGGGGATTGTGGGCAGCATTGCCCAGACCGGCCGGGCCGAGATCATACCGGACACTGTCCGTGATTCAAGGACGGTGCATGTGACCGGCACCAGTGATGATTCGGAGGCGGTGCTGGTCGCCCCCCTGGTGGTAGACGGGCGCAGCGAGGCGGTAATGATCATCGGCAGGCAGGTCACCATGGGCTTCTTCCACCGGGAACTTGAGGTGGCTTCGTTGTTCGCCAATCAGGCGGCAGTGGCCTGGAAGAATGCCAGCATGTTCGGAGAGATAAATCTCAAGCAATCCGAACTGTCCGAAGCCAACAGCCGTTTGAACCTGGCCCTGAAACGTCAGATCGAGGTCAATACCGAGCTATCCACACTGCAATATCTTTCCAGCACCATTCTTTCATCCCTGAAGCTGGAAGAGATCCTGTCGGTGATAGTGGAGGGGATCAGGACCAGCCTTAGCTTTGACCGGGTCCTGATCAGCAGCACGGAATCTGAAGGGGTGAACCTGATTCATCAGGCGGCTTCTGGGATACCCCCCGAAGAGTTCCAGGAAATGCAGATGCAGAAACTCCCCTTGGCCGAAGTGTCTCCGTTGATGAGGCCGGAATTCCGGGTCAGCAACTCGTTCCTGGCTCCGCCTCCAGGGCAGGTGCCGGTAAAATCAAGGATCGAGACTGCTTCCGAGGAACCGGTCCGATGGCCGGAGGGAAGCCGGATATTGACTCCGCTTTACTCCAAAAGCCGCCGTTTGCTGGCCCTGATCCAGATCGAAAAACCAACGGACGGCAGGATCCCCGACAAGAAGAAGATCCGCTCCCTGGAAGCCTTTGCCAATACCGCGGTGATGGCCATAGAGAACGCCACCCTGTACCTGGATGCCCAGAACCGGATCACCGAGCTCTCGGTGCTCTATGAGATCGGGACCATCATATCTTCGGTGCTGGAAAAGCACCAGCTGTTGGAGAGCGTGGTCAACCTGATCAAGGACAAGCTGCATTACCTGAAAGTTGCCATCTTTGAAGTGGAGCCAATCACCGGCAGCCTCTTCGTGGGTGGGCAGAGCGGCTATGAGCACGAACTGGAGCAGGTCCATTTCACAGTGGGAGGCAACAGCGTGGTGGGATGGGTGGCCGAAAGGGGACAGCCCCTGATCATTCCAGATGTCCGCCAGGAGCCGCTATATGTGGCGGGAGACCAAAGGGTGCTTTCGGAGATAGCCATTCCCATCAAACGCGAGGAACAGATCCTGGGAGTGCTGAGCATCGAAGACGACAAACTGAATGCCTTCGACCAGTCGGATGCCCAGCTGCTTTCCACCCTGGCCAACCAGGTGGCGGTGGCCATGGACAACGCCCGGCTCTACGGCCAGGCCAAGCATCTGTATCAAGAGGCCCAGCGGAACGTCCGCGACCTGTCGGCCCTGCACAACGTGGGCACCACGGTCAGTTCCACCCTGCAGCTGCAGGACCTGCTGAACCAGGTCTGCAACATCCTCAAAGACACTTTCGGCTATGCCAAGATCGCCATTTTGCTGACCGACCCGCTGCAGGCGGAACTGGAGCTGATGGCCAGTTTGGGATATCCCGACAGCGTCAGGGAGACCGGCCGCCGGGTGAAGATAGGCAGCGAGGGGATAACCGGCCGGGCCGGCCTGACCGGAGAGTCCATAATAGTCAACGACGTAAGCAAGGAACCGTCTTACATCTGCATCGATCAGAACACAAGATCGGAGATGGCCGTTCCCCTGAAGCTCAAAGGACGGGTGATAGGAGTGATCAACGTGGAAAGCGATATCATAGGGGATTTTGACCGGATAGACATGAATCTGCTGGCCACCCTGGCCACCCAGATCTCGGTGGCGGTGGAGAATGCCAGGCTTTATCAGGAGACCGAGCAGCTGGCGGTGACCGACGGCCTGACCGGGGTGAATAACCATCGTTATTTTCAGAGCTTTTTTGAAAGAGAGCTCAACCGGGCCAAGCGCTACAAGCATCCCCTGGCTCTGATCATGCTGGATATCGATCATTTCAAGAAGTTCAACGATAAGTTCGGACATCCGGTGGGCGACCTGGTGCTGAAGACGGTGACCGAGATCCTGAAGCAGCAGGCCCGGGAGGTGGACCTGGTGGCCCGTTACGGCGGAGAGGAGTTCATGCTGGTGCTGCCCGAGACCGGGAAAAAGGAGGCGGTGCTGCTGGCAGAGCGGATCAGGCTGGCGGTCAAAAAGCACTGCCTGTCCGATTCCCAGGGCAAGCCACTCCCCGGCATCACGGTCAGCCTGGGTGTTTCCAGCTATCCCGAAAACGGCTCGGAAAAGGAGCAGTTGATTGACTATGCCGACAAGTGCCTTTACAAGGCCAAGGCCGGTGGCCGCGACCTGGTCAGGCATTAGCCCGGAGTCATTCAATGCATTCGTTGTCCGCACCTGACCGCATTTAATCACCGCGGAGATGCCGGAATGGAGGCTGTGCTGCCACTTGTCGTAACAAGAACTGAAAATACGTAGCACAATTCCGGGACTCCGGGCCGGTTATCTCACAAAAAAGGATATAAACAGATGGCTTCGTTCATCAAGCCTCATTCCCGCTGGTCCCAGGTATGGCGGGCCTATCTTTTTATAGGGGCGCTGCTGCTGGTGGCGGCCTCGCTGGTCTATACCATCAGGCTGATCAAAAGGCTGGAATCCGAGCCCCGGATCATGTCCCGGGTGTTCGCCAGGTTCTGCATGACCGCAGCCCTGCCCGAGCCAGCCGGAGAATCGCCTGAGACCGGGATAATCTTTGAGGAGGTGATCCAGAACATCAATTTCCCGGTGGTGGTGACCGACCGCCAGGGCCTGCCCATCGCCTGGCGGGGGATAGATGTCAAGGGCACGGAGTTTGACCAGCAGGTCATACCACCCGAGGTGGCCGGCCGCTGGGCGCAGCTGTCCCCGGAGGAGCCCTTTTATCAGCTGAAGATGTCCATCAGCGAACTGGACCACCAGAACCAGCCCATCACCATGACCCTGGGCCAGGACACCAGCAATCTGGTCACCGTCCACTATGGAAAGCCGGGGGTTCTCAGAGAACTGAGGTTCATTCCCATCATCCAGATAACAGTGGTGGCGCTGTTCGTGTGGATCGGTTTCATCGGGTTCCGCACCATCAAGATCAACGAAGAGCGGGCGGTGTGGGTGGGCCTGGCCAAGGAAGCGGCCCACCAGCTGGGCACGCCCATCTCCTCGCTGATGGGCTGGCTGGCGCTGCTTAAGGAAGGAGGGCATCCGCCCGGGGAAGTGGTTCCGGAAATGGAGAAGGACCTGTCCCATCTCAACCGGGTGCTGGCCCGCTTCAACCAGATCGGGTCGATTCCCAAACTGCAGCAGGTGGAGGTCACCCGGGTGATCCGCGAAGCGGTGGATTATTTCAGGCGCCGGGTGGCCAACATGGGCAAGGATATCGCATTTGAGGAGAACTACCAGCAGGATTGCCGGGCTTTCCTGAATTCAGAGCTCTTTCTCTGGGCGGTGGAGAATCTGATCAAGAATGCCATTGATGCCATTGAAGGACCGGGCGGGGTGATCAGGGTTAAGGTGACCGGCAACGGCCAGAAATTGGAGATCGTTGTCAAGGACAACGGCCGGGGGATCAACCCCAAGAACCAGGCCAAGATATTCCGGCCCGGGTTCACCACCAAGGTGGTGGGCTGGGGCTTGGGGCTTTCCCTGGTCAAAAGGATCATCGAGGACTATCACGGGGGCAGGATCAGACTGCTTTTCAGCAAACCGGGTACCGGAACGGCTTTCGTCATAAATCTGCCATTGCCGCCGAAAAACAATAGCTAAGAAAGAACGATGGAAAGACCTTACAGGATACTATGGGTGGACGATGAGATCGAGCTGCTGAAGTCCCAGATGTTGCTGCTCCAGAACAAGGGATTCGCAGTGGTCCCGGCGGCCTCGGGAGAGGAAGCATTGACCAAGGTCAAAGAGCAAGATTTCGACCTGGTGCTGCTGGATGAGATGATGCCTGGTATGGACGGTCTGGATACCCTGTCAGCCCTGCGCCAGCTGAGGCCGGAACTTCCGGCCATCATGGCCACCAAGAACGAAAAGGAGGAACTGGTGGAACAGGCCCTGGGGCAGAAGATAGACGATTTCCTGCTGAAGCCGCTGAACCCGGCCCAGGTGCTGGCCTCCTGCCGGAGGGTGCTGGAATCGCGGCATCTGGTGGAGGGGCAGGCCAGCCGGGAATACCTGTCCCAGTTAAACAGCCTGCGGAACTTTGACTATCCCTCGCTGGACTGGCAGGGCTGGTGCCGCCATTACCAGATGCTGACCGAATGGGACCTGCGGCTTTCCGAACTGCCCGACCAGGGTCTGCACCAGAGCCACGAGGATATCACCCGCGAAGCCAATTTGGAGTTCGGGCGTTTCATAGAGGAGAATTACACCCGATGGCTGCACGGGTCTTCCCGCCCTATCCTGTCGCCCGACCTGGTGGAGCGCTATCTGCTTCCGGCATTAAAGGATAATCAGAAAATCCTGCTGCTGGTGCTGGACTGCATGCGGCTGGACCAGTGGCTGCTGCTGGAGCCGTATTTAAAGGAATGGTTCGATATCAAGCGCGAACATTATTTTTCCATCCTGCCTACCGCTACCCCGTATTCCCGCAACTCCATCTTCAGCGGATTGTACCCTTCGCAGCTGGCCCGGAATTATCCCCAGTACTGGGAAAAAGGGGGGCATACCGGGGAGGCCAGCCTGAACCGCCACGAGCACAAACTGTTGGAACTGCAGCTTGGCAGGCTGAAGGTCCCCCATCCCGCCGATTTCCGCTATTCCAAGATTTATAACATCGAAGAAGGCCATGAACTGAAAAAAGTTTTTGGATCCTGGCAGAACGTTTTACTGGCGGCGGTGGTGGTGAACTTCATGGACATCCTGGTCCACTCGCGGGCCGAGTCCCAGGTACTGCAGGAGATCGCTCCGGATGAAAAGGCCTTCCGCTCCCTGACCCGCACCTGGTTCGCCAATTCCGACGTGCTCAATATCCTGCAGCAGGCGGCCCGGCAAAAACGCCAGGTTATAGTGACCACCGACCACGGCTCGCTGCAGGGGAGGCGGGCCAGTATCATCCAGGCGGGTCGGGATACCAGCGCCAATTTGCGCTATAAGTCAGGCACCAACATTTCCTGCGATCCGCGCCAGGTGCTGTGGATCAAGAAACCCCTGGAATATATGCTGCCCGAGGATTTTGCCGGCCTGCAATACCTGGTGGCCAAGGAGGATTTTTATCTGGTATATCCCACTAAGTATGAGGAATACCGCAAACGGTATGAAGGGACCTTCCAACACGGCGGAATCTCTATGGAAGAGATGATCCTTCCGATCTGCCGGCTGAATCCCAAGTGAAACCGGCATTAATCAAACAACCTATATGAATTTCGAAAAGCTGACTTCCAATACCATCACTGCCTCGGCTGAACAGACCAAATCATTCGGCCGGAGGCTGGCAGCTCTCTTAACGCCCGGTGATGTAGTCTGCCTGTGGGGCGAGCTGGGAACCGGCAAGACGACCCTGACCCAAGGGATCTGCCGGGGTCTGCAGGCAAGGGAGACCGCGGTCAGCCCTACTTTTGGCCTGATCCACGAGTATCAGGGGATTTGCGACATCTATCATCTGGACCTTTATCGCTTGGAAAATTCCGCCCAGGCCGAAGAGATCGGCATCACCGATTATCTTTACGGGCAGGGGATCTCCATACTGGAATGGCCGGAAAGGATCAGGGATATCCTGCCGGCCCGGCGTCTGGACATTTTCATGATCAGGCTGGACCGGCAGACCCGGAAGATAGAGCTAAAAACATCGGGGGGAAAATGGGATGACAGGTTTGATAATTGACACCAGCGGACCCTGGCTTAACCTGGCGGTTTGCCGTAAGGAAAATATTCTGGCCCAGACATCGCAACTGGCGGGGAACCGGCAGGCCGAGGTACTGCCGTCGGAACTGAAAGGTATACTGTCCTCCGCCCGGCTCAGCTTGGCAGAACTGGAATGGCTGGCGGTCACCGTAGGCCCGGGTTCATTCACCGGCCTGCGGGTGGGCATCTCCTTTGCCCAGGGTTTGGCGATGGGAAGAGGCCTCAGGCTTTTGCCGCTCAATACGCTGGATGCCATGGCCTGTCTGCCGGAAGGACATGATGGATGTGTATCTCCGATGCTGGATGCAAAAAAAGGCCAGGTCTACACCGCCTTATATGGTCCGGGGAACAGTAACTTCCGGCCGGCATCACCATACCGGGTGATAGAACCCCAATTGTGGGTTTCCGCCCTTCCTCCCCGGACGAAGATATTCGGCAGCGGGGTCATGGTATACCGGGAGATGATCTCCAGCTCCTGCCCCGGGCTGACGATGGATGATGCCTTTCCTAACGGTCCGGAGATAAAAGGCCTGGTCAAACTGGCCGCCCAAAGACTGCAGGAAGAAAATTATTTACCGGCGGCGGAACTGGATGCCTTTTACATCCGGCCCTCCGACGCAGTGGTCAAGGGCCATGCTTGACAAGAGGCTGGAATTCGTAAAATTGGCAGAGGGCCTCCTTTCAGAAATAATGGCCATTGAGCAGGCCAGCTTTTCCGACCCTTGGAGCGAGAACATGTTCCGCCAGGAACTGGGTGAAGATCCCGGTAAATATTCTGTGGTGTTGATCCTGGATGGCTCCGTGGCAGGTTACGGAATAGGGTGGATAGTGCTGGATGAATTTCACCTTGGCAACCTGGCGGTCAGGCCGGATTTAAAAGGACAGGGCTTCGGAAGCCTGATCCTGAATCGAATGCTCGCGACTGCGGCGGGAAAAGAGTGCCGGACGGCATCCCTGGAGGTCAGGATCTCCAACCATGCGGCCATCAAACTTTATCAAAAATACAATTTCATAGAAACGGCCATCCGCAGAAGGTATTACCGGGATGAGGATGCTCTGGTGATGATGGCCAGGCTGGACGGGACGCAGACATGCTGAATCAAGGCGAGATAATTGAGGTCGTGCTGGAAAGCCTGGCCTGTGGCGGGGACGCGGTGGGGAGGCATATGGGGCAGACGGTATTTGTGCCTTACGGGCTGCCCGGAGACCGGGCCCGGGTCCAAGTATTCGATGCCCATCAAAAGTACTGCCGAGCTTCGTTGCTCTCCATAATCAGTCCCGGGGAACAGCGGATCGAACCGGCCTGCCCCTATTTTGGTATCTGCGGCAGCTGCCAATGGCAGATGCTGGACCATCCCCATCAGCTGGAACACAAACAAAACATCCTGGAGCAGACCTTGTCAAGGATCGGCGGCATCAAAGCCCCGGAGATCAAGGTGCTTACTGCGGGCTCGCCCTGGAATTACCGCAACAAGGCCCAGTATCCGGTGTCCCGGTCCGGGTCGGAACAGCTGATAGGCTATTACCGGCAGGGCAGCCATCAGGTGGTTCCTATCGAAGAATGCCCCATTGTTGATCCTGTCTTGAACCAGGTGTTCAAGCGATCAAGGGACGTTCTGCTCAGTGCGAAAGTGACGGGGTATGATGAGCCGGCCCACAGCGGACTGTTAAGGCACTTGATCCTCCGTTACAGCAGGAAGCAGGATGAAATATCGCTGACCCTGGTGTGCACCAGCGATAAAATCAGTCCGGAGGTGGTTAAATCACTGTCAGGGATCCCCCGGGTATCTTCGGTATGGCTTAATCTGAACCAACAGCCGGGCAATACCATCCTGGGAAAAGAATGGAAGCTGTTGTCCGGGGAAAGGTGGTTGGAGGAGGAACTGAACGGCGTCAGATACCGGCTCTCTGCCGGTTCCTTCTGGCAGGTGAACCAGCCCCTGGCGGGGACTTTATACCAGCTGATCAAGGAGGAATTGCAGTTGACCAGCCGGCACCGGGCGGTTGACCTTTACTGCGGGGCCGGGGCCATCTCCCTGCAGCTGGCCGCTGGGGCGGGAAAGGTGACGGGAATAGAATTTTCACCCCAGGCCGTGTCCGATGCCAGGGAAAGCGCCCAGCTTAACAGGTTCAGCAACACCGAATTCCTGGCTGGTCCGGCGGAAGTCCTATTGAAGAAAGTGGAAGCGGCCGATGCCGTCGTATGCGACCCGCCCCGAAGCGGGTTGAAACCGGAAGTCATCAAGGGACTGTCGCGGCTCAAGCCCCAAAGTCTGGCCTATCTTTCCTGCGATCCCGCCACCCTGTCCAGGGACCTGAAAGAATTACTCAAGTCAGATTACCAAATAACCGCCCTCTATCTGGCCGATATGTTTCCCCAGACCTACCATATCGAAACCCTGGTATTTTTAAGGAGGAGATGAATAATGAATAAGAATATCGGCAAAAAAAAACCGCCCAAAGCCCTGTTTCCTGGGCCCGGGTGGCTTATGATTGTATATCTGGGTCTGGCCGGATGTTATTCCTTCCACAGCGGCCGGCTGCCATTTAGGACTATTGGAGTTCCGGTGGCCGCAAATGCCACTTCAGATTACCGGCTGCCCGACCTGATCACCAAGTCGGTGATGACGGCCATTACCAGGGACGGATCAGTGAAACTGGCGGAATCAGATAAAGCCGAAGGGACTATGTCCATCGAGATAAAAAATTACAGCCGCGATCCCCTGAAATACAGCGCTCAGGAAGTGGTGTCAGAATACCGGGTCACCATTACGGCGGCGGTGACCGTCAAGGATGAACAGGGCAAGACCCTTTGGGAAAAACCGTCATTAAGCACCTGGAGCACCTATTCCCCGGACCAGGAGGAGGAGATTACGGGCATCGGGAAGGCGGCGGACAAGCTGGCCGAGGAGATCGTAAGGCAGGCCTTTGAAAACTGGTGAGGGTTCACTGGGTGCTGAAGGATTGCAGGCGGTGGTTGTCGCAATCCACGATAAAAAGATTGCCGTTTTCATCCAGGGCAATTCCCTGCGGGTTATAGAACTGGCCTTCTCCGCTGCCGCTGCCTCCGCCTGTGCTCTGGAAGACGCCTTCGGTTGAAAATTCCTGAAAGCGATCGTTGCCGGAATCGGTGATGAATATCTGTCCATTGGAGCTCAGGGCGATGCCCGAGGGAGAATCAAACTCGCCTTCATTTTCGCCATAAGCTCCCCAGCTGGTAAGGTACTCTCCCTGAGGTGAGAATACGCAGATCCGGTTGTTTCCGCTGTCCACCACATAAAGGCGGCCCTCGCCGTCAAAGACCAGACCCCGGGGCTTTTTAAACTCCCCGGCACCGTTTCCGGGTCTGCCGATGGTCTCCAATAAAAGTCCCTGGGGACTTAATATATAGACCACGTCCCGGGATTGGTCGCTGAGGTAAATGTTGCCGCTGGCCGCGGTGACTATCCCGTAGCAGCGGGAGGAATCGGGCAGAGGTAATTGGTAAAGCCGGCTGCCTTCCTGGTCAAAGACCAAAATCCGGCGGTTACCGCTGTCCACTGTGTAAATGTTGCCGTCCGGGGCCACGGTCAGTGAAACCGGGTCGTCAAAATCAGAAGAGTCCTGCCCAAAACGGCCCCAGCTTTGCAGCGGCTCAAGCTCGGGGCCGAATTTTTGGATGCGGTCGTTGCCCAGCTCCGTGACGTAAATGTGCCCCTGCCCGTCGAGCGCCACGCCGGTGGGAAAGGAAAATTCCCCGGGATTGTCGCCGAAATCGGCCCTGACCCATGCAGGCAGCAGCAACAGGACATAGAAGTATCTGATCATTGTTTTCATCATTCCCAAGCATAAATTATAATTGCCGTTTTGTCAAGTACCATTTTATATTACGCAGATGTGGCCCTGCCGCTGCCGGGCAGCCGCCCTTTTACCTACGGCGTTCCCGCAGATATGGCCGGCCGGCTTGTTGTGGGGATGCGGGTAAGAGTCCCTTTGGGAGCCCGCGAGATGATGGGTTATGTGGTGGGTCTGCCGCAGACTACAAGCCGCAAGGCCAAGCTGATCCTGGAAATCCCGGACCAGGAGCCGGTGCTGACCAAAGAACTGCTGGATCTGACCGGCTGGGCGGCTTCATACTACGGCTGTTCCTGGGGCGAAGTCATCAGGGCAGCCCTGCCGCCGGGTTTGGACGGACGGCAGAAGGCGCTGATCTCCGTAAAAGAAGGCCCGGTCCCTGGAGGATTGGATCCGGAGGAAACATCACTGATGAGGACTCTGCTGGAAAAGGGCGAAAGCACGGAAAATTTCATTCTCCAGCAATTGGGATCAGACATAAAGCCGGTGCTCAGCAGACTGCTGGCCTTCGGCTGGCTGAAAAGAAGGCTGGCCTGGCAGAAAGGCGTAAAGCCCAAACTGGAGCGGTGGCTTCTCCTAGTCAAAACAGAAGAACTTCCGGACCGGGCCGCCAAACAGCGGTTGTTGATGGAGAAACTTGCCCGGGTTAAAGAAATTGATCCGGAGGGGCTGGTTGACAGCCAGGCCGCTGCCGCCGCACTGGTCAAGAAGGGACTGGCCCGTTGGGAGAACCGCCAAAGGCTGAGGCTGCCCCAGGCCGGTTACTCCGAAAACTCTCAGCCCCAGCCGGTGCTGACCGGGGAACAAGCCCAGGCTTTGCATTTGATCGGCCAGGACCTGGAGCAGGGCCGGTTCCGGGTCAACCTGATCCATGGCGTCACCGGCAGCGGCAAAACGGAGCTTTATCTTTGCGCCGCCAGGCAGGCCTTGGATTTGGGCCGTTCCGTGCTGATAATGGTGCCGGAGATCGGGCTGACATCACAGATGATATCCCGGGCCAGATCCCGGCTGGGCGGGGTGGCACTGTGGCACAGCGCCATGAGCTCAGGAGAGAGACTGGACACCTGGGAAAGCATAAGGCAGGGCAGCCTGAAGGCCGTAGTGGGCACCCGCTCGGCAGTTTTTTCCCCGCTCAGGGACCTGGGACTGATAGTGGCGGACGAGGAGCACGACCCCTCCTACAAACAATCCGATGCCAGGCCATATTATCACGCCCGGGACCTGGCCATCATAAGGGCCAAGGCTGAAGGGGCTTCGGTAATACTGGGTTCGGCCACACCCTCGGTGGAAAGCTACCATAAGGCCCTGTCAGGAAAATTCCGGTTGTTCCGCTGGGAAAAGCGTACGGGAAATTCCCTGCTGCCGCAGGTGACGCTGGTGGACTTGAAATCCAGGGGATCCGGATCCGGTCTGGTCTCGGTCCAGCTGGAGCAGGCCATCGGAGAGGCTTTGAAAAATGACAGCCAGGTGATGCTGTTGTTGAACCGGAGGGGGTTTGCCCCCTACATCCAATGCCGGCGCTGCGGGCAGATCGCCCGCTGCCCCAACTGTAGCATCAGTTTGACCTACCACCTAAAGGGCTCCAGGATGCTTTGCCATTACTGCGGTTATTCCCGCCTCCCGTTGGATGCATGCCCTGACTGCCGTTCCGGGGATTTCTTTTTCAATGCCAAAGGCATCCAGGGGCTGGAGGAGGAACTGGCCAAGAAATTCCCCGGCGCCGGGCTGCTGCGGATGGATGCCGACACCACCGGGCGCAAGGGGGCCCACCAAAAACTGCTGCAGCGCTTTTACGACCGGGAGGCCATGATACTCCTGGGAACGCAGATGATAGCCAAAGGGCATGACTTTCCCAACGTATCGCTGGTGGGCATCATCAACGTAGACGATATCATGGGACTGCCGGATTTCAGATCTCAGGAACGTACCTTTCAACTTGTTTCCCAGATGGCCGGGCGGTCTGGAAGGGGGGGGCTTCCCGGCCGGGTGATGCTCCAGACCAGGCTGCCCGATAATCCGGTGATGGTCTGGGCTCAGAACCACGATTATCAAGGGTTTTGGGAAAAGGAGATCAAAGACCGCAGAGAGCACGGGTATCCGCCCTTCTCATACCTGGCTTTGCTAACGGTGATCGCCGGTCAGGAACAGTCAGGTGCGGCCTTTTCCGCGCTGCTGGCCCGACAGGCGCAATCTATCAAGATCGAAGCGGAACTGCTGGGGCCGGTCCCGGCCCCGGTGTTCCGTCTTAAAGGGCGTTACCGGTGGCATCTGCTGATCAAGGCCCCGCGGCCGTCGGCCCTGCAAACAGCCATAAAAAAGCTGGAACTGCCGCTGCCGCCGGGGGTGAAAACCAGCTTGGAGATTGACCCGGTCTCGCTATTTTAAAATAATTAAAATATTTTAAAAAAAGTCTTGACGGCAAATGGCGTAAATGCTATACTAATATCGTTAACGAAAACAACAGTCTTAATTTTATAAAGCGAAAGGAGGGATACCAGTAATGAATAAAGCGGAGTTAATCGAGATCGTAGCAAAAGAAACTTGCACCAAGGTCGAGGCAGCCAAAGCCGTTAACGGAGTTTTTGACGCCATCGCCAAATCCTTGAAGAAGGGCGACCCCGTAACTTTGGTAGGATTCGGAACTTTCACGGTCAAGAAGAGAAAGGCCAGAATCGGCCGCAATCCCCAGACCGGCAAGGAGATCAAGATCGCTGCCAAGAAGGTCCCGGCTTTCAAGCCCGGCAAAGAACTAAAGGACATGGTGAGATAAATCACCAAAAGAAAAACCCCGCTTTGGCGGGGTTTTTTTATTGGGTCTCCGGAGCGGATAGAACAGCCTATTTCATCAGCCTTTTGGTGATTATGGCTGAAATCAGCGCCAAGGCCAGCAGCGACATCACAACTATTATGATTATATTTACCAAGTGCTTGGCCTGGGTCCCAAAAAACAGTCCCAGGCACATCAGCAAAGCATACCACAAGGCGATCCCGGGCAGGCCAAACAGCAGCACTTTTCTTAGGGGATAATTGGTCAGTCCGGCGATCAAAAAACCGAATGAGCGCCCGCCCATTACAGCCCGATTGAGGGCCAGGATCAGATTGCCGTACCTGCCAAAGTGCGCTTCCATCACAAGCAGCCTTTGGGGTGAAAGAAAAAGCCGGGGCTTGGCCAGGAAATAATCCCGGCCTTTTTTTATCCCGATCCAATATACCAGCAACGCTCCCAAAGAGCCACCCAGAAAGGCCGAAAGGAATCCGGGGACCCAATGCAGCTGTCCTTGACCGGCCAGGATGGCGCAAAATATGACCACCACATCGCTGGGGGCCGGTGGGAAGACCCCTTCCAGAAAGGTGGCCAAAAATACCGTCAGGTAAGCCCACCATCCGCCCTGACTGGCCAAGGCCTTGGCCAGCTGCTCCATGCTCATTTAGTGCCCTCCAGCAAGCAGGCGGCCTGGGCCCAGATGCCCCGGCCTTTTCCAACATCATCCAAACCTTCGTTGGTAGTGGCTTTTACCGAGACCTGAGATTCCTTCAGTTTAAGGGCTCCCGCAATATTGCGCCGCATGGCCGGGACATGGGGGGCCAGCTTGGGCGCTTCGGCCGTGATCATGCAATCTATATTGTAGATGATGTAGCCAGATTTTCGGATAAGCACTGAAACATTCTGCAAAAGGACCAGGCTGGAGATGTCCTTGTACCGCTTATCGGTGTTCGGGAAATGCGACCCGATGTCCCCCAGAGCGGCCGCGCCCAGCAGGCTGTCGGCCACAGCGTGGCACAGTACGTCGGCATCGGAGTGCCCCAGCAGTCCTTTGGGATAGGGCAGGGTTACTCCGCCCAGGACCAGTCTGCGGCCCTTGACCAGGCGGTGGATGTCGTAGCCCAGTCCTATCCTTATCTTTTCTTTTTTAGCAGCCATGAGGCGATCTCCAGGTCTATGGGGTTTGTTATCTTGATATTGCGGTCGTCGCCGGGGACGAGATGGACCTTGCCATGGATCATTTCCACCAACTGGCTGTCATCTGTAGCAGAGAAATTCTTCCTGGTAAGATGGGACTTGTTAAGCACCGACATTTTAAAACCCTGGGGGGTCTGGGCCTTCCACAAATGCGAGCGGTCAACCGTCCCGGTGATCCGGCCTGCTTTCACCTGCTTGATAGTGTCGCTGACCGGGGCGGCCAGGATGGCGGCCCCGTGCTTTTTTGCCGCCCGGATCACTGCTTCGATCTGTCCCGGTGTGATCAGAGGCCGGGCGGCGTCGTGGATCAAAATGACCCTGGATTCCGGGGAAACCGTGTTCAATCCGGCCCTGACGGAGTCCAGCCGTTCCTTGCCGCCGGAGACGATGGCTGAAAGTTTTGAGTACCTTTCAAAATACTTGATGCCGGTGAACTGATAGCAGGCCGGTTTCACCAGGATGATCTCCGCAACGCCTTTGCACTGCTGGCAGGCCCGCAGGGAATACTCCATCATCGGCGTTCCGTTTAAACTAACAAAAGCCTTTGGGATCTTGGCACCCAGCCGCACCCCGCTGCCGGCGGCCACGACGATAACCGAAACTGGCAGACGGCTCATAGGCCTAACTCCCGGCGCCAGACCTCAAAAGAAAGCCACCAATCCAAAAAAGGCGCCAAATGTTTTTCTCCCCTATAATATTTGGTAATATTTTCGAGTATAAACTTGTAATTGTATAACGGAAACGATTTGACCGATGATGAAAGGCTGGTATCATTTATATATTCAGATAAAACGTCCAGGTATCCAACTTGTGGTGACTGCACTTTAACAGGACTAAAACATTTTTTTGCAGTTGTCCAGAGATGTGCCTGGATGCTGTTGAATCCGAAAGGATGAGTGACATCTTTTACCAGTGGGTATTTTTGCAGGGCTTGGCAATTATCCCGGATCATTGTTTTATAAAACTTCCCGTCTTTGCGCAGGTAAACCGCTAAATTCAAGATATGATCCAAAAACACCGATTGGGCAAAAGGCATGAAATTTTGGATCTGGCAATCCAGGCGCGATTGTTCCAAACCGTAAAAATTGGGCATCCTGGTCCTCAGGGCCAACAGGTCTATCCAATTATCTAATCCGATTTGACCGGGTGACGGCAGGCTGTTTGTGATATCCCCGGCTTGGGAGAAGGCTGCAGAAGTCATGGCCTCGGTAACAGCGGCTGTAAAAATGTCGCCCCGATTGTATCTTAAAAAGGGGAAGATCCTTTGCAGATCACCTTGGGCAACAGCCCCGGAAGCTTTATAGGCAAGGTTCTTAAGATAGGCCCGCCTTCCGAATTCACCGCAGCCTCCGTCAACCAAAAACAGGTTTCTTTCGTTTAGAAAGGTAAAATTAGTGAACTGCAGGGTGGAGGAGGCCGTAACTACTGGTCCGGTCTGGGAGACGTGGTCTCGCAGGATTGATAACGCGGAATCCTGGCTTATCGGTCGGCTCCCAAGAAAGGTGTGTGGCAGGTCTTCCTGACGGGCTATCCTTCCAGCCACGAGAACATCGGGGTGATCGGGAGGCCCGAAGGTGTGGGTCTCCCAGTTAGCCTGGTTCTGGCCGCGCAACAGCGACAGCAATAAACGCGAGTCCAGACCGCCGGAGAGTCCCAGGGTGATATTTCTACCGCTGTTGAACGGGGCAGACAAAACGGCTTTTAAAATGCTTTGGCAATATTCCGGTTCAACCGGCCGGGAATGGCGGTCCCACGAGCACTGGGATAGTTCCAGCTTTTTGTTCCGGTAAAGCGCATATCCGCCGGGGCCCAGCCTTGTAATATTTTTTATTATGCTTCCGGTTGAAAGCTGATTGTAACAGAGCCAGCTGGAGCCGAATTGAGAAATATCCAGTTCGAAGCCGCCGGCCGTTTTGCACAACCAATCAAGCCTGGTGGAAAAGAACAGCCTGCCGTAGCTAGTCGTGAAGTAGATGTCCCTTAAGCCGAGTTTGTCGGTAAAAAGTTCAAGCTTGTCCGTGCTCCATTTTAGGATCACAAAATGACCGTTCAGATCGTCCAACCAGGGTTTTTCCGGGGACAGAGTCCTATTCCAGTCGTCTGTATCCATGATGGAATATTTTCCGTTACCGGATAAGAGGCCGGTTCCGCAAACTATCCAACCGTTGCCGTCCTGGCGGTGAGTGAGGCAGGTGCTTGGTATTCCCCCCGCCGCCAGGTACAGACCCCCTTCAGTTGCAGTCATCAAGGCGGGGCTGTGAATGGAGCGGAGCGATTTTAGATCGGCCGCCTTTAAATCCCCCATTGCCCCAAAAATCCAGCCCATGGCTTATATGTGCTCTCCGTCTCGCTTGGTAAGGTATACGATGTCGTTGTGGACCAAGTAACCCATCCTCCGGGCCAGCTTCAGCGAAGCGGCGTTGTATTCGTGGATCAGCAGGCCGAATATCTTGATCCCGTGCTTTCGCAGGGCCTTTTCTCCGGCCATGGTTAGTTTTTTAGCCAGGCCCTGGCGGCGGTAGTCGGGATCGACGGCGATCCGGTTCAGCCAGCCCTTGCGGCCGTCGTGGGAGGCGATGATGGTGCCGATCATTAGGCCCTTCTCAAAAGCCCCGATGAAAAAATCTGGATTACAGGCCATCTCCCTGGCGATATGGGCCCGGCTGTCGCGGCCCCTGGGCTTGGAGGGCAGTTTGGCCCGGTCCCAGAGCCGGATCAGCTCGGGATAGTCTTTGATGTTGAGTTTTCGGATCTTCATCCGTATCCTTTCATCAACCGCCAAGGCGCAAAGGACGCCAAGGGGCCTTTAATTATAATCTTAGCGGATTTCGCGTCTTCGCCTTAAAAATAGGGCATGCAATAAACCTTGCCGTCAGCAGGGATCATGCTATCAAAGCCTGCAGGGCTTCGGACAAAAAGCGGACCTCGATCAGCTGGATGTTTGAATTTCCGGCGGTCCTCTGGTTGTGGGCCGGGATGATCATCCTTTTGAAACCAAGCTTCTGGGCCTCGTTGATCCTTTTGTCCAGCTGGCTGACGCTCCGGATCTCGCCGCCCAGTCCTATCTCGCCGACCACCGCGGTATCGGGGTCGGAGTTCCTGTTTTTAAAGGCCGAGGCCACCGCCGCGGCTATTCCCAGGTCAACGGCCGGCTCCTCCAGCTTCAAGCCCCCGGCGATGTTAGCGAAGACGTCGTGCATTCCCAGGTTCAGGCCGGCCCGGCGCTCCAGCACCGCCAGCAGCATGGACAGTCTTCTATGATTGAATCCGGTGGGGACCCGCTGGGGATTGCCGTAGGAGGCCGGGGAAACCAGGGCCTGGATCTCCACCAGAAGGGGGCGGGTGCCCTCCAGCGAGCAGACCACGGTGGATCCCGGTATCTCCCGAGTGCGCTCCGACAGAAAGACCTTGGAGGGATTGGAAACTTCCACCATGCCGGCTTCCTGCATCTCGAAGACCCCTATCTCGTTGGTGGAGCCGAAGCGGTTCTTGACCGAGCGCAGGATCCGGTAGGCGTGGTGC
>Ga0315268_10001183_pt1 | contig 29951 bp, 22 predicted proteins | sample C1_top_MG_FD_204535 | JGI IMG/M metagenome (GOLD analysis project Ga0315268, IMG submission 204535) | Sediment microbial communities from Yellowstone Lake, YNP, Wyoming, USA - C1_top | ecosystem: Environmental > Aquatic > Freshwater > Lake > Sediment | place: USA: Wyoming | collected 2017-08-01
GTAATATGTAATATGTAATATGTAATATGTAATATGTAATATGTAATATGTAATATGTAATATGTAATATGTAATATGTAATATGTAATATGTAATATGTAATATGTAATATGTAATATGTAATATGAAATTGTTTTAACTAACGTACTGGATTTATCTCTGATTCAGTGTTGAAACCAGTGAAATTACCTTGATCATATGTCTGTTTTGTGCCCATTTGAAACACCTGATCCGGTATTTAAGTCGCCCCAAGGCAGTCATACAAGATTACATAAATGTAGATTGTCAGCTTGAGCATACAATCGACTCTATAGCGTATCGGCTGAAATGGTCTATTGGGACGATTCTATTTTTCAATAGGTACATCAAAAATCGCTGTCATCCTTCATGCGACTTGGCGAACTCTGCAATCAAGCCAGAAACGGCTGGGATAATCGCGCTTGCTATCCTCAACTGCAAGCTGCTGCAAACCTCGTGACCTGAAAAATGCTTCGGCATCAGCCTGAGCTTTAACCAACAGGCCATCGTAACCATTTTCTTTTGCTGCGGTAGCTGCAGCTGAAAGCAAACGGAAGCCTGTTCCGCGACGCTGTTGATCCGGATCGACATAGAGCCCGTGCAACAACAGCCCGTTCTGTCCCGGTGGACACTCGCGTACCGCAGCTTTTTCCCAACCGGCAACGCCGATTACACCGGCGCCGCAGTCTTCGGCAAGCACGATATGCAAATGTTGCAGATCATAAGCGTTGTAGAGATATGAAGGCATCGCCAGACGTTTCACCCGCTCCGGCAGATTCCAGGTATGCACCGCGCGCTCGATGACTGTATTGATGGCAACCAGATCGGGTTTTGTTCCCGGGCGCAGCGTGATTTTCGATGAAATTTTTTTTGTGCTGATCATTGATTTTTGCCTGTCTTAAATAGGAATATGCAGTTTGTCTTTTCACAAATATTTTATTCTGCCGCGTAAATTGTCAATATCAATTGACGTGTCGCGCAACTCTTTTCCATTCTCTGCGGAGCCGATGATCACGGCTTTGCCCGCGACGGGAGCAAGGCTGTCGAGCTGAAAACGACCACTGCTTCCGCGCAGAAAACAATCCTCATCAAAATACAGGTGCTCTCCTTCTTTACCAACCTCATCGGATGCTATGGTATCGAAACCAATCATCCGTGCGATATCTTCGCGACGGTTGATGTCGATTAATTCAACAGCGCGGCTATCCGGATTTATCAATATTGCTTTCAATTGTTCATACCTCATAAACGGCGATACATGATTTGAGAATCAACAGGATTACCGTCGATTCTGATCTGTACCATTGCGGACTGGTTCACTCTTCAAGCAGGCTTCTTAGCATCCATGCAGTTTTTTCATGCACATCCAGACGCTGGGTCAGCACATCGGCTGTTGGCTGGTCATTTGCCGCATCAACCAGCGGAAACAGTTCACGTGCTGTACGGGCGGTTGCTTCCTGCGCTGCAACAAGATGGCGAATCATATCGGTTGCCTTGGGTACGCCATCGACCTCCTTGATCGAAGCCAGCTTCACAAACTCTTTGTAGGTACCTGGTGCCGGATGACCCAGCGCACGAATACGCTCCGCGATGATGTCGAGCGCATTCCATTGCTCGGTGTATTGCCCCATGAACATCAGATGCAGGCTGTTGAACTGCGGCCCGGTCACATTCCAGTGGAAGTTGTGCGTCATCAGGTAGAGGGTGTAACTGTCTGCAACCAATGCGGAAAGTCCCTTGGCAATTTTCTCGCGCTCTTTGTCACTGATACCGATATTGATAGAAGTCGCTTTGCCTTTCTTTGCACTCATGATCGATTCTCCTTGTTATAAAAATGATTAGCCAATAAATTAACCCGTGTGGTGTCATGCACCGTCTCAGGGCGAAGCCGACCGTCAGCCCCGTTTTTGATGCCTGGTGGCCAGTGCGGAGCGTTTCCTATATACCTTCGTGCGATACAACAAAAATCATTGCAGCGCAATTGCGCACCCGCTTCAAGCCCTGGCGGACTGTCTACCACCCGCTGCCGGGGTATGCTGGCGCGCATGTTCGCTCAGCAGCCTTGCCGCGCCTGACTGCCTGCAGCAAGTGCCATATTTCAGCCCTTTGTCAGGAGATCATTCAAGCAACGACCCTGTACCCCAAGCCAGTGCGCTACTTATAAAAAATCATGCGTTAATGACCATGGCTAAACCATATACCTGTAGCCCAATAAATAAAAGTTGATTATTTCGGTACACCTGATCGATTTTATCTATCTGGTACACACTTCACGCGTCAAACCCGCTAACGCCAAAATCAAGCTGTAAAAAAACAGCCCCTACCTGCCCCGGAATAACCGGATGCAGGTAAGGGCTGCGCCTTACATGACTCTAAAGCTCTCTTCTGAAATTACTTGAGATCGAAGCGATCAAGATTCATCACCTTGCTCCATGCTGCAACAAAGTCACTCACAAACTTCGCTCGTGCGTCATCAGATGCATAGACTTCCGCGACAGCGCGGAGCTCGGAGTTCGACCCGAAAATCAGATCGACGGGGGTAGCCGTCCATTTGAGTTTACCCGTCGCGCGATCGAGCCCCTCGTAAATCCCCTCGGATTTGGATGACTTCACCCATTTCGTGGACATATCCAGCAGGTTCACGAAGAAATCGTTGCTTAACGTCCCGGGCCTGTCGGTGAACACTCCATCTGCAGATTGTCCGGCATTCGCATTGAGGGCCCGCATACCACCCACCAGAACGGTCATTTCAGGAACCGTCAGGGTCAGGAGGTTCGCACGATCAACCAGCATTTCCGCCGGCGAGAGACGATTGTTCTTGCCGTAGTAATCGCGGAACCCGTCTGCGGTCGGCTCAAGCACAGCGAATGATTTCACATCAGTCTGCTCTTGCGATGCATCCACACGTCCCGGCGTGAAAGGAACCTTGACGTCATACCCCGCCTTCGTTGCGGCCTGCTCAACGGCAGCAGTTCCGCCGAGAACGATCAGATCGGCGAGCGACACCTTCTTGCCGCCGCTGTTGAAGTCTTTTTGAATGCCCTCCAGACGCTTCAGCACCTTCGCCACCTCATCCGGATTATTGACAGCCCAATGTATCTGCGGTTCGAGGCGAATGCGTGCCCCGTTAGCTCCGCCGCGGAAGTCAGTGCCGCGGAAGGTGGCGGCAGACGCCCAGGCAGTCCTGACAAGTTCGGGGACGGTCAGGCCCGAGCTAAGAATCTTGGACTTGAGCTGACCGATATCCGCTGCGTTAATCAGGACATGATCGGCGGCTGGCAGCGGATCTTGCCATAGAAACACGTCCTTCGGAACCTCTGCGCCAAGATAGCGTGAGCGCGGACCCATGTCGCGGTGCGTCAGCTTGAACCACGCCCTGGCAAAGGCGAGCTCAAATTCCGCCGGCTTCTCGTGGAAGCGCTTTGAAATCTTGCTGTAGACCGGGTCGAACTTCAGCGCGAGGTCCGTCGTGAACATCATCGGCGCATGTCGCTTCGACGGATCGTGCGCGTCCGGCACGAGGTTTGCGACGCTCTTATCGCTGGGCATCCACTGAATCGCCCCTGCGGGACTCTTCGTCTGAACCCAATCATAAGCGAACAGATTGTCAAAGTATTGCGTGGTCCAGGCAATCGGGTTAACAGACCATGCGCCTTCCAGGCCGCTGGAGATGGTGTCCTCAGCATTGCCCTTGCCGCACTTGTTCTTCCAGCCTAAACCTTGCTCCTCAATGCCTGCGGCCGCTGGCTCAGGACCCAGACATTTGGACGGGTCGTGGGCGCCATGGGCTTTACCGAAGGTGTGCCCACCGGCGATCAGGGCAACAGTCTCTTCGTCGTTCATCGCCATGCGACCGAACGCCTCGCGAATATCCTTTGCCGCAGCGAGCGGATCCGGGTTTCCGTTCGGCCCTTCCGGATTCACATAGATCAGGCCCATCTGCACTGCGGCAAGCGGTTTTTCCAGCTGTCCGTCGCCACTGTGACGTTTGTCCTCCATAAACTTGGCCTCAGGGCCCCAGTAGACCAGGTCGGGCTCCCAATCGTCCGTCCGGCCACCGGCAAATCCGATGGTTTTGAAGCCCATGGATTCCATCGAAACAGTGCCGGTCAGAACCATCAGGTCGCCCCATGAAATCTTGCGACCGTATTTCTGCTTGATCGGCCACAGCAAGCGCCGCGCCTTGTCCAGGCTGACATTGTCAGGCCAGCTGTTGAGCGGCTCGAAGCGCTGATCAGCACCATCGGCACCGCCGCGGCCGTCACCTATGCGGTATGTGCCCGCGCCGTGCCAAGCCATCCGAATGAAAAACGGCCCATAGTTCCCATAGTCCGCTGGCCACCAGGGCTGGGAAGTGGTCAATACCTTCTGGATGTCTCTCTTCACTGCCTGAAGGTCGAGAGTCTTGAACTCCTTGGCGTAGTTGAAATCCTTCCCCATCGGGTTGGACTCGGCAGCGTGCTGGCGAAGAGGCTGCAGATTCAGCCTTTCGGGCCACCAGTCCTGGTTCGACATCGGTTTGCTCTGGGCGTAGGCAAGACTTGATGTCACGACCGGCAACATAGCGACCGTTAAAGCAGCAAGTAATAAAGATAATTTTTTCTTACGCATTGTGTTTCTCCATAAAATTTAGGGAATGTAGCCAGGTTAAAGCAGCAAGTAATTAAGGTGGTATTTTTTTACGCATTTCGCTTTTCTCCATGAAGGTTAGAAAATGTGGCCCCTTGCAGCAGGAGTTGAAACCCCAGTCAATGCTGAAACCCTGCGGCACCGCTTATGTGTTCAGTCAGAAACATGTGTAACCCCATGCCGTGTTGCCGCTTGATCTTGAGCGAGCCGAACAGTGTTTCGCTGGGCGTGCTCCCACGGTTCATCCTCCCCAAAGCCAAAAGGAAGCTGCGGGGTGCGCGCGGCCGCGACCTGATCCGATAACCCGATACCAAGTCGTTGTTGCGCGGTATAGAACCTTTAAAATCTATCCGTTGAGATTACTTGAGATCGAAGCGATCAAGATTCATCACCTTGCTCCATGCCGCCACAAAGTCACGCACGAAGGTCTGCTGCGAATCGTTGCAGGCATAGACTTCCGCGAGCGCCCGGAGCTGGGAGTTTGAACCGAAGATCAGATCAACGGTGGTGCCCGTCCACTTGAGCTTGCCCGTCGCCCGATCACTTCCCTCCAACACGCCTTCGGATGTGGCGGATTTCTGCCACTTCGTGTTCATGTCGAGGAGATTCACGAAGAAATCATTGCTCAATGTTTCGGGTCGCTTGGTGAAAACGCCGTGTTTGGACTGGCCAACGTTTGCATTCAGGGCGCGCATGCCGCCGATCAGAACCGTCATCTCGGGGGCAGTCAGCGTCAACAACTGCGCTCTGTCCACCAATAGCGCGGCTGCCGATCCCTCAAGTCCCTTGCACACGAAGTTGCGGAACCCGTCCGCAGATGGCTCCAGGACGGCGAATGCGTCCACATCGGTCTGCTCCTGTGAGGCATCCATGCGTCCCGGGGTGAAGGGAACCTTCACATCTTGCCCGGCTTTCTTCGCGGCTGCCTCAACGGCTGCACAGCCACCCAGAACGATAAGGTCGGCAAGCGAAACTTTCTTATCGCCGGACTGGGTGCTGTTGAACGCGCTCTGGATACCCTCCAGCATCTTGAGCACCTTTGCCAGTTGCGCAGGCTGATTGGCTTCCCAATCCTTCTGCGGTGCCAGACGAATGCGGCTGCCATTCGCACCGCCGCGCATGTCGGAGCCACGGAACGTGGAAGCCGATGCCCATGCGGTTGAAACCAGTTCCGCGACAGACAGACCTGAGGCAAGGATTTTGCTCTTAAGGAAAGTGATGTCCTGCGCATCTATCAATGCATGATTGACTGCAGGGATAGGGTCTTGCCAGACGAGCTCTTCCGCAGGAACCTCGGGGCCGAGATAGCGTGCGCGAGGTCCCATATCGCGGTGGGTCAGCTTGAACCAGGCACGGGCGAATACATCCGCGAACTGATCCGGATTCTCGTGGAAGCGCCTTGAAATTTTTTCATAGGCAGGGTCAAAGCGCAGGGCAAGATCGGTGGTCAGCATGGCTGGCGCGTTACGCTTGCTCTTATCATGGGCATCCGGCACTGTACCGGCCCCCGCGCCCCCCTTCGGCTTCCATTGGTGAGCACCGGCCGGGCTCTTGGTCAGTTCCCAGTCGTAACCGAACAGGTTCCAGAAAAAGTTATTGCTCCATTTTGTTGGCGTGGTGGTCCAGGTAACCTCAAGACCGCTGGAGATTGTGTCGCCACCTTTGCCTGAACCAAAGCTGCTCTTCCAGCCCAGCCCCTGCTCCTCGATACCGGCAGCTTCAGGCTCGGGACCCACCAATGCCGCATCACCGGCGCCGTGTGTTTTGCCAAAGGTGTGACCGCCAGCGATAAGCGCAACCGTCTCTTCGTCATTCATAGCCATGCGGGCGAAGGTCTCGCGGATATCCTTCGCTGCAGCAAGCGGATCCGGGTTGCCATTCGGGCCTTCCGGGTTCACGTAGATCAGACCCATTTGCACCGCGGCGAGCGGATTCTCAAGCTGGCGACCGTCACTGTGACGCTTGTCATCCAGCCATTTGGACTCAGCGCCCCAGTAAATGTCCTCTTGCGGTTCCCATATATCCTCACGCCCGCCGGCGAAGCCGAAGGTCTTGAATCCCATCGATTCCAGAGCAACAGTACCTGAGAGGATGATCAGGTCGGCCCAGGAAATTTTGCGGCCATACTTTTGCTTGATCGGCCAGATCAGGCGGCGCGCTTTGTCGAGGTTGACGTTGTCGGGCCAGCTATTGAGGGGAGCAAAACGCTGATTGCCATGCCCTGCGCCGCCCCGACCATCGCTGGTGCGGTAGGTGCCGGCGCTGTGCCATGCCATACGAACGAACAAAGGTCCGTAGTGGCCGAAGTCCGCCGGCCACCAGTCCTGTGAATTGGTCATCAGCGCCAACAAATCCTTCTTTATGGCATTCAGGTCGAGGCTCTTGAACTCCTCGGCGTAGTTGTACTTTTCACCCATGGGGTCAGACAGTGACGAGTGCTGGTGCAGGATGTTCAGCTTCAGCTGATTGGGCCACCAGTTAGCGTTTGATTGCGATCCGGCAATTGTGCTTGTGTGACTACCGCCCGAGAATGGGCACTTTGCTTCTGTTGACATAGTTATCTCCTCTGATTGTTAAAAACAGACTACACGGTGAGCAAAATGAGCACTGATCGTGCTTAAAATACCCTATAAACTGGTTGTCGGATGCACCGGCGTTGGTGGTTGGTTTTTTCTTTTCGTCTTTCATCGCCGATCTCCCGGCGATTGAGAATAGCCTGGTAACAAAGTGCAACGCTGCACGACCCAAACGATGCTGGTTGCTACGACATCATTAATCTGAAACTGAGAAGGCACTTTACCCCTCCAATTCGATCAATGGAAACGGTTTGTTTGAATTGACGCAATCGATTTTGTCTATCGATATAGATTAAGTGGGGAATGCTCAATTATATGTTGTGCCTGTCAACATAACTGTCGCGCCGCCAGGTTTGCACAGACAGATTGGCGCAACATTCAGTTATCGCAAATCTCTGGTCGGTGAATCACGTTTCACTACTGGCAGTTCAGTTTCCCGGTGATATGCAGGAAGAGCCATTCGGGCTTTGATAGCAGCCCCCTGTTTTGCAGCCGCCATCATCTACGGAGTCAGTTCAAAGAGCATGAAGCGTGCTGCGGATGTTTTGCCCGGTGCCGTACGATCCGGATCTTCATTCGCGATGGCAAATACCGTGCTCAGGCTGTCGATCTGGACCCAGACGGTATCTTCAATGCCGATCAGGCTAGCCAGTGCTTTCTTACGTTCCTTTTTTGCGATGTTACGAATGGCTGTCGAAAATCGCCGTAACCCCCCTGTTCTACCAGTTTTTTTGCAACTTGAGCGTATTCCTTTCACCTATGATCACTGTATGGTGGCGCCGCTTGATTTCACCAACGCTCGTAGCCAGGTATTGGGTAAGGCAAGGGAGGATATATTTGGATTGGCCAATTTTCTGTTGCTTGTGATTGTTTTTTTGCTGGCCATTTACAGGCCAGCTTTCAGGCGCTCCCGATAAGGTGAGGCATCAAACGGCAACTCTTGCGCATGATGTGAAACGCTTATAAGAATATTTTAATCACAACCGCTGCACTCATGCCACGACTGGGAAAGCAGGTTGTTTCTGTAACAATTCAGGTCTATGATAAAATTTTTATGACATGCCCAATGAAACTCGGGAAGGCGCATGAAAAATACCGTTATTTTTACCAACCTGGAGGGGACGCTGCTGGATGCTGTCAGCTATTCATATGCACCGGCGCAGCCTGCTTTAAAGCTGATTGCTGCGGGCGCAATGCCGCTGATTCTTTGCTCCAGCAAAACGCGCGCCGAGCTGGAGGTATGCCGCACACGTCTGCATAACGCGCATCCTTTTATTGCCGAAAACGGGGCCGGCATATTTATCCCCAAGGAATATTTCTCTACTCCTGTCGATGCGAAACAATTCGATGCTTATCAACTGATTGCGCTTGGTATTCCCTGTGCGGAGATCAGGGGCCAGTTTGTACGTCTGCGCGAAAAGTCAGGTGCTAAGGTACTTGGCTTTGGCGATATGTCTATCGCAGAGGTCGCAAAGTTAACAGGGCTAAGCGAAGCCGAGGCCGCATTGGCAAAGCAGTGTGATTTTGACGAACCATTTGTGTTTGACGGCGAAGCTGATGAAGGTTTTCTGCACGCAATCGAGGCGTCCGGTTTGCGCTGGACGCAGGGGCGCATATTTCACATCATGGGCCATCATGACAAGGGCCGCGCTGTGGATATACTGATGGCGCTGTACCGGCAGGAATACGGCGATGTGACGAGTATCGGCCTGGGAGACAGCCTCAATGATCTGCCCATGCTGATGGCGGTGGATCAGCCGGTGCTCGTCAGGCGTAATGATGGCAGTTTCGACCAGCGCATATCCATTCCCCATTTGTTGAAGACGCGCTCAGCCGGTCCGTCTGGCTGGAATGAAGCGTTGATGAATCTGCTGTCGGCAGATTCCGGAAAAAATGTTTCAGCACTGCTGGTGAGGCAGAATATGATGGATATCCTTGACGTTGCGCTGGCGGCGGTTGACCCGTATCACGCAGTGCTCAGGGCTGCCAGGGTCGAACAGCAGTATTTGCATGTTTCCGGCGCAGTCTGCGATCTGCACGCATATGACAGCGTGATCGTGGTTGGCGCCGGTAAAGCCACGGCACGCATGGCGCTGGCAATTGAACATCTGCTGCAGGGGAATATTAATGCAGGATTGATCATCGTGAAGGATGGGCGCACTGAGCCATTGTCCGTCATTGAACAGATAGAGTCTTCGCACCCCGTTCCCGGCGAGGCGGGTGTATCAGGCACCAGGCGGGTGCTGGAGATGGCGCATGCGGCAACTGAAAAGACATTGATCATCTGCCTGCTGTCGGGCGGTGCATCGGCGTTGCTGGTGGCACCTGGCGAAGGGCTGACGTTACAGGATAAACAGGAAACGACGCAGTTGCTGTTAAATGCGGGTGCGTCGATATTCGAATTAAACGCGGTGCGCAAACACCTGTCAGCGGTGAAAGGCGGCAGACTGGCACAGGCAGCTTATCCGGCACAGCTCCTCACGCTTGTCGTTTCAGATGTCGTCGGTGATCCGCCGGATGTAATCGCTTCAGGGCCGACCGTACCCGACAGTTCGACTTTTGCGGATGCATGGGCGGTGATCCTGAAATATGGATTGCTGCAGAAACTTCCGCACAGTGTAATCGAGTATTTGCGGCAAGGTGCGGAAGGACAGCAGCCGGAAACGGTCAAGGCAAATAATCCCTGTCTGGGTAAAACGCGCAATGTGATTATCGCCAGCATCCATCAGGCCTTGGCTGCGGCGCACAAAAAATCCATGCAGTCCGGATTTGCAACAAGGATAGTTTCCGACACGCTGCAGGGGGAAGCGCGTGAGGTCGCGCGCTTTATCGCACAGGCTGCCCGCACCGAGCTGGCTACGATGCAAGTGAATGAGCGGCATTGCCTGCTATTTGGTGGCGAAACCACAGTCCGCGTGAACGGTTCAGGAAAGGGCGGCAGGAATCAGGAGCTGGCGCTCGCCTTCGCGCTGGAAACAGAAGGCTGGCAGGGTGTTGCGCTGTTGTCGGCAGGCACTGACGGTACAGATGGACCAACTGATGCTGCGGGCGCTATGGTTGACACCACCACGGCGTTGCGTGCGCGAAGTGCGGGGATAGACCCGGCTCGCTATCTTGCAAACAACGATTCATACACGTTTTTTCAGGATTTTGCTGCCGAATGCGGAGAGCACTGTCATATCAAAACCGGACCGACGGGCACCAATGTAATGGATATCCAGATTGTGCTGTTGAACACGGATTACATTAGCGAATAAAGAGGAGCTTCTACCCGCCGACGGGGGGAACATTTCCGGGAAATTACTGGCGATGAAAAGTGTCACCTTCTGAACGGAAGTACACGAACAACTCGAAGGCACAGGGCAGGCCAATATCATCGTCGGCATCCCCAGCTTTAATAATGCCATAACCATAGGGCATGTGGTGCGTGCGATACAAGCCATTCCGGCAAAATATTTTCCGGAATATAAGGCGGTGATCGTGAATTCAGACGGTGGTTCCAGCGACGCACGATGGAGGTGGTGCATAACACCGCTATTGAGGATTTTAATGCCATTCTTCTGCATCACCGAGTTGAGCAGGTCTCCAAGATTGTATTGCCCTATTCCGGCATCCACGGCAAAGGCAGCGCGTTCCCGGGGGGTGTTTGAAATTGCCGAGAGGCTCGATGCAAAGCCCTGCGCCGTGGTTGATTCCGATCTCAGAAGCATTGCCCCGGAATGGATAGAGCTGCTGATCAAGCCGGTCTTGGCGGGAAGATACGGTTAGGTGTCACCGCTTTGTCACCGGCACAAATTTGATGGCACCATCACCATAGGAGCGTTAATCCGTTCACCCGTGCGCTCTACGGCAAACGCGTGCGGCAGCCGATAGGCGGCGATTTCGGATTCTCCGGCAGTCTGGCACAGTTTTACCTGAATAAGGATGTATGACAAATCGATGTTGTGCGGTTTGGAGTTGATATCCGCTTGCCGGAGAGTTAAGCATGACTAGCGAACTGGCCCGTGTAAACAGAATTCCATGGGACTGGCGTCTTGAAGTCGGCTCGCTAGCCGGAGTGCAGCGCAACTATTCCCCGCGCCGCGTGTGCCAGATAGACATCACCGAGCAGGCGTTTACAGAAAACCCGATGGGCACGCCGCTGATCCCGAACTGGAACCGCGTTGTTTCTGCCATCCCTGGTATTTTTGATATGCTTAAAGTGGCAGTGGAAGAGGATAACAAATAAAGGTATTCGTAATCTGTGGTTGATTTGATGATTTTAATATGCTCAGTCAGACATGCACTGACTGAACTAACTATCAAACTTGGCTGGGAGATTATCAAGACTGACTGCTTTGCGGCAGTAAAAAACCAAGAGCAGACTTCTCTGAGCGGCCAATTGCAGACTGTGGCGACTGCGCAACGTATTTCATGTCATGACACGCTGGTTGGTGCCTATCCTGTAAAAAATTCATTCATTACCATTCCAAACAGAATTTATGAGGTCTTCAAATCATAACTGGATGAAATTTGCCGATTGTGAAGCGCTTTATGAGGTCAGTGTTTTTGAGGGAATTATTTTCGAGCCGAACAAAGTTATTCAACAGAATATGCACTTTGTGTGGGTTTTTAGACGGATCGGTTGGGGTACTCCGGACGCTCAAAAGACACAGGAAAATTCTTTATACTGTACTTTAGTCCAATAGCATTTTCATCCGAAAGGAGTATTTTTACATCACCATTTATATTAAGTGGTTTTAGGTGTTTATTCACCAGCGCTATCAACTGGATCGAGGGGCGATTACAGCAGATTTTCAAATGAATTGAGCCGGATTTTAGCGGGTTATAAATTAAGGAGGAGCTGTAATGCAAACCTCTATTAGTACAAATTACTACCGCAATTATTTTTCGTCTGCGGTGTTAGCGGCTCGGGTATCCTGACGCTTGTCATGCTGAGTGATTACTTGAGTAGCCAGGCGGAGTAGATTCTTGAAATCTATCTGATTCATAAAGAATTTTACGCTAGATAGTTTACGAGAGAATTTATTCTAAATTACGATGTACATATTCGAATAAATTATGATTAATGCAAAAATCTTTAAATAATTTATTTGAACAATTTTAAGGAGAGGGTCATGTCAAATACTACGAAGATTTTAATCAAAAAGCTTCCTGTTGCACTGGCGGTTTCTACCTTGTTTGCAGTGGGTTCTGTCAATGCGGCAGATTTTGATTTCAGCGGAAATATCGCTAACCATAATGATGTAATTCGAATCAACTTCTCGTTGGCTTCGGACGCGGCAAATGTAGATGTCTGGACTAATTCCTTCCAGAATGCAGTAAATTTTGACCCCATCACGTCCGTATGGGTTCAAAGTGGATCGGATTATACTCTCGTCGGTCAGAACGACGATAATGCTTCGATTAGGCCTGATCAGACATATTATGACTCAGGCTTGACCTTTGCAAGTTTGGCTGCAGGTAACTACCTATTTTCTATAGGGACTTATGCCAACTTTGCGGCTGGCACATTGCTTTCTGAGGGCTTCGCTTATGATGGTCAAGCGCCAATCCCTCTGAGCGATTGGTGCCAGCCTGCCAGCCATTGCGGCATGGGGACATTCTATGATGTTCACTTATCTGGTGTAGATAGTGCACAAAATAATACTCCCGGTACTCCCGTTTCAGCGGTGCCAGAACCTCAGACCTATGCGATGCTGCTGGGTGGTTTGGGCTTGCTTGGTTTTATGGCGCGGCGCAGAGAAGATTTCAACTTTTAATCTCTGCGGGTTCAATTCCCCGTCCCTTGGGGCGAAAGCTGGCTGCAATTTGGCGAATTGAAAAGCGCAGTTAATAACCCCGCTGCAAGCAGCGGGGTGTTTTATTTTTGAGTTTGATGAACGCCCGACTTAGGGAAGCGCAGTTTCAATATCATATGTCTCCTTTGGGCACATTTTGCCGGTCTTCATCGTCTACTTTCGGGCGGTTCAATTTCAAAATATCAACACTGCCAAGAGTGATAAAAATTAGTCGAATTAAATGAATATCAACCGCAAATTGCGGATGCCAAAAATCAGGATGGCTGCGACTATAATACCGCTTGCTTCTCGCTCCCACGCTTGCCTTGGTTGGCGGGTGTTTAGTCTGGTGTTGTACGGCTTATAACTCTTCCAAAGCTGCAATGGACTACTTTCCCACTTTTCCTCTGCATACTACGCCGCTGTTGGCATTTGGCTTAATGCTGATAATTGGCGCAATAGGCGGCTATGCGGCGCACAGATTTTCCGGGGTCCCAAGCATCACCGGTTTTATCTTTGGCCCGAGCGGAAACGGCCTGCTGAGCCAGTAAACGATAGTCGAGTCGCGAATTCTGATTGATATTGCGCTGGCACTGATTCTTTATCGCCTTGGCTTGTCGCCGGATCTCAAGCTGCTGTGGCGCTCTCACGCACTATTTTTTACTTCGCTCATTGAGTGCGCTGCAACATTTATATCGCTGGCAATGCCGGGAGTGCCGCTGGCGTGAGATGATGGCGAACAACCTGGAACAGGTCGACCAGTATGTGATGAATCTGATGAAACAGAAGGGCTTCGCGCAGGTAGTGCCGGAGAAGCCGGAAGGGAAACGGTTGCCTGTGGTGCCGATTATGGGACTGAGTGCGCGGCTGGGCACGGTGGCGGTCGAATATCAGTCGCAAGCGCCCAGTTTCAGTTAAAACTGAAGGTGTAGAACAGATCGACCGCCGCTGTGGTGCCTGTTTGCGCCTGCACAGAAAGGCGTTTGGAAAGGGTGTAGCTGATCTTCACCAGGGTGTCGGCACCGGTGAGGCCATGTTCGTAGCTCAGGTAGGCGCGCGAAGAAAGCCGCTTGCCGAGCGCAAGCATGGTGTTCTCCATGCCGCCCGACCCCTTGAGGCTGACATCTTCAAAGCCTGTCGCGTAGGCGATCCTTTGCTGCAGTGTGACCGACTCGCCCGTCGCCAGCAGCATACCGGCAGCAGCCTGCAGTGCGCTGAAATCCTGATCGCTGGAATTCTCAAGCCCATGGCCCAATACCAGCCACGAGAGTTTCTCGCTGTCGGGAACGTTGGGGGTGGAGACCAGCCTCACGCGCGGCGATAGCGCAGTGCCGGTAATAGCTACGCCTGCTTCTACCGGCAGGTTCTTGCGCAACGCAACAATGTCCAGGCCGGGATTATCCACCGGACCCTGGAAGCTCAGTATGCCGCGCGCGATTTCCAGATGTTGCCCGTAAGCCGAATAAGCTCCTTGGACTACCCTGATGGTGCCGTTCGACGAAGGAAATGCACCATTCTCGCTGGAAAGATTAAGTGCGCCTCCCAGCTGTGCATCCAGACCTTTGCCTGTGACAAAAAATTTTTGACCCAGATCGAAGTCGAGATTGAAGCTTAATACATAGGGCAGGTTCTTCTTTTCTGCCGGCTTCGACTGCTCCAGCACAATAACATCCTCGCTGGACTTCGGCGCATCGCCCTTGGGCAGCTCGATCGCGCCGCGATCTGCCTTCAGTTTGGCGGTGACCAGCAGTTTCTTTGCGCTTGACGAAACTGCACCGGTACCGCTCAGTATCAGGTGGCGGTCGGGGCGCGACAGGACCTCCAGTTTATCGGCCTGCAGCGATAGCTGCATTACAGGTAATTTACCTTCAAGGCTCAGCGTGCCGTTGCCTTTGACACTGCCGCCGCCACCGCGCATCTCCAGGTTCTCAAGAATTAATTTCTGATCCTGCAGTTTCGCGTGAAAGCGGCCCTCCGTGAAGCGCGGCCCGAGGTTAGGCAAGGACACGGCAAAACGATTCCCGGAAATGCTGCCGTCGAGCTGTGGCTGTGCCACGGTTCCCGCGGCGCCAAGCTCCGCTTGTATCGCGCCATCCAGAGTCACCGCGCCGCTGCTGTCGAACAGCGGGCCCAGCCACGCCAAAGATTCGACCGCGAGACTTGCGTTGGCGCGCAGCGGCGCGTCGCCGGCGATGCCCCGCACGCCGTTGCGTTGGGACAGCATGACTTGTGCCTCTGCGCTGAGGTTTCCCAGCTTGCTGCCGCTGGCCTCCAGCCGACCCTGCAGGTTATTGTTTAATGCGTCCACATTCAGCGTGATGCGGTTCAGGCCAAGAGTGGTGTTGGCTTCGGCGGGAAGGGCTATGTCACCGCGTTCGCGCCACAACGCGATATGTCCATTGATCTTGTCATGTAGCGAGAACTGCCAGTCGCCGCTGAACGCGAGATCGTTTTTCAGCACGGCGGCGTGCCCGGCAAAATCCTGCAGGTAAGCGAGCTGCAGGCCACGCAACTCGCCGCTGCTGACAAGCTGCCCGGCATCATAGTGGAACTCATGCAGCACAAGATTGGCGCCGGCGAGGTCAACAGTCGCATCGTTCAGCACAAAGTGATGCGGCGCTATTTCAAGTTTTGCAGGAAATTTGAGCGTAACCGCGTGTCGTCCGCGATTGGACAACTCCGTCACTTGTCCCGACCACCCCGGTTGCCCGTTCCAGCCGCCGGCAAAGCGGCTCTGCAACTCGAAGTCGGGGCTTTTGGCGTCAAAGTTCAGCGTGTGCCTGGTGCGCGTCCCTTGTGCATTCAGGCTGGCGCGGTCGACACGCGTTTGCGGCATACGCAGGCCGCGCAAGCTGGCATCCAGCGCCAGTGTGCCATCCATGCCCTTGTCGAGACGGGCGCTGGCAAGCAAGCTGTCCACGCGGTAATGCTCGCGCCATGCCAGATTGCTTGCCTGCAGATGAAGGTTTCCCGATAGCGCGGAAAAACGTCCCTCCAGCGTGCCGGTGGCGCGTATCTGTCCGCCCAGTTCCGGGTCGAGCATGGCAAGGTTGCCAGCCTTGATGCTGAAGTCGAGGCGGTCATCCGGATCGCCCAGCCTGCCTTTGAGGTACAGCCGGTTGTCCGCCAGTAGCAGCATGATTTCACTGTCGCGGATGCGTGCGGCGGAGACGCTCAGCCTGCCCTGGCCTGTAAGCGGCTGCAGCATGAAGTGGCTGTCGGTGACAGAAAATTTCAACGTGGCCTGGGGGGCTGGCGCAAGAGTCCCGTCAACGGAAAGCGATGCGTTGAGTGCGGCGGCCGGATAGTTTCCAAAATCGGCCGGATTGAATTTTTGCAAAGCACCTGCCAGTTTAAATGGCCTGGCCCCCCGCAGTGCAAGCGTACCGTTGAGCGTGACGCTGCCGCCGGCTGAGCGGAGTACGGCTTTGCGGAGCTCGACCAGCGCATCCTTGTGTTGCGCATCGAGGTGCAGTTGAAAGCCCTGATAACGCAGATTTGCCGTCAGTTCCTGGCTCACGCTGCCGGCCTGCAGGCTGATGGTGCCCGCCAGGCGCATGCGCCGCATTTTTCTGTGTACTCCGCGGGGGTTGAAATTTTTGCTGTCAAGACCGAGTTTCAGTTGATCGCCTGTAACCTGTCCGTCGCCGTTGAATTCGCCTGCTGTGCCAAGATCCAGATGAATTGAGCGCAGACCAGGCTGGCGCAATGTGCCGTTGAAGCGGGCCGACATTTCACGCAGAGGCAACAGAGACCGATCCCATGTGCCGGGCAGCTTGTTTGTGACCAGGATGCTTCCCTCCACGCCATCCGCGCCCCGGCGCGCAACGGAAATGAGCGCGCCGAGATCCGCTTTGGGCAAGTCCTTGCGCAGGCGCGCGGGATTGATGCCGTCTGCGGTCATGGTTGCGGCGGCCACAGGGAATTCGTCAAACGGGGTGACGGTGGCGCTGACTTTTGCGCGGCTGCCCAGGCTGTCGAGCTTCGCGTCGAGCTGCAGCTTCTCCAGGTTGCCGGAGACGTCCGCCTCGGCGCGATAGCTGAAATTGCCTTCCTGCCGCATGCCTGCGTGAGCGGTGAGTATGAAGGGCCGGGTCTCGCCCAGCGCTATTTCCGCCTCTCCCTTGCCCCATTCGCTGCCGATGTTGTGCAGATGAAATTTGTAGCTGCCGCCATATTTTTCCACGCCGAAATTAACATCGCTCAAGACGTATTCCTTGCCCGCGCTCTTTAATGCAATATGGCCCAAGCTGATGGATGGCGCGGACAGACTCAGCGGCAAAGACAATGATTCCGGCAACGTGGCGCGAGCGGTACCGGTACCGGGCCTGAACACGTTAATCTGCAGCTGTTGCACCGTCAATTGCGTGATCTGGATGTGTCCATGCAGCAGAGCGAGAGGAGACCAGTCGAGTACTGCCTGTTTTCCGTCGATGCGTGTTTCGCCGTTTTGATAGCTGAAGCTCCCGATATGCAACGGGCCATACAGTGAGCCGTGCAGGTCATGCAACACAAGCCTGCCGTTATTCAGGCCCTGCGCCTGTTGGGCGCTCCAGCGCAGTGCGGGCTCCGTTCCCGCCAGCCAAGCCAGAAAACCGCCAATCAACAGCAGCCCGGACAGCGTGAGAGCCGCGTATTTGCCAAATTTTTTGACGAAAATGGTAAGCATCAGAAGTTAAACCATACCGAGAAATGAAGACGCATCTGCCTCACTTCCTCGCCGTAGGCGAGGTCGAGGTTCAACAGGCCAATGGGACTTTTCCAGCGCGCGCCGACTCCATAGCCATAGGCGGGAGCCAGATTGCTCAAGTCGTCGGCGGCATTGCCACCGTCGATAAAAATCGCGGCCCCCCATCTCGATGTCAGCCAATGCACGTATTCAATACTGGCCAGCGCCAGATAGCGGCCACCGACTATTGCGTTTGCCTCATGGACTCCGAGGCTTTGATAGGCGTAGCCGCGCACCGTCTGATCGCCACCCGTGCGAAACAGAAAATCGGAAGGAATGCCGCTGCGGCTATTGGCTATTACCACGCCCATTTCGCTGCGCAGGGACAGTTGATCGTTTGCGCCCAATGGATGGAGGTAGACGGCGCGGAAATCGCCGCGCAAGAAGGTCTGGTCTGACAGCATGGCGTGTGTTGCCGCATCGGTTTCGAAATGCATCAGATAGCCGCTGGTCGGATAGAGTAATTGATCGAAATTACGCTGGGTCAACGAATAGGTGGGACTCAGCGCCGAGCTTCGCGCGCTTGGCACCCCTGCAATGTATTGCTTTTCAATAAAATAACGCAGGCCGTAGGCGGTTTCGGTGTTTTTGCTGACAAAAGCGCGCTTGCCTCCCATGACAAATTTTCGTGTCTCTTCTCCCTCGATATCGGTGTGCTCGATCATGCTATTGATGCTGTCGCGGGAGCCGTTTTCGCTTGGCGGGAATTGCAAGTCGCCGCCCAGGGACTGGCGTTTCAGGTCAAGCTTGAGGGCGCCGCCAAGCTGCCAGGTGCGGTCAAGCAAACTCAGGTCGCGATAGTCAACCAGCAGGCGTTCTCCGGTATCAGTGCTGATGCCGATACCGAAGCCCAGCTTGCGCGACGGATTTTCAATGACCTCAACCCGCACCGGCACGTTGGACGGATGCATCGGGTCTGTAGCAACGCTGACTGTGGTCCTGGAAAAATACGGGCTATCCTGCAATCGTGCCTGCAATTCCAGCAGTTTGTTCTGCGAGTAGGTTTCGCCGGGCGTAATCGAAGTCATGCGTTCAATCAGGCTGGCGGGATAACGTTGCAGCCCGAGGATTTCCATTTTGCCGAAAGTAAAGAGTGGTCCGCTGTTCAGGCTTAGCTGCAGTTCCGCGCTGCCGGTTTCAGGATTGATCGTCGCGCGGCTGTCGCCTATCGTAGCAGTCGGATAGCCATCGAGCAGCAGCATCTTGAGTGCATTGCGCTTGGCGGATTCCCAGTCGCTGTGGCGAAAAATCGCGCCGCTGCGCAGACGCCATTCCGCGCGCATTTTTTCCAGGCGCGCGCGGCTGTTTGCGGAACCGTCATTAAACGGCCCTGCGACTTGCAGGTCAATGGCGCTGACGCGCACCGGGATGCCCGGATTGATAATGAGACTGACCAGCATTGTGCTGTCGCTGCGTTCCATTTTTGCGTCGATCTGCGGCGAATAGTAGCCTTCGGTGGCGAGCAAGGCGCGTATTTGTTGCGGCGCCAGCCCGAGCAGACGCCGCAGTTGCGTCTCGTTCATGCGTTCGCTGTCGCGCCAGCGATACAGGTCAAGGTGATCTTCCAGCAGTTTGCGCTGCCCTGCCGGCACCTGAAGTTCGATGTCATAACGCCCTGCCGGTTGATTCTCTGCCCGGTTGTCTGACGCGAAAACCATATGTGCCATGGCCAACAGCGACAGGCCGCAGGTATAGCACAGGACCGTGGCGGCTGTCAGTTTCATGAGTATTCAGGTGCATGAGTTGGCACACCGGGGTACCAGTGTTTCCTGCTCAGTCCTGTTTGGTACTCGGCAAAATATGTACCCATTGTTTTTTCCCGGTACCCCCCCACGTTGGAAATACAAAGGTGCATAAAAGCCGTTGAATTCTTGCACCGTGCGGCAAGATGCCGTTCCCCCAATTAGCGCGGCACGAGGAAGCGCAAAACGATCAGGAGCGAAAGAGTCTTTGCAGTTTCGTTATTTGAGGAAACCGGCAGCTATAGGGGATGTGAGGCCGGCGTCAAGTTTGGACAAGTCCTTTTTTGGTATTTTTTGGATGTTGGCAGATGGAAGAGCGGGGCTTGTTGAAGTTTGGCAGGGCCTGTTCTTCAGCAGTGACAGGCTTCATGGCAGAAAAGTGATAATTGGTGTGCAGTTTCACGGAGGCACTGAAAATTTGCAGTCCGGAGGTGATGATCATGCAGTGGAGACGAAAAAAATATCAATATATTCAGTATGATATAAGTGACGAGGTGTACTTCGGCTGCAAAAAAGTGGTGCATGCAGAACGGGATTACATCTACCAGCGGCGTGCCAGCCAGGCCGCTGCGGAATTGCAGCAGACCGCTGCTGCAGCGGAGCGTGCCGTAAGTCTGGTCGTTCCCGAAAGTGACGGACATGGCGGTTTGTGGATGACGGTAGTGCGGGTGCTTGCCCGCGTAAGATCAGGCAAACCGCGTGACAAGCAACCACGCCCGGAGAGGGAACTCGGGCACGGCCGGGAGGCGCCACCACCTGATTTGTGCGGGATCGCGTTATCCGGCGGAGGCATCCGTTCCGCCAGTTTCTGCCTCGGCGTGCTGCAGGCGCTATCGTATGTGGGCTGGCTGAAGAAGCTCGATTACATGTCCACGGTATCTGGCGGCGGTTATATCGGCGGCTCGCTCAGCTGGTTGCTGCATAAAAAATGGATGGGAGAGCACGGCGAGGAGATTCCTTTCGGCCTTGAGCGCAAGAGCTTTCCCTATGGTTCCTACCCCATGGTGGGAATGGAGGACAAGAGCGCGGGAATCGGCGCCAGCAGCTGGAATGTCTATAAGGGCCGCATGTTGCGGCACCTGCGCCAGCATGCGCGCTACCTGACGCCGGGCAACGGCATCAACTTCATGTCCCTGATTGCGGTCATGCTGCGCAATGCGCTGTTCAGCATCTTCGTGTACGGCGGCTTGCTGGTCGTGTTGTTTGTAATTGCCTGGCCATATTTATTTGCGCCGGTTGCGGGCACACCGCTAATGGATTGGATGATGCAGCGGTTCGACTGGTTTCCGGCTAACGCAAATTATGCGCAGGGTCTGGCGATAGTGCTGGTACTGATCTTCGTGTTGGCCGCCATTGCTTATGTGTTTATCACCATGCTGCTCTTCCATGTCATGAGCACAGGTTATCGTGTGCGTTATTTTTTCGAGCGCTGGCTGGGGCGTTTGCTGGGTTTGCTGGTGATTCTGACGGTAATCGGTTTTGTGCCGGTTGTTTACCGCTGGATAGATGCCGCCGGGCGCAGCAAACCAGCAACAGCCAGCGTTAAGTTCGACGGACTGTTCGACAGCCGCGGGGCGAATTTGCGCGGTATACCGTTTACAGGCAGCTTCAAGCCTTCCGCAGGGCGCCCGCTTGCGGAAGGTGAATTTACGCTTGCAACACAAAACACCAAGGCCAGTGACGTTAGTATCACTGGAAATATTTCCGTTACGGCTGGTGAAAATTCCAGCCGGAAATCAGGCTGGAGTATTGCCAACCTGAAGGCCAATCTGGCAGCGATCATAGCGGGCCTATCAACGCTGCTGGGGGTACTCTCGTCTGCGTTGGCGTTTATGCAGCAGGGCAAGCCGAAGAAAAAGATACCCACGGGCGTCTTTGTTGCCCTTGCGTCGGTTGCGCTGATCTTCGGCCTGCTGTTGCTGGGCTACCATTTTGCAGATTTGCTTCGAACACAGGCAATCGTTTCTGGCAGCGGCAACTCGGGCATGGATATTTTCTATGTAGCGCTTGCGCGGAATCTTTGGCTGGCCGTGCTGATAGGTATGTTTCTGTTTTTACTACGCATTCCCAATCTCAATTATCACTCTGTTCACCGCTATTACCGTGATCGCCTGATGGAGACCTTTACCCCTGACCTGCCGGATGCGCTTGACGTGAACGGGGCGGTGCCGGGCGCGAGCAAATCGGCCGACTACACTCATCTGTATGAAATGCTGAATGAAAAAGGCGGCGCCGGGGAGTTGGGGCCATATCACATCATCAATACGAACATAGTCCTGGTGTCGTCCAATATCCCGAAATTCCGCGCGCGCGGCGGCGATAATTTCATTCTGACCCCGAAGTACTGCGGCAGCAATGCTACCGGCTGGTGCGAGAGCAGAAACTCTCCCTATGAAGACATGACACCGCCTACCGCACTCGCCATTTCAGGAGCGGCACTTAACTCAAACGCGGGGCTGGCCGGGAACGGCATGACACGCTCGCCGTGGCTTTCATTTCTGATGGGTTTCTTTAACATCCGGCTTGGCTACTGGGCGGACAATCCAACTCCGCGCCGCGAACGTCTGCGCAGAATAAGCAGGGAACTGGCGCGCCCGCTTAACCTGCTGCCGGAGCGCGCCGCAGAAAGTGCATTTTTCCACACGCTGAGAATAACCGGGCATGGCGTACTTGTGCTGATACGCTGGCCGCTTAATCAGATCTTCCTGTTGCTGCAGTGGCTGCTGAGCTCGCCGTGGTGTGCGGAACCCAATAAACCGAATGCTTTTTACCCCGGCCTGTTTGAATTATATCTGCGTAAAAATCTTAATGAAAACAGCAGGATGGTGCAGCTCTGTGACGGCGGCCATTTTGAAAACCTGGGACTCTACGAGTTGGTGCGGCGGCGGCTCAAGCTCATCATTGTTTGCGACGGAACGGCTGATGCAAATTATGGCTTTGACGATCTGTCCAATGCGATCGAGAAGGTGCGTGCGGATTTCGGTGCAATCATCGACTGGAAGTCATCGGATATGGAAACGCTGACACCCAGGAGTGTGATTGAAAACGGTGAAGAAGAGGACAAGCGGTTGAGCTATGCAAGCCGTGGTTATCTGATCGGAAAAATTACATACAATGATCGCAACACCGGTACCCTGTTGTTCCTAACCACTACGCTGTTCCGCGAGTTGTCGGCCGACCTGTATGCGTACCGCAAGGCGCACAATGAGTTTCCGGATGAACCGACCAGCGATCAATTCTTCGATGAAAAACAGTTTGAGGCGTACCGTGAGCTGGGCTACCAGACTACTTACAGGATGATGGGCGACAAGGAAGTCAGGGCTAACGAAGATGTAAGCCGGATTCTTGGCCGGCCGCATATGGGTTCTCAGGAAGCTGGCGAAACCTAGCACCTGCCCCCGTTTGTATCGTATCCGCCGAAATAATTCTGCAAATTTTCAAAGGGGCAAGCAGGCCAGAAACCATGGCTGCAGCCCGGCCAATTATGCGGTTGGAAGGCGATGGCAGCACGCCGCCCGCCATCGCTTCCCGGATTCCTCGCTCGCCTTTGTTTCGTTTCCAATGCCAATGCATGTTGGTATTTCCCGCGAGATATGTGGATAATGCCGAACAAGCAATATCCCGATAACTTTTTTCCGGACACGAATGCCCACAATTGAGATAACACCCTTTTCCAGGTTGCTTCGTAAAGCCTTGTTGGCTTATCTGTTGGTTGGCGTTGCTGCCCTGTCTTTTTACGGCTTATATAGCTGGCACAGCGAAGAACGTGAAGTTCATGACAATCTCCTGATTCTCTCCAGCTTTCTCGCTTCGACGTCGCAGACATTTTTGGATGATCTTGGTAATGGCCTGGCTCCGCTGGGAGATTTGCTGGAGCAGATAAATGTGCGCAACAATCCGGAAGCTGCGCGACAGCATCTCTTGAATTTTCAGCTTCGGCATCCGCATGCCGGCGCTGTCACGGTGTTTGCGCCGAATGGCGTGATGCTGATCAATTCTGTGGCTAAAGCTGACGAGCCTTTGCCGGACTTGCGTCTGGATCCGCCTTATATCCAGCAATTGCTCAAAGATATGTCCAGCCGGGAACCTTATAGCCTGGGGCCGCCCGAGTTCGGCAAGATTATAAAGGTGTGGCGATTTCCCATCCGTCATGTGGTGAGAGATCGCCGTGGCAAGCCAAAATTCCTTTTACAGGTGGCCATTCCACTGGAAAAAGAGGGTACCTTTCTGCAACAGTTACCGGTACCGGCGAACAGCTACATTGGTCTGTTGCGGGCTGACGGTTATCAGCAGGCGCGCTTCCCGGCGGAGGATGGCGAGTCCGTTTATGGACGCGTTTCGCGCGGTCAGACGGCACGCATGATTCGGCAGCAGCCGGGTATTCGCGAGGGCTATTTCAGCGGCGCTTCACCGTGGATGGGCGGTGACCTGGACAGGGTCGGCGCTTTCACAAAGCTTCCGAATATTGATCTGTATGCATATGTCTCGGTGCCGGCTTCCTATGTGACAGAACGTTGGTGGCTGCACAACGCACCGATATTGATCAGCTTTGTGGTCTGCTTCGGTCTTTTAGTTTTAATAGTTTATCGGGTAACCAAACGTGAAGGGTTGCACAGTCTGGAACTGATCGAGCAAGCCAGGCGGGATACACTCACCAGCTTACCTAACCGCGCCAACTTGAACAGCATATTGAATGCAAATATTTTAAGTGCATCTGCCGGGCAAAGGAAGTTTGCAATTTTGTTTATTGATCTGGACCGGTTCAAGGGTATCAACGATGCTTTTGGCCATGCCATTGGCGACAAATTGCTGATCACCGTGGCGCAGACCCTGCAGACATTGCTGCGCAAGGGAGACGTGCTGGGCCGTTTCGGAGGGGATGAATTCCTGCTCATTCTGCCTGGCAGCGATGAATGCGGTGTGATGTTGATTACACAGCGGATTCTGGATACCTTCAGTATGCCATTTGTGATCGACGGACGTTCCTTGCGCATTACGCCATCGATAGGCATTGCGATATACCCTGACCATGGCCTGGACATCGAAACCCTGCTGAAGCACGTCGATACGGCAATGTTTGAATCAAAACGGCTGGGGCGTAATGCATACACTATCTATGCGGACCAGATGGGCAGACGGGTGCGTGATCGGTTGATGCTGGAACACCAGTTAAGCGAAGCGCTGCAGAACGAATCATTCCACCTCGTCTATCAACCAATTGTTGACATGCAGAGCGGCAATATTGTGGCCGTTGAAGCCCTGCTGCGCTGGGTGATGCCGAACGGGCAATTGCGCCTGCCGGGCGAGTTTATCCATGTGGCGGAAGACTCCGGCATTATCATCCCCCTTGGGGAATGGGTGTTGCGCACCGCCTGTGGCCAATTGAAACAATGGACGTCTTCGGGTCTGGATTTGAAGATGGCCGTAAACTTGTCGACGCGCCAGTTTCAGGATCCGCAGTTGATGGAAAAAGTGATGGCCATCGTGCGCGAAACGGCGGTGGAAGCTTCGCACCTGGAACTGGAAGTAACCGAAACGGCTGCCATGTTCAATCCGGAAGAAAGCGTGGAAATCCTTTGTGCTCTCACGGCTCAGGGGGTACGTATTGCTATCGATGATTTTGGCACCGGCTACTCCTCATTGAGTTATCTCAAGCGTTTTCCGGCTAATACCATCAAGATCGACAAGATGTTCGTGGATGGACTGGGACGCGAAGTGGAGGATGCAACCATTGTGCATAGCGTGGTGGTGCTGTCCAGGGCGCTTGGAAAAGCCACCGTTGCAGAAGGTATCGAGACCGTGCAGCAATTTAACGCAATTCGGGCCATGGGATGCGATTTTGGGCAAGGCTTCTGGATCAGCGTGCCGCTGGAGGCGAATGAACTGACTAAGTTGCTGGCGGGAGGTATGCAGATCATCGCTGCCGATAACTTTCCCGCGCGCGCAGCGGAGTAGGTTCAGGCGGTAATCGGAACTGCAACAGGTATCCGTGTTTAATCAGGATTATCCATCATTGTGCTCCGCCAGCCGGATTTGAAATGGGCTTCTGACGCAAGGCAAGCATCCATTTTTGCATTACAATTCGTCTATGACAGATTTATTTTACGCCCTGGTGCCCGCCGCAGGTTACGGTTCCCGCATGGGCCATGAACTTCCCAAGCAATACATGATGCTGGCGGGTCAGCCTATGATTTACCATGCGTTGGTCACGCTGTGCGCCCATTCCGAAATTACCACGGTATTTGTAGTGTTATCACCGCAAGATGAACATTGGCGCACATTTGACTGGTCGAAATTTGGCGGCAAGTTACAGCCGCTGTTTTGCGGCGGGCAGACCCGTGCGGAAAGCGTGCTGAATGGGCTGCTGGCATCCGAACTGGAGCTGGAAGACTGGGTGCTGGTGCATGATGCGGCGCGTCCGTGCCTGAGTGCGCGGCAATTGGCCCGCCTGCTGGACGAGTTGCGCGACGATGAGGTGGGCGGCCTGCTGGCGGTTCCTGTGGCGGATACCTTAAAGCGCGCTGATGCGCGGCAACGGGTTGAATACACTGAAAGCCGGGCAGGCTTGTGGCAGGCGCAAACGCCGCAGATGTTCCGCACCGGTCTGTTGCTACAGGCTCTGGAAACAGCACCCGCCGTCACTGACGAGTCTTCTGCGGTCGAGGCGCTGGGTTTGTTTCCGCGGCTGGTAAACGGTGACCCGACAAATTTCAAGGTAACGTTTCCGCAGGATTTGCAACTGGCGGAACTGTTGCTGCAACACGGGAAAAAAGAATGAGAATTGGTCAGGGTTTCGACGTGCACCAGCTGGTGGCGGGGCGCAAGTTGATTGTTGGAGGAGTGGAAATACCATACGACAAAGGCTTGCTCGGGCATTCCGACGCAGATGTGCTGCTGCATGCCATTTGCGACGCGCTGCTGGGCGCTGCTGCGCTGGGAGATATCGGCAAACACTTTGCCGATACCGATGCAAAATTCAAGAATATCGATAGCCGCATTTTGCTGCGCGAAGTGGCTCGGCTGGTGAATAACGCCGGTTTCCGCGTGGGCAATATTGATGCAACCATCATTGCGCAAATGCCCAGGATGGCGCCGCACATTGGCAAAATGGTAGAAAACATCGCGGCTGATTTGGGTATACCGATGAAGGCGGTGAATGTGAAAGCCACCACCACCGAGAAGCTCGGTTTCACCGGGCGCGGTGAAGGAATTGCGGCAGAGGCGGTAACTTTGTTGCTCACTGCAGAATGAAAATACTGGGGCTGGAAACCTCCACCGAGTATTGTTCTGTCGCACTGTGGCAGGACGGTGCGCTGACTCAAAGAAGTGAAAATGTAGGGCAGCGCCACTCCGAAGTGTTAATGGCGATGCTGGATGGATTGCTGGGCGAAGCCGGGGTGAAGCTTGCGCAGCTGGATGGCATTGCCTACGGCGCCGGGCCCGGCTCCTTTACCGGCGTGCGTATTGCCTGCGGCGTGAGCCAGGGGCTGGCGCTGGGGGCCAACCTGCCCGTCATCGGCATCTGCACCTTGCAGGCCGTGGCGCAGGGAGCGGGTAAAGACAAGGTAATCGCTGCACTCGATGCGCGCATGGCAGAAGTATATTTTGCGGTATATGAAAAACGCGATGGCGCCTGGCTGACTGTATGCGCGCCGTGTTTATGCCTGCCGCAAGATACGCCGGTGGTGGACGGTGGCGGCTGGCTTGGCGCGGGCAGCGGCTTTGCCGCCCATGGCACGGTGCTGCAGGCGCGCTACGATGGACAGCTCAGCGGCATTGATGCGGCATGCGTGCCGCAAGCACGCGCGATTGCCGAGCTTGCCGCGCCGCTGTTTGCGGCGGGGTTGGGCCTGGATGCGGCAATGGCAATGCCCCTGTACCTGCGCGACAAGGTGGCGCTGAAGACCAGCGAGCGCCAAACAATCGAGCGCCAGCCATTGTGAACGGTCAACTTGTGGCAAGGCTGCGCGATATGACCGTGGCCGATGTGGATGCGGTTTTGCACATGGAGCAACAGGTGCATCGCTACCCGTGGACGCGGGGGAACTTCAGCGATTCCCTGGCAAATGGCTATATCTGCAAAATATATGAAGCCGAGCATGAGTCAGTGGGCTATGCGGTGCTGATGCCCGCACCGGATGAGGCACATTTGCTCGATATCGGCATCGCCAGCGTCTATCAGCGCATGGGGCTGGGAAAACAGCTGCTGGGTGAGTTGCTGGCGTTGGCTGATGCGCTGAAATTCGAGCGCGTGATACTGGAGGTACGCCCTTCCAATAGCGCCGCCATTGCGCTGTACCGGACAGCAGGGTTCCGCGAGATCGGCAAGCGGCGCGGCTATTACCCCGCTAATAATGGGCGTGAAGATGCCATCGTGATGGAGTACAAATTAAAGTGAATGCCTTGCCGGTAACAGACGTTGAAAGCGCGCGGCGCAGAGAGGATATGCTGCGTGAACTGAATCTTTACCCGCTTTGGCAGCGGCGTCATGCGCCCGCTATCGCCAGTGAGCCGGAAGCAGCAGCGGTATCGCAGGCGGCGGCCGAATTGCGGGCAGAGCAGGCAGTTGCAAGCGAAACACCTCACGCAGATACGGGTAATCTCGGCTGGGTGGAGTTGAAACAGAGGGTGCAAGCCTGCTCCGCCTGCGGGCTGCGTGCGGGTTGCATGCAGACGGTGTTCGGCAGCGGGGACGAAAATGCCGGCTGGCTGTTTGTGGGTTCATGGCCGAGCGAAGACGACGAAGCGAAAGGCGAGCCTTTCGCCGGGCAGGCCGGGCAGTTGCTGGATAATATGCTGGCAGCGATCGGCGTGAAGCGCGGAGTTAACGTGTATCTTGCCAACGTCGTAAAATGCAGCGGATCGATCAAGCGCGGCCCGCAGGCGGATGAAATTGCACAGTGCTCGCCTTATCTGTCGCGGCAAATTCAGTTGATCCAGCCCAAAATTATGGTAGCGCTGGGTCATGCAGCCGCTACCGCCCTGTTAGGTGCAGACCGCGAGTGGCATGGTTTGCTCGGCAAGGTTCACAGTTTCGGCGGTTTTGCAAAAGACACTTCACCACAAGCGATTCCGCTTATCATTACGCATCACCCTGCAGCGCTGCTGCTTGCTCCGCAGAACAAGGCGCAAGCCTGGAAGGATCTGTGCCTGGCACGGGACACGATGCGCGGAATTAAAATCAAATGATTCTGCTGACTCTTTACCATATTGAGAGGGTAAGTCATGGTCAATAAGCTTGCAGATATAAAAGTGCTGGTTGTTGAAGACAGCAAGGTGACCTTGAAGGTGATATGCAATTATCTGGAGCGTATGGGTATCCAGCCGTTAACCGCGGAAACCGGCAAGGATGCGCTCGATATTTATCGCCGTGAACATCCCGACATTATCTTGCTGGATGGGAAATTGCCGGACATTGACGGTTTTGAAGTCGCCAGGGAGATACGCGGACTGGAAAAGAAAAAGGATTGGACTGCAATCATTTTTCTGACCAGTATGACCAAGGATGCAGACCTGGCACGCGGCATCGATGCGGGCGGCGATGATTACCTGATGAAGCCGGTCAGCGAGATAGTGCTGAAAGCCAAGGTAATCGCGATGCGCAGGCTGGTGGAGATGCAGCGCTCATTGCTTGATCTCACAAACAAACTCAATGTGGCAAACAGGGAGCTGCAGCTTCTGTCGGCCACCGACGCGCTGACAGGCCTCTCCAACAGGCGTATGTATGACGAATTATCCGCGCGCGAATGGCGCCGTTGCGACCGCATGAAAAAGCCGTTTGCGCTGGTGATGGTGGATGTCGATAGCTTCAAGCTTTATAACGACCACTATGGTCACCAGGCAGGCGATGAATGCCTGAAGGCAGTGGCCGCGCAGATGTCGCGTGCCGCACCGCGCCCTGGCGACCTGGTTGCGCGCTACGGTGGCGAGGAGTTTGTGTTTGCGCTGGGCGAGACAGATCTGGACGGCGCGAAATGGGTGGCCAATATACTGCGTCAGCGCATTGAGGATTTGAACATTCCGCATGCCGCAGCAAAGCTGCAACGTGTCACAGTCAGCTGCGGCGTGGCTTCGATAACTCCGGGTGGCACGGCGTCGCTGGAAATTTTGCTGCAATCGGCGGATTACGCGTTGTATCAGGCGAAAGAGCAGGGGCGCAACAGGGTGGTTGGAGTCGAATACGGGGAGATAAATAAGGGGTTCACCTGAACAACTCAATTCCTTCAGGGTACATGCAGGGGGATTCAAGCGTCACCGAAGCCAAACTGGATATCATCTCGCTACACGCGCAAACAGACGTTAACCCGGATATTTCATAAATTGACACATTCTTGTTTTTCTATTGATATCAGATTGTGCTGATGACCGCCATTACTCCCAAAAAGAAACTGTTTGAAAATTTCGCCCGTGTCGCCAAGGCACTGGCAAGCGCCAACCGGCTTGAGTTGCTCGAAGCGCTTGCACAAGGCGAACGCAG
>Ga0315268_10001184_pt1 | contig 29949 bp, 24 predicted proteins | sample C1_top_MG_FD_204535 | JGI IMG/M metagenome (GOLD analysis project Ga0315268, IMG submission 204535) | Sediment microbial communities from Yellowstone Lake, YNP, Wyoming, USA - C1_top | ecosystem: Environmental > Aquatic > Freshwater > Lake > Sediment | place: USA: Wyoming | collected 2017-08-01
CGAGGCGTGTCGACCGTGGCCGAGCACGAGGAGATCCTGATGGCCCTCAAGGCTCGGGATCGGACGAGACTCGTGGCCATGGCCGAGAAGCACACCCTCAACAACGCTCGATCCGTTCTGAGTCTGGTGGGGATAAGCGAAGAGACAGATGGCCGGGCTGTCATCTAGAGTCCTAGTCCATGTGCCGGCGAGGACCGGCGAGTATGAGCGGCAGTTGCGGCAGGTTACCCCAGGCGTCGGCCTTGAGGTCCAGGCCGCCGCGTCGGTGGACGAGGTCCGGGCCCATCGTCTCTGGCCGGAGTTCTTCCTGGGCGCCGGGGTCCCGCCCGAAATCTTGCTTGACATGCCCCGCCTCGAATGGATCCAGTGGGCTTGGGCCGGTGTGGACCGGCTCATGATTGACTCGCGATTCTCGGCCGCCGTCGCGGCGGGCCGCCCTCTCCTTACCCGGGCCGTAGGCCTGTTCGGACCCTCCGTGGCCGAGTACGTCCTGGCCTGGTGTCTCTTCCTGACCCAGGACATCCCACGCACTCTGGGGGCTCGGAAGCGGCGAACGTGGCGCCGGTTTGAGCCCGGAACGTTGGGCGGAAAGCGTTTAGGAGTCGCCGGGCTGGGCTCGATCGGGGCCGAGGTGGCCCGGCGCGCGGGGGCAATGGACCTGGACGTCTGGGGTCTGCGGCGGTGTGGCCCTGGGGTTTCCTCGTCAACGGCGCCGGGCTGCGTGAGCCGCCTGTTCGGACCCGACGGGATCAAGGAGTTCGTGTCTGGCGTGGACTTTCTGGTCTTGACCCTACCCCTCACCACCCAGACGCGAGGTCTCTTCGGGGGCGAGCTCTTGCGGCTGATGAAACCCACCGCTACCTTGATCAATGTCGGTCGGGGAGGCGTCGTCGACGAGGACGGACTGCTGGCCGCTCTCGGGTCGGGGCGGCCTAGCTGGGCCGTGCTGGACGTGGTGGAGAAGGAGCCGCTGCCACGAATGAGCCCGCTTTGGTCCCTACCCAACGTCGTGATCACCCCGCACCACGCCGGGCTCAGTCGTCCCGCCGACATCGCCGCCCTCTTTCTGAGGAACCTGGCCGCCTACCGGGCCGGACTGCCTCTGGAGGGCCTGGTCCGCGGTGATCTCGGTTACTAGAGGCCGGGTGGATGGGAGTAGGGCGCGGCGGATGGGAGTAGGATGGATCGGCCGAGCCGAGGGCGATCCATCCACGTCCATCCTTATAGGGAGCCATCTGGCTCTGAGCAGGTTTTACCGTCATTTCCGCCGAAACAGGCCAGGTTGGCCAACCGTAGGTAGACCAAAAGACAAGGGGGTCGAACGAAATGGGCAAGTTTGCGCACGTAACCACGGATCTGCCGGGTCCGAAGTCGGCAAAGCTCATAGAGAAGAAGGAGAAGTATGTCGCCAACGCGTTCTCTCTCTATCTCCCGGCCATAATCGACAGGGCCGAAGGCGCGGTGTTCTGGGACATCGATGGCAACAGTTTTATCGATTTCGCCGGAGGGGTTGGCGTGCTCAACGTCGGCCATTGCCCACCCGACGTGGTCAAGGCCATCCAAGACCAAGTGGCCAAGTTCATCCATACCGACTTCAGCATCGTTCCCTACCAGTGCTTGATCGATCTGGCCGGCCGGCTGGCCGAGCTCGCGCCCGGACCCACGCCCAAGAAGTGCGGGTTCTTCAACTGTGGGGCCGAGGCGGTCGAAAACGCGGTCAAGATCGCCAAGAAGGCGACGGGCCGCAAGGGCATCATCACTTTTGAGTGCGCGTTCCATGGGCGCACCCTGATGGCCATGAGTCTCACCTCGCGGGTGAAGCCCTACAAAGCGGGCTTTGGACCATTTGCGGGAGAAGTCTATCGCATCCCATTCGCCTACTGCTATCGTTGTTCGTACGGCAAGACCTATCCCACCTGCGATCTTTACTGCGCCGACGCTCTGGAGCGGTTCTTCATCACCACGGTCGCGGCTCAGGAGATCGCGGCCGTCATCGTTGAACCGGTGCAGGGCGAGGGTGGCTTCATCGTCCCGCCCAAAGGCTACTACAAGCGCTTGAGAGAGATCACGGCCAAGCACGGCATCCTGCTCATCTGCGACGAGGTCCAGACCGGCTTCGGCCGAACGGGAACCATGTTCGCCATGGAGCAGTTCGATGGTGTGGAGCCGGACCTCATGTGCGTGGCCAAGTCTATCGCGGCCGGCCTGCCCCTGAGCGGTGTCATCGGCAAGCGGGAGATCATGGACAGGCCGGAAGACAGCACTATCGGCGGCACCTACGTGGGCAACCCGGTGGGTTGCGTCGCCGCCCTGCATGTCCTCGACCAGATTGAACGCGAGCATTTGCTTGAGCGGTCGAAGGCCATCGGAGCGCGCCTCAAGGAGGCCTTCGGTGGTTTCCAGGACAAGTACGATTTCATCGGCGATGTCCGCGGGCTCGGAGCGATGGTCGCCATGGAGTTCGTGAAGGACCGTAGCGGAAAGCGGCCCGCTCCCGAGATCGCGACCGCCGTCGTGAAGGCGGCAATGAAGAAAGGTCTCCTTCTCCTCAAGGCCGGGGTTGAAGGCAACTGCGTTCGCTGCCTGGCGCCCCTCGTCATCACCGATGAGCAGCTCGAGGAGGCCATCGAGATCATCGGGAAATCTCTCGCTGAGGCGGTGTGAACCTGTGAAGACAAGAGAATTGGCTTTGGGGGCGCTACTGGCCGCCCTGTCGGTTGTCATTCCGATTGCCTTTGGTTTCCTACGCGTGACCATTCCGCCCTGGACGGGGACGATAACCTCTCACGTTCCGACCATGCTCGCGATGTTCGTCAGCCCGGCGGTGGCGCTGGCGGCCGGTCTCGGCTCGGGCATCGGCTTTCTGCTGGCCACGGGCTCGGCCATGGTCGCCGCCCGGGCCTTCAGTCATGCTCTGTGGGGCCTGTTCGGCGCCATTCTCTACAAGCGCGGGATGAAGCCCTGGCTTGTCCTACTGGTGATTCTGCCGATCCACGCTCTCCTGGAGGCGGCGATCGTCCTGCCGTTCGGGTTTGATCTTCAGAAGGCGCTGGTGGTCGTAGGCATCGGGACGAGCCTCCACCATGTCGCGGACTCGGCGATTACCCTCGCGACTCTGGGTCTTGTCCTGCTCAGCCAGGGGAAAAAGAAACTCGCCTGACCCCTCGGCGCCGGCGGCCGGTCCCGGCGGAAGCGCGCGAGGTTGGCGGAAGGAGCGGGGAGGCCGGGAGGCCTCCCCGCTCCGCGCGCCAGGACCAGGTTACCCGGGTCATGAACCTCCGGCTGGTTCCGAGACCTTGACCGGGTTGACCGTCTCCCAGAGGGGCACGATGCCGGATAGCCGTCTCAGGAGAAGGTGAGCCAGCAAGGCGAAGGCCGGGATGAAGAAGGCCTGGGTGACAAGCCGCGGCGCCAGACTCACGACGAACGGGTGTCCGAAGGATATCTGGAGGAAATACGAGGTCAGCAGGATGGGGCTCACGATCTGACCGAAAGCGACGGCGATCATCAACTGGCCCAAAGAGGGAAGCCCAGTCCGTCCGCGACGCATGATGGTCAAGAGCAGTCCCGGTAGGATGGCGGTCAGCATCGACGTCAAGGTGAAGAGAGGCACGTAGGGACCACCCGGACGAACGACGAAGCCGATTATGTCGGCCATGGCCCCGACATAGGCCCCGGCCAGCGGTCCGTAGAGGATGCCGGCCAGGATCAGGAAGAGCTGACCTATGCCTAGACGGAAGTTATCAACGCCGCCGATGGCAATCGTGACAACGATGAACCTCGTGAAGATCACGGCGAGGGCCGTCAGTAGTCCCAGATAGACAAGGCGCCTCGTCCAATTCCTGTCCAAATGAATACACCTCCTTCCTCTGGCGGCGGCAGGGCCACACCAAGAGACGGAGGCGTCTTTGATGTGACAGCGGAAGCGATGTCCCACCGCAGGCGGAGACCGGACTCCCCGAGACTGGAGCCGACCGCCTTTCGTCCAGAGGCAACTTCCCATCCCCTGGCACTTGACGCGGGAACACCTACTCTGCCACGTGCCTTATGAAGTTGTGAGAACTGAACTTGCCAGCCAGCGGCTACAGAGTAGCATCATCGCCCGCCGGAAGTCAATCGCCCGCCGGCGGTGGCGACCCCCGCCGCCGGACCCAGCGGACAACGCCTAGGACGACCGTGAGCAGGACCGTTCCCAAGACCGCGTACCCGCACCCGCAAAGCCAGATCCTCGACATCCCCTGGCTGCCGACGAAGAACCAGGTGTTGTTCTGCCGGGCGAGGTCGAGAATCTTGTGGTCGGGATCAACGACGAGCGAGGCCAGGCGACCGGAAAGGTCCACGGTGTTCCCGCCGGTCCCGGCCATGAAGGTCTCGACCTGCCCGTCCGCGTAGACAATCCTGATCTCCGCTCGCGGAAAGGAGCCCGAACCCTTGTCCACCAGGTCGAACGCCAGCCGCTGCCCGGCGCCGGCCTCGCCCGGTCCAACCACGGATACCGCGGAGAGGGTCAGGTCCGGGTCAGCCGCCTCGTCGACCCACACGTGGGTGAACTCGGCCAGGTAGGGGTCGTCCGGCGCCATCTCGGCAATGAGAGCGGCCAGGTCCGCGGTCTGGGGTTGCCGTCCGGCAAACCGGTCGACGTAGGCTCGGAGCAGATCGAAGAAGACCTCGTCTCCCAGGAGGAACCGGAGGCTATGGAAGAGCCAGGCGCCCTTGTCGTAGACGAACGAGTCCTGCCAGTCCGTGGCCCGGACGTTGGCTTCCCTGAGCGACCACCGGCTATGACTTCTCACCGCCTCGGCGTAGCCCTCAGCCTTGAGAGCCATCACCCGCCGCAGGCCCTCAGGACCCTCGATCTCCTCGGCGTAGAGGGCCTCCGAGTAGCTGGCTAACCCTTCCCAGAGAAACCAGTCGGCCTTGCCTTTAACAGGGATCATCTCTCCCCACCACTGGTGGGAGATCTCGTGAGCCAGGAGGTCGCGGGCCCAGGTCTGGCCGCCTGGGTCGGCCTGCCAATCCTTCTCCAGAAGGACGAGCGTGCGCGCGGATAGGCCCCCGTAGTAGAAGTCCTGCACTTCGGCCAGGGTCAAATCGCCGTAGGGATAGGGTCCGAACCGTTCGGACAAGACCTTCAGAATGCGTTCGGTCTCGGCCAGGTAGGCCTGGGCCCATTCGGCCTCGCGGGCGTAGAAGAAGGCCCTCAGGGTTATCCCCTGGGCGGTGACGAGATCGGCGATGAGATAGGGGCCGGCCGCGAGGTAGATGTCGGTCGGAAGGTCAAGACCCCAGGTGAAGGTGCGGACCTGACCCATTCCGGCCGCCGGGGTCGCCTGAACCAGGCGGCCGGAGGTGGCCGCCCCCCACCAACCCGGCACGGTCACGGCCACAAAGCCGCGGAGGGAACCCCCTACCCTGGTGGAGGTGGACGGTCTGGGGTACCAGCCACTCTCCGGTCGCAGGTAGATAACCTCGGCCCCCAGGTACTCGAGGTTGCCCCGGCGCGGGGTGCCTCCAGCCGCGATCTTTCCCTGATAAAACACTGTTACGGTCAGAGGCCGGCCCGGGGCGCCACCGTCGGGGATGTCTACGGTGAGCCCCCCGGACTCCCGCCGCCAAGACAATTCGCCCGTCGCGCCCCTGACCGCGGTGACCTCCAGAGTATCGGCGAGGGCGAAGGTGAGGTCTGCCGTCCCGCGGACGGGCTCGCCGGCGTTCCCGGCAAAGAAGGTGTAGGTCATCTCGGCCCGTAGGCGGCCGTCGAAGGGTTCGAGGGTGACCCGTCCGTCAAGCCAGGTGGGCCAAGTGAGACGGGCCACCGGCTCGTCGGCCAGGATCCAATCGAAGACCTCCCAGGCGAGTTGCCCAGAGGACCTCGCGGGCGCGAGAGGGCGCAACCTCTCGACGGCCGTGACCTCGGCGAGACCCGGCTTGCCCGAGAGCTCGCGGTAGGCGACAAAGTGGCGGGCCAGGACTTCGACCTGGCCGTCCGGACCGGGAGTGATGAAGACCGGCGTGATCTGGGCGAAGGCGATGCTCGCGTCGGGTGGTATGGCCCCGAAGAGATCTCTGGCCACCCTGGCCGAGGGATCGCCGGCTACCCCGTCCCCCGGGCGCGCTCCGGCCGGGCCGGCGAAAGTCCGGAGGTAGGCCGTTCTGTCGAGGGCCCGGAGGGCCGCGGCCTGCAGGTCGAGAAGACACTCTATCGCCGCCCGGTCGGCCGGGCTCACCGGCGCGGACGGAGCGGAGAAGGAAGGGTCAAGGGTCAGGGGCTCGGCGGCCAGGGTGTGCGCCGCGGCCAGGGCTGGACCGGCGGTCGCCGGGGTGACGAAGACCAGTCCGCCGGGGGCGAGGCCCAAGAGGACCAGGAGAACCGAAATCGCCGCGCGGGTCGATGGTCTGGCCGTAGTGGAGCCCTCCTTTCCCGGCGCCGGCCTTCCCGGTGTCCGAGGTGGCTTTGGGCCGACGTCGCGGGGAATTCGGCGGGCCAAGACCTCTTCCCGCCGCAAGCCCGCGGCCAGGAAACGTTTTGCGGCAGGTAGAAATACTATCCGCACTCCGAAGTGGGTTGGACGATGAGACGGGAGACGGCGCCAATGAGCCTCTTTTCAAAGACCCGGGTGTGGGCCGCGGAGCTTCGTGAGAACCAGGCGGTGGACGAAGTGTTCATGGTCTCCGGCAAGAGCCTGCGCTGGACGCGGTCGGGGAACCCCTTTCTGGCTCTTGAACTCTGCGATCGAACCGGACGCATCCAGGCCCGGCTCTGGGAGAACGCCGAGGCGCTCCAGAGCGTGGGGGAGATTGACCACTTCGTAAGAATCCGCGGCCAAGTGGCCATGTTCAACGACACCCTCCAGGTCAATGTCACCGACTTCGAGGCTGTCGCCGACGAGAGTGTCGACCTGGCCGACTATCTGCCGGCCAGCCGCCGTGAACCCGAGGAGATGGAGAAGGAACTCCACGACCTATGCCGGAGCGTCGGTTCGCCGCCCCTTAGAGCCTTGGCCGACAGCTTCTTCCTTGACCGCGAGTTCTGGGCTCTCTTCCGCCGGGCGCCGGCGGCCAAGGAGGTTCACCACGCTGTTCTGGGTGGCCTTCTCGAGCACACCCTGGCCGTGGCCAATCTCTGCCGCGGTATCGCCCTCCACTACCCTGAACTTGACGCCGACTTGCTTCTTGTCGCCGCTCTGCTTCACGACATGGGCAAGACCCGCGAACTCAACTGGTCGAGGCGTTTTGACTACACCGATGAGGGTGGCCTCATCGGACACCTGGTCATTGGGGCCGAACTCGTCGCCGAGCGGGCACGCAAGATCGAGGGTTTCCCGCCCGAGACTCTCCTGCGACTGAGGCACATGATCTTGAGTCACCACGGACAGCCCGAGTGGGGTTCACCCAAGCTTCCCATGATTCCGGAGGCCTTTGCCCTCCACTACGCGGACGACCTTGACTGCAAGCTCAACACGGTCGAAGGTTCGCTGGCGGCCGGGCGGCACGCGGATCCGGTCCCGCACTGGACCCCATATCACCGGACCCTCAAGCGCTACCTCTACAAGGGTCCGAGCAGCGGACCGGAAACGGAACGTTAGGGCCATGCGAATCCTGGGGGGCGGGGCCAGAGGCAAGCGCCTGAAGTCGGTCCGGGGGCAGGCTACTCGGCCACCTCTGGCCCGGGTGAGACAGGCTCTTTTCAACATCCTGCGGCCTGTCATCGCGGAGGCCGCCTGGCTTGATCTTTTCGCCGGCACGGGCAGCTATGGGATTGAGGCCCTGAGTCGCGGAGCGCGCGAGGTGGTCATGATCGAACTCAACCCGAAGGCCGTAGCCATCATCCGGGAGAACCTTGAGACCACCGGTCTCGCGGGACAGGCCACGGTTGTGCGGGGGGACGTCCTCCGGGAACTCCCCCGGCTGGCCCGGCTTGGCCGCGGGTTCGACGTCATCGGGGTGGCGCCGCCCTATTTCAGCGGCCTCGGACCACAGGTTCTGGCCCTCATCGACGAGACCGGCATCCTTACCACGGATGGCTATGTTTACGTCCAGAGACACAGGACAGAGGAACTTCCTCCAAGAACATCCACCCTTAGCCTGGTTCGGAACTATCGTTACGGAGATACGCTTTTGAGTTTCTACCGGCCGATCTAGAGAGCCGGGTCTTACGCGGCGGACTGACACGGGTAGCGCTCGCCGCGCGGGAGAGGGGAAAAGGCTCCAATGAAAGAGTGGAAGAGAGCCGCGGAGGAGATCATTGCTTCGGGACCAAGACCCTTAAAGCTCTTCATCCTGGGTGGCCCCGATAGCGGGAAGACCACGATGGCGGCTTTCCTGGCCAGTGTGGCCGTGGGCGCGGGCCTCAAGGTGGCGGTTGTCGACGCCGACGTCGGACAGAGCGAGATCGGACCTCCGGGCTGTGTTGGCTACGGCCTGGCCGGCGGACCCATCGGGCGCGTCCGGGAAGTCAGCCCGCTTCGGTCCTACTTCGTGGGGTCGAATTCCCCCGAACTTCTGAGCTTCACCACCGCCGGCGCCTGCAAGAGCGCGGTTGACGGCGCCCTTTCCTTGTCCCCGGACTTGGTTGTCATTGACACCACGGGCCTGGTCTGGGGGCGCACGGCGCGCTTCCTCAAGAGCGCCAAGATCGAGCTCATCGCCCCCACCCATATTGTGGCCTTGCAGCGAGCCCTGGAACTTGAGCATCTCCTCAGGCCCTGGGACCACCTCGGCGGTCTTCCCAAGGTCGTGCGGGCGCCCGTCTCGCCCAGGGCCACGGAGAAGAACCGCAAAGACCGAAGGGCCTTTCGCGAGAGAGCCTTTCAGCAGTACTTCAGAGGCTCGACCCGCCGCGAGTTGGATCTCCAGAAGATATCTCTCTTTCGCACGACCTATCTTACCGGCCGGCCGATGGACTCCAGTCAGTTGGCCGTCATCTCCAAGGATCTGCGGTGCGGGATCGCCCACGCCGAGTGGCTACCGGACGGCATTTTCATCGTCGCCGAGGGTTTCTTCGACCTGGAGGGTCTTGAGCGAATCAAAGAGCGCGAGGGAACCACGGAAGTGTTCTTGACCAAGGCGGATCGCTTCGAGAACCTTCTCGTGGGAATGGTCGACCGCGACGGCGTCCTGCTCGGAGTGGGCCTCCTGACGTCCCTCGATTTCCGACGGCGGGCCGGGGTTGTCTGGAGTCCTCTGGACTCCGCGACTTCCGAACGGGTGGCCGGGCTCCAGTTCGGCATCCTCAAGATTCTACCCACGGGCGAGGAAGCCGGGAAGATCCACCCGAACGATATTTAGGGCCTCCCGGCCGGCCGCGGTTCTAGGGGCCCCCCGGTCGGCCGCGGTTCTAGGGGCCCCCCGGCTGGGCGCGGTTCTAGGGGCCCCCCGGCTGGGCGCGGCATACGATGGGCCACAGACCTCGTTCGGAGGCCCATTTTGCCCCGCTTTCCACAGCCGTCGTCGCGTCTTTATTCGAGGTTCCGGTTGCCCAGCGGGTTTTCCACCCCCTGGCCCGAGGACAACGTTGTCCCGTTCCTCTACTTCCCGCCGCCCGGACCCAGGCCCGCTCCGGCCGTCGTCATCCTGCACGGCTACGGTCTTGGCAAGGAACTCTTCGCTCCGATCGGACCCCACCTCCGGCGCGCGGGCTACGCCGGCCTCATCCCCGATCTTCCCTTCCATGGCGAGCGCGCGGTCCGGGGCTCGGCCCGGATTCTCCCGTTCGGGGGTGACCTCGGCCTCTACGTCGCCTGTGTCCGGCAGATGGTCGCCGACTGCGCCTTGTGTTTGTCCTGGCTTCGGCGGCGCCGGGAGGTGGATTCCGGCCGTCTGGGTGTGATCGGTTTCAGTCTGGGCGGGGTGCTGGTCTCCGTCCTCATGGGCCTCGACCTCGGCCTTGGCGCCGGAGTCTCGCTCATGGCCGCCGGTGATTGGGCCGATCTTCTCTTCCTGACGACCCTCGCCGCCGACGCCCGGGCCGAACTGGAGCGGGCCGGCATCACCGTGGGCGAGGCCAGATTGGCCTTTCGCGACGTCACGGCCTCCACCCACGCCGATGCCGTGCGGGGCCTGCTGATCGTCGGCGGACGCCGGGACGACCATGTCCCGTCCCGGGTGATCGAGACTTTCTGGGACAAGATTGACCACGCCTCGAACCGGCTAACCTGGAAGGACTCGGGACACATACCGCCCATCCGGACCACCGCGCGGGAGGTTCTGACCTTCCTTCGAGAGAAACTAGGCCCAGCTACGCTGGTCAAGGAGGCCTCGCCCCGTCGCGATGAGTGGCTACCGGGTTACCACGGGGGCGGCGCGGGATTCCCGCTACCCCCTCTACCATGACTACCTGTGGCACTACGATCGGGTGGCCTCGCTCTACGACTACTCGCCGCACCTGACGGCCTCTCTTCCCGCCAGGGCCCGCGAACTGCGGGACTTCGACGGCGACCGGGTCGGTTTGGCGGCCGGGCTCGAGGAGTATAATCGATCCCTCGGGGCGCCCCCGGAGACCCTGTCTTCCTGCCGGCGCCTGGCCCGGCCCGGGTCGGTCGCTGTCATTGGCGGCCAGCAGCCCGGAGTCCTGACCGGTCCCCTCTACACCTTCTGGAAAGCCCTCGCTGTCGTGCAATTGGCCGAGGCCCTCGCCAGGCGCCTGCCTCCGGACACGCCGGTTGTCCCTGTCTTCTGGATCGGCGCCGAGGATCACGATCGGGACGAGGTAGCGCCAGTCAATGTGCCGGCCCCGGACGGCCCGGCGGTCAGGATCATCTACGACTCCAGTGAGGGCCGGCCGGCGGGCGCCGCGTTTCCGGCGCGGACTTCGGTCGGCTACCTTCCCACGGGCCGGGCCGCCGAGGCCTTTCTGGCCCGGCTTGAGCCGGTCTTGTGGCGGACCGAGTTCACGGCCCAAGTCATGGACCTCCTGCGCCGGACGGCCGCCGCCTCCGGCAACCTGGGTGATTGGTTCGGCCGCCTTCTTCTCAGCCTGGTCGGAGGGCGCGGTCTTGTCGTCGCCAACCCGCTTCATCCGGGCCTGCGAGCCCTGGAGAGCCCGATCCTCCGGCGAATGATCCAGAGTAACGAGGCCGCTTCCGCCCGCTTCGCCGCGGGCCGGGAGAAGGTGAGGGAACTCGGCTACGAACCACAGGTGGAGAAGGATCCCGATGCGGCCAATCTCTACCTTTACCGGGGGTTTGAGCGTGTCCCGCTCCGACGCTTGCCGGCCGAGAGCGGGGTCCGCTTCCTGGTCGGGGCGGGTTCCGAGGCCGAGCGTCTGACGGAGACCGAACTCCTCGACATCGCCGCGAGAAATCCCGAGCGACTCAGCACCAACGTGGTTTTCCGTCCCCTGGCTCAGGACGCTGTCTTTCCGGTGCTGGCCTACGTGGGCGGCCCGGGCGAGACGAGCTACTACGGGCTCTACCGTGACCTCTACCATCTCTTTGGGCGGCGCTTGCCCATCGTGTACCCGCGCCCCGGCGTGACCATTGTCGAACAGGTGGAGGCCCGGCGTCTGGACCGGACCGGCCTCACAGCCGAGCAGGCCCTGGACCTCGATGTCCTGCGCCGGGCGAAAGCCGGCTACCTTGCCGAGGCGGACCCCATCGGAATCGACGATATTTTCGACCGCTTGGAGAACTCGGTGCGCCAAGCCTACTCCGCCGTCTCCGGGGCCGTGACCTCCGTGGATCCGTCCCTGGCCGACCTGGCCTCCAAGAACCTAGCCCGGGTAAAAGGCGAGATCGAGTGGCTGAAGAACAAGACCCGTCAGCGGCACCGGCAGAACTGCCGCGAGGCGGTCCACCGCTACGAGGCCATCGAGGCCGCGCTCCGGCCGCAAGGTGACTACCAGGAACGGGTTTGGAACATCTTCTCATACCTAGCCAAGTACGGCCTGGACCTCGCCCTGTCCCTGACGGCCTTGCCCCTCGTCCCGGCCGACGGCCTGGTCGACCCGAACCACCGGTTTGTCTGGCTCTAGCGAAGGAGGCAATCACCATGTTTGACATCCTGATCGTGGGCGGCCTCATCGTTGATGGAACCGGCAACACCCCCTACCAGGGCGACGTGGCCATCGCCGGAGGTCGTATCGTAGCCGTGGGTCGGATCGAGAGCGCCGAGGCGACCCTGGTCATCGACGCCGGCGGGCTGGCCGTGTCGCCGGGCTTCATCGACATGCACTCGCACTCCGACCTCAGTCTGGTCTCCCATCCGCGGGCGAGCAGTTCTCTCGCGCAGGGAATCACCACGGAAGTCGCCGGCAGTTGCGGCTGGTCTCTGGCCCCGCTCAAGAACGAGACCGCCGCCTCGGTTCTTAAGGAGTTGTGCCTGGGCCTCATGGGGGCCGTCCCGCCCGAACTGGCCGAGGCGCCCGATGCCGGACCGGAACAGGCCGCCGGTCAGGAGCAGGCCGGCGGCCTTCAGGGGGCGGTCACCGGTCCCGCTCCGGCCCGCCATCTCGGCCTGGCCTGGCACTCCTTTGGCGAGTACCTCACCTACCTTGAGAAACTGGGCCTTGGCGTCAACCTCTACCCGATCGTGGGCCAGAGTCTCATCCGGGCCCATGTGGTCGGGGCCAGGCGGCGCATGGCGACACCGGGCGAAATCGAAGCCCAGCGAGCTCTCCTTGAGGCTTGCCTGGAGGAAGGGGCTCGCGGCCTGTCTACCGGCCGGGCCTACGCTCCCGGTGGGCACGCCTCGACCGAGGAGGTCATCGCCCTCTGCCGGGTTGTCGCCGCGCGGGACGGCCTCTACACGTCGCACATCAAGGACGAGGGCGCGGGGCTCATCGACGCCGTGGCTGAAGCCATCCGGATCGGACGCGAGAGCGGCGTGCGGGTCGAGATCTCCCACCACAAGGCCGTCGGGCCGGCCAACTTTGGCAAGGTGGCCGAGACATTGACCATGATGGAGGAGGCCCGGGACGCCGGTGTGGACGTGACCTGTGACTCGTATCCCTATGCGTTCGCCCAGGTGTTCTCGATGCTCGAGGAGATTCCCGGCATCACGCCCACGCAGCCGGTCGACGAGGTCCGCGCTCTCCTGAGCCAGGACGACTTCCGGGCCAAGGTCACCGCTGAGTTCATCAAAGCCTCGGCCGAGGAACACGGCCCGCCCGGGTTTTTCTCGCGGCCCGAGAGCATCATGTTCATCTCCCTCGGCCGGGACCACGACCTGGAGGGCCAACCCCTCACCTCGGTCTTCGGGCCGAACCCCCTGGGGCAGGCCGAGCCGGCGCCTCAGCCCGCGGTCGCCTCGGGCGGGGCCGGCGCCTCCGACGCCGAGATTTCCACCGGCCTGTCGGGTGGCGCGGGAGTCGCCCAGGGGGCCACGGGCTCAACACGGGCCAGGCCTGTCCCCTTGGAGCCCGCCCGGGTGCGGGCCCTCGTGGACAAGGGCCTCGATTTCCTGCTGGAGCAGGACCTCCACGTCAACCTGGCAGCCATTATGTGCGAGCCCGATGTCGAGACGATCCTCGGCCACCCGCGGACGATGGTCGGCACCGACGCCTTCACCATCGACCGCGATCTTGGTGAGCGGACGCCGATCCATCCACGGCACTTCGGAACCTTTCCGCGCGTCCTCGGCCACTATTGCCGGACCCGAGGTCTCGGCGATCTGGCGACCATGATCCAGAAGATCACCGGCCTTCCGGCCCGCAAACTCCGGTTGGCCGAGCGCGGCCTCCTGGCCCGCGGCAACTGGGCCGATGTGGTCGTCTTCGATCCCGCGACCATTTCCGACAGGGCGACGGCCAAGGAACCATATCTCGAACCGGTCGGCATCAAATGGGTCATCGTCAACGGACGGGTGGCCGCCGAGGATGGCAAGATCAGCGACGCGCGGGCGGGGATGGTTCTGCGGCGGTAGGGGGGTACTGGGCTGGGACCATCGCTGGGTGATCTCCGCTGCTTGTCGATTCCCATCGGCGAAGGAGTGACAGGTCTGGGTCAGATTAGGTTCAGGTGGCAGGATTCCCCTCTACCAGACACGAAGAAACGAGCAGCCAGTTTCCACAATGATTTCGGCAGGGTAGGGAGGTTTCATCGTTGGCGGAGGCGGCCCGGCAGCTCGGCACCAGGGCGAAGCACCTGCTCCTGGCACTTCTTCACGAGGATGGCCCCGTAGTCATTGCGAACCTGGCCAAGCAGTTCGGCGTGAGTCCCCGCTCCATCCGCTACGACCTCGATGAAATCGAGGGTTGGCTCGACGCGACTCCTGTCAGGCTTTGTCGCCGACCCCGGGTGGGCATTTGGATCGAGGGCGCCGCGGAGGGCCTCGCCCTGGCCCGCGAGCAGCTTGGCTTGGTCGAAGATTATCGGCCCGTGCTCTCTCCCGAGCAGCGAAGAAACATTATTGTCGCGCGTCTTCTGCAACGGGATGAGCCGGTAACCAGTCACGCCTTGGCCGACGAACTACACGTTTCGCGGACGACGGTGTTCGCCGATCTCGACAACGTTCAGGCCTGGCTGGCGGAGCGCGGTCTCTCCCTTGTCCGGCGGTCGAACTACGGTCTTCGGATCATGGGTGAGGAATCAGCCTGGAGACAAGCCGTTTCCGACCTTCTCAACGAGTTCGCCGAGTCGGGCGAGCTCGGCCGGCTCCTGATGCAGGTAGGCAAGGACGCTCCTCCGGGAGGCGCTCTGGCCACCGGCTTTGCCGGCGCGCCCCATCTTCTCGCCCTCCTGGGCGGTCTCGATTTGGGCATGGTGGAGGAGATCGTGAGGCTGGCCGAGCAGACCGCCGGCGTCGAGTTCACCACCGGTTCCTACTCCGCTCTTGTCTTCCACATCGCCATCGCCATCCAACGCTTGACGCAGGAAAAGCGGGTTGATTTGCCCCGCGACCGGCTGGCGGCCCTCCGATCCTATGCCGAGTACACCCTGGCCACCATGGTGTGCCGCCACGTGGAGGAAGCCTTCAAGGTCACCGTTCCCGACGCCGAAATCGGTAACTTGACTCTGCACTTCATCGGGGCCAAGGTTCGCGGCCCGGCCCGCAATCGCATCGAAGGCGCGGTCGGCGCCATTCCGGCTCTCGACATCGAAGCCTCGGCCGCGGCCCGCATGTTGGTGACGGCGGCCGGTAAGGAGCTAGGGCTGCCCCTGGTCGAGGCCGAGAACCTGCTCGCCGGCCTGGCTCTTCACCTGCGGCCGGCCCTCGGGCGCCTGCGGTTCGGTCTCCCGGTAACCAACCCGTTGCTAGAAGAGATCCGGATCCTCTATCCCCGCATTTACGCCGCGGCTGAAAAGGGTTGCGAGGCCATCTCGCCCATCGTGGGACTCACCATCCCGGCCGAGGAAGTGGGCTATGTGGCCATGCACCTTGGAGCGACCATCCTGAGGCGGCGGCAGGCCGCCAGCGGTAGGCGTCGCGTGGTCGTGGCCACGACCGGCGGCGTCGGGGTGAACGAAATGCTGGCCGCGCGGCTGGGTAGCGAATTCCTGGAGCTTGAGGTCGTGGTCACGTCCTCCGTGCACGGACTTGGCGCCACCATCGCGACCGTTCAGCCCGACTTCGTTATCAGTACTTCTTCAGTGCCTGGGGTCAATGTCGAGGTCGTCGTCGTCGACCCGCTTCTGGGCGAGGACGACATAGCCCGGGTCAGGGAATTCCTTGATCGCACCTACCGCCCTGATGAGGAGCGCCTGCTGGCCGAGGTGAGCGAGACCTAGACTCGCGGCTCGTCAGGCCTCTACCCGCGCGCCGCGGCTTCCGCCGCGGCGCGCTTCGCTTGTTGCCGCCGCCCCCCCCCCCCCCCCCACCCCCCAACCCCCCCCCCCCCCCGCCCGCCGCCTCCCTCCCGCCGCCGCCTCCCGCCTCCCGCCGCCATCGCCGGACCTCGGCCCACCCCTGTCTCCGCGGGTCGGGTTGGGTATCTTGGGAGTCACAGGAAAGTCCGCCGTAGCGTACCTTGTAGGGGTGTCGGGAGCCGGGGCCATGGACGAGGAGGTATCCTGATGAACATCCTTCGGAGGGCGATCGATCACTTCGATTTGGCCAACGGTGGACGCGCGGGACGGTGCGCGATGGCCGGGGCGGGACCGAGGTCAGGGCCGGCGACATCGGGCTGGCGCCCATCCCCACCAGGACCGGGGAGCATGCCGTCGTTCACGCTCTCCCACAACGACTCCGACCAGGTCTCCCCGCCACCGGAGGCGCCCGGTCCACCCGTCGGCTTCCCTCGCCCCGGGGCGACTACGGTCTACGTCTTCCTCAACTACGTCGGCGTGTTCTTGGGCGTGGCGGCCAAATACTTCATTCAATACAGCCACGGCGCGGATAGTTTCAACTGGGTGACCCTGGTCTCGTCGGTGATCCTGTCGGCGGTAATCTACCCGTTCGTCTACAAGAAAGTCTGCGACCCCCGTCTCAGCGGCGGCGTCCAGTACTTCATTTCCTTCCAGCACGGCTTCTTCTTTCAAACCCTCCTGGAGGAGATCCAGAGGACATCCCTATGAGGGCGGAAACGAAGGTCGGGCGCCGCGGGAGGGTTCCACGGACCGCCCGGGGAAGCCTGCGTGGCCGGTGGGGGAAGCCCCATCTGGCTGGAGGAATAGTCCCCGTCTCCAAGAACTAGTAGACCGTCCGGCCCCCCTCGTCCTAGCCATCTTCGCGCGGGGGGCCCCGCGTCAAAGAAAGCCAGAGACCACGACCGGCTCTTTCTTCTTTGTCCTTTCCCAACCTACCGATTGGTAGGGCCGCGATGGCGGTCCGGTCAATTCGGAGCCGGTCCCCGGTCCGATCCGAGGAGGTGTTCGGTCAGGAGCTTCTCCTGCCCCGGCTTCCCGAAATCTATGAGCGAGGAGGTATCAGCTTGCAGTCAGTTCAGCCAGTCTACATGGTTTCCGGCGGCATTACCAAGTTCGCCAAGGCTAGCCCGGATAAGGACTTCCGGTACATGGTCAAAGAGGCCTTCGACTACGCCATGAACGACGTCCCCGGCCTCTCCCTGGAGAAGATCGACGGTTCGGTGGCCTCTTACTACTCCGATCACTTCACTCGCCAACTGATGGCCGGCATCATGGTCCAGGACTACCTGGGCCTGTGCCCCAAGCCGTCGCGGCGGCACGAGGGGGGAGGCGCGACCGGCGGCCTCTGTTTCCAGGCGGCTTACGACGAAATCGCCTCGGGTCGGATGGACGTCTGCGTAGCCTATGGCTTCGAGACGATGTCCCACGTCAACACCTGGAAGGGCAATGAGTTCATCGCCCTGGCCTCCGACACCAACTTCGACTACCCCGTGGGCGGCTTCTACACAGGCTACTACGCCATGATGGTCAGGCGGCACATGCACGAGTTCGGGACCACGGTCGAGCAGATGGCCATGGTCTCGGTCAAGAACCACGGGAACGCACTGCACAACCCGTGGTCGCAGTATCCGATGGCCATCACCGTCGAAGACGTCCGCAAGTCGGAGATGGTGGCCGAGCCCCTGACCCGCCTGGACATCTGCGTCATGTCCGACGGCGCGGCCGTGGGCATCCTCTGCTCGGAAAAGGCCCTCGAGAAGTTCAAGCTCACCGACAAGCCGGTCAGGGTTACCGGTGTCGGTTGCGGCACCGACTCGATGCGCTTAGCCGACCGGCCCCACGGCCAGGTTATTCTCCTGCCGCACGAGAGCGAGAGCGATTACAAGAATCTGAAGTATCCCGGGGTCCACTCCTTCCGAGGCGGCCGGATGGCGGCCAAGTTGGCCTACGAGATGGCGGGCATCAAGAATCCCGTCGAGGAACTGGATTTTGTAGAGCTTCACGATGCCTACACGTCGTCCGAGATCCAGACCTACGAGGACCTTGGCCTGTGTAAGTATGGCGAGGGCGGCCAGTTCATTGAGCGCGGCCACTCGGCCCTGGAGGGCAAGATTCCGGTTAATCCGTCCGGTGGCCTTCTCGCTTGTGGCCACCCCGTCGGCGCCACCGGCCTCATGCAGGCGGTCGTGGCCTTCTGGCAGCTCCAGGGGACCGTGGGCAAGCACTTCGGCGGCGACGACTTCCTGCAGCTCAAGAACCCCAGGCGCGGCCTCATTCACAGCCACGCCGGCACCGGCACCTACATCACCTGCACCGTGCTCGAGAGGGGGTTCTAACCGTGGCCGACAGCGCAAAGGACACTCTCGACAGGAACTACAAGATGCCCGAGACCGAGGGCGGGACGGTCGTCTACAACGTCGACCCCCTCATCGTGAAGTACCACTACGAGATGGACTACATCCACAGCTACTGCCAGGACTCGCCGTGGTTCCACGGCCTGATGAACGGCAAGCTTCTCGGGTCCAAGTGCCCCAAGTGCGGCTACGTCTTCGCCACCCCGCGGGCCCACTGCATGCAGTGCGGGGCCAAGACGGAGTGGATGGAACTGCCCAAGGAGGGTAAGGTTCACACCTGGACGACCTGCCACTTCGGCAGTGAGGAGTTTCTCAAGGAGACACCCTATCACCTTATCCTGGTGGAGTTCGCCGTTGCGAACACCCTGCTCCTCAGCCGGCTGATGGGCGTTCCCGTCGGCAAGGTGGAGATCGGCATGAAGGTCAAGGCCCGGTTTCGCCGTCTGTCCAAGATCGCTCCCACCGACGTCTACTTCGTTCCGGCCTAGGCCGGGGCGGCACGGGATGGCGGGGCCCTCCCGGTCCGCGGTGAGTAGAGATGACGCGGGGCCGCCGGAGGACGATCCGACCGGACAAGGTTCCGGCCGGCCGCGGCGGCCCCGCCCGGCAAGCGCGCGTGTGGCGGGCGCGTCTAGAGGGCGTCTGTCTATGAAAGGTTGGGGGTCTAGCCATGGACTTCATCCTGAACGACGAGCAACGCATGGTCCAGAAGATGGCCCGCGACTTTGCCCGGAAAGAGGTCTTGCCCCATGTCGCCGAGTGGGAGGAGAGTAAGGCCATCCCCCGCGAGGTCTTCCGCCGGATGGGTGACCTGGGCTTTTTCGCCCTGCCCTTCCCGGAAGAGGTGGGTGGGCTCGGGGCCGGCTACTTTGGCTACGCCCTGGCCGTGGAGGAGATCTCCCGGGTGTCGGCCTCGCTGGGCATCTCCTACGCCGCCCACTGCTCCATCGGCCTGGGACCCATCTTTCTCTTCGGCTCGGCGGCCCAGAAAGAACGCTTCCTGGGTCCGGGTCTGAGAGGTGAGTTCCTGGCCTCCTTCGGCCTCACCGAACCCAACGCCGGGTCGGATGCCGGCGGCACCCAGACCAAGGCCGAACTCCGCGACGGGAAGTGGGTCCTAAGCGGGACGAAGTGCTTCATCACCAACGCCAACCTGGCCGGGGTCATCGTGGCCACGGCCGTGACCGATCCTGAGGCCTCCGGCTCGCGCCGCATCAGCTCCTTCGTTGTTCCGGCCGGCACGCCGGGCTTCTCGGTCGGCCAGAAGTACGGGAAGCTTGGCCTCCGGGCTTCGGACACGGCCGAGTTGGTCTTCGACGACTGCCGCCTGCCCGAAGACGCTCTCCTCGGCGAGCGAGGGTCCGGTTTCAAGCAGTTCCTGACCGCCCTCGACGGCGGCCGCATCTCCATCGCCGCCCTGTCCGTGGGCATCGCCCAGGCCTGTCTTGACGCCTCCTTGCCCTACGCCAAGACCCGGGTTCAGTTCGGCCAGCCCATCGCCAAGTTTCAGGCCATCCAGTTCAAGTTGGCCGACATGGCCATGGAGACCGATCTGGCCCGTCTCATGACCCACAAGGCGGCCTGGCTCAAGGACAGCCACCTTTCCTTCGGGCGGGAGGCGGCCATGGCCAAGCTCTACGCCTCGGAGGCCTGCGTGCGGGCGGCCCTCCAGGCCATCCAGATCCACGGCGGTTACGGCTACATGGACGAGTATCCCGTCGAGCGCTACCTCCGTGACGCCAAGTTGATGGAGATCGGAGAGGGCACCTCGGAGATCCAGCGCCTGGTGATCGCCAGGAGTTTGGGCTGCTAGGGCCGGCCCGGACCAAGGACCAAGTGGAGGTGAAGCACCCTGTGAGCCACCAAGTGACCTACCGGGAGAAGCGGGTGACCTACCGGCGGGTGGGGGACGGGGAGCTCTTTCAGGACCCGGACGTGAACCGGGCCCGCGAGTTCTTCCGAAGTAAGTCGCGGGCCCTTGAGCCTAAGGTTATGACCGTGCCGGAGGCGGTGGCCAAGTTCGTGGCCGACGGCGACTACTTGGCCGTCGGAGGCTTCGGCGGGAACCGCATTCCGACCGCCCCCCTGCACGAGATCGTCCGTCAAGGACGCCGGAACCTGGGCCTCTCCGGACACACCGCCACCCACGACTGCCAGATCCTCGCCGCCTCCAAGTCCTTCGACCGTTGCGACGTGGCCTACGTCATCGGCCTCGAGGCTCGCGGCCTCTCCAGGGCCTCCAGGCGGCACTTTGAGACCGGCGGGGTCAAGGTGACCGAGTGGACCAACGCCGCCCTGGCCTGGCGCTACAAAGCCGCGGCCATGGGCGTTCCGTTTCTGCCCATCCGCAGCATGCTCGGCACGGACACGGCCCGGAAGAGCGCCGCCGTCGAGATGGAGTGCCCCTTCACGGGGCAAACCTTGCTGGCCGTGCCCGCCCTCTACCCCGACGTGGCTCTTATCCACGTCCACCGGGCCGACGTCTACGGAAACTGCCAGATCGACGGGATCATGGTCGCCGACTGGGATCTCGCCCGGGCGGCCAAGCGCCTGATCATCACCACCGAGCGCCTCATCCCGAGCGAAGACATCCGTCGCCGGCCCGACCGGACGGCCATCCCCTACTTTCTGGTAGACGCCGTCTCGGAGGTGCCCTACGGCTCCTACCCAGGCTGCATGCCCTACGAGTACTACTCGGACGAGAAGCATCTTCGCCAGTGGCTCGAGGCCGAGGAAGACGACGAGGCTTACCGGGTTTTCCTCGACAAGTACATCTACGGTGTGACCGATTTCAACGGCTACCTTGAGCGTTGCGGGGGCATCGAGCGCCTCCGGGAACTCCGGGCCGAGGAACTCGGCGTCGACCGCGAGGGGAGGGGCGTCTGATGAGCCGTTCCGAGGAAACCCAGGGCAGCGTGGCCGCCCAGCCGGGCTGTAGCCGCATCGAAGGAATGATCTGCGTCGCCGCCCGCTACCTTGAGGACGGGGCCACGGTCGTCGTCGGCACCGGCGCTCCGTGCGCCGCGGCCATGCTGGCCCAGAAGACGCGCTCGCCCAACCTCATGGTCTTCTTCGAGGCCGGCGGTGTGGGCCCCATTCTTCCGACCATGCCCATTTCGGTCGGCGACTCCCGGACCTTCCACCGCGGACTGGTCGCCTCCAGCATGGCCGAGATCATGGAGCACTGCCAGCGCGGCTTCATTGACTACTGCTTTCTGGGCGGGGCCCAGATCGACATGTACGGTAACCTCAACTCGACCATGATCGGCCAGGATCTCCAGCACCCCAAAGTTCGCTTCCCCGGAAGCGGCGGGGCCAACGACCTGGCCTCCCTGGCCTGGCGGACGATGATGATCACCGTCCAGGACCCGCGACGGTTTACCCCCAAGCTCGACTTTGTCACCACGCCCGGCTACCTCACCGGGAAAGGGGCCAGGGAGGCGGCCGGCCTACCTCCGGGGACGGGACCCTACAAGGTCATAACCGATCTCTGCGTCATAGGCTTCGATGAGGAGACCAAGCGGATGATGGTCGAGAGCCTGCACCGGGGGATGACGAAAGCCAAGGTCGAGGAGGGCACCGGTTTCGAACTCCTCTGGCCGGCGGCCACACCGGAGACCAGCCCCCCGTCTGAGGAAGAACTGCGAGTCCTCCGGGAAGAGGTGGACCCCTACAAGTACATTATCGGGAGGAGCTAAGAGGCCGCGAGGCGGCTCGGCTTTGTCGTTCAATCGCGATACCTGCGTTTTCGTCCGGTATTTGCCGAAACGCCGGGGAAGGTTTTGTTTTGCCCTCGTAGAAGGGACAACCCCACTCTGCCGACCAAGGTGAACCCAGTGCTTTCAGTCTTCCAAAATTACCGCTGGATATGGGACACTCTCGACATCGCCATCGTGTCCTATGTGCTTTTTCGCCTCTTCCTGCTTATCCGGGGAACGCGGGCGGTCCAGCTCGTCAAAGGCATAGTGGTCCTCATCATCGCCGGCATTCTGGCTCGCTGGCTCCAGCTCACCGCGGTCACCTATGTCCTGAACTACGCCCAGATGGCTCTGGTCGTGGCTGTCCCCGTGGTCTTCCAGCCCGAACTAAGGCGCGCTCTGGAACAGCTTGGGCGCGGCCGGCTCTTTGCCCCGGCGCCAAGCTACCTGCCGGAGGCGGAGTTGTCGAAAGTGATCGCTGAGATCGCCGGGGCCTGTGACGTCCTGGCTCGCAACAAAATCGGCGCACTTATTGTCATTGAGCGCGAAACCGGTCTAAAAGACATTGCCGAGACGGGCACTCTTGTCGACGGTCTCGTCTCCTCGGCCTTTCTCATCAACCTGTTCGTGCCCAACGCTCCTCTGCACGATGGGGCGGCCGTCGTCCGCGGCAACCGGGTCGTGGCCGCCGGATGCTTCCTGCCTCTTTCCGAGAACCCTAGCCTATCGAAGGAATTGGGCACGAGGCATCGCGCCGCCGTGGGTTTGACGGAGCAGTCCGACGCCCTGGTCATCGTGGTTTCGGAGGAAACCGGGGCCATGTCGCTGGCCAGCGCCGGCAAGTTGATCCGCCATCTCGACGACGCGACTTTGCGCGACATGCTGGTCACCTTGGTTAAGGCGACCGGTCTGACGGCTGCTCCCGCCCGCCTCCGGCGCCTGACAACCAGGCGCAGGCGGGATCCGGGCGCCGGGACTGGTCTGGGGGGAGGGACCGGTGTTGGGCCATCGGCTGAGTAAGGACGTCGGTCTGCGGCTTCTCTCGGTTCTCCTGGCCGCCGTTCTGTGGGTTCAGGCCACGGCCGTCCAGAACCCGGTGGACCGCTTCACCTTCGACGCCGTTCCAGTTGTGGCCGGAGGGATGCCATCCGATATGGTCGTGGCCGGTTCCTTGCACCCAGCCAAAGTGAACATCACGGTCAAGTGCCGGCGCCGCGTGGCCGAGAAGCTAACGGCCGCCGACTTCCGGGCTACGGTTTCCCTGGAGGGCGGACGGGTGGGCAGCGCCGACTATCCCGTCGAGATCGAGAAGCCCGGAATTGTCGACATTGTCGAGATCAGTCCGGCCGCGGTGACGGTGACCCTGGAACGCGCGGCCTCGGCCAAGGTGCCGATTGAGGTCAGGCTTGGCGGATCCGGGGCCGATGGCTACGCCGCCGGCGCCCCAGTCCTCACGCCGATGGAGGTCGTGGCCAGCGGGCCTTCGTCGGCTGTCAGCCGCGTGGTCAAGGCGGTGGCGGACTTCGATGTGTCGTCGGCCACATCCGACGTTTCCGGGAAAGCGGGTCTCGTGGCCGTGAACGGTTCCGGCGTGGTGGTGGCGGAAATCAGCCTGGCGCCGCCCGAGGTCGTTGTAACCGTGCCGGTCGTTGCTCTTCCGGCCGCGGAGAGTGTCGACGTTGACGTCTCTCTGACCGGGAGTCCGGGCCAGGGCTTCGCCGTCCTGGGCATAACCTGTACGCCGACGCGAGTCCAGGTCCGCCCGCTTCCGGGCGGGATCATCGACTTTGATCATATTATGACCGCGCCGGTCGACATCGGCGGGGCCACGTCCGACGTCCGATCGACCGTTTCCCTTATCGCGCCATCCGGTGTTGCCACCGTGACCCCGAACACCGTGGAGGTGGTCGTGGAGATCGGCGCCACACGGACACTCTTGGGAATCGGGGTCGAAATCCGGAACCTAGTGCCGGGACTCAAAGCCACAACCAGCCCGGCCGTGGTCGACGTGGTGGTTCGGGGACCGCGCGCCCTCCTGGATCGGCTGGTCGCGGTCGACATTGTCACCTGGGTCGACGCGACGGGGCGTGGTCTCGGACAGGTCGAGGCGAGGGTCGAGGCCAGCCTGCCCGAGTGGGCGGGGGAACTCGAGGTCACGGCCGTGATCCCGTCGGACGTAACCTTGGTCGTCTCCCGATGACGCTACAACGCGCGGCCATCATCGATCGTCGCACGCTCGGACGCGGAGAGGAGAGAGCTTGTGCCTAAGCTCTTTGGCACCGACGGAGTGCGGGGGATTGCCAATCAGGATCTCACGCCCGAACTCGCCCTCCGCGTTGGACGGGCGGGCGCGCACCTTCTGGCGTTGGAGTCCGCGGAATCGGCCGCGAAGCCGGCCGGCATGGCGGCGGGCGCGGCCGGCGCGATGGGTACGGCCGGCCGGCCGCTCCTTGTCCTAGGGCGCGACAGCCGCCTTTCCGCCGACCTTCTGGCCGCCGCTGTCACCGCCGGGGCCTGCTCGGTGGGGGCCGACGTTGTCGACCTCGGGGTCATACCCACTCCGGGCGTGGCCTTTCTCACCCGTCATTTCGGCGCCTCCGGCGGAGTGATGATTTCCGCGTCCCACAACCCGGTTGACGACAACGGCATCAAGTTCTTCGACGCCTCGGGCTGCAAGCTGAGCCCGGAAATGGAGGACATGATCGAGGCCAGGGTTGTGGCCAAGCAGGACCGCCTGCCCAGGCCCGCCGGCCCCGGTGTGGGTCAGGCCACCTTCAGCCGCGAGCATGTCCGGGTCTATGCCGACCATCTTGTGTCCGCGGTAGGGGGCCAGAGCGTCCTGGGCGAGATGTCGATCGTCATTGACGCGGCCCATGGCGCCACGGCCGGCCTTGCCGCGGCCGTCTTCCGGCGAGCGGGGGCGCGCGTCGTAGCTATGAACGATATTCCGGACGGCCGGCTCATAAACGTGGAGTGCGGTTCGACCCACCCCGAGAGCATGGCCCGGCGAGTGCGGGAGGAAGGCGCCAGGGCCGGACTGGCTTTTGACGGTGACGGGGATCGCGTCATCGCGGCGGACGAGAAGGGCCGCATCGTGGACGGCGACCAGATCATGGCCATCCTCGGTCTGGACCTCCTCGCCCGCAAGGCCTTGCCGCGAAAGACCGTCGTGGCCACGGTCATGTCGAACCTGGGTCTGGACCTGGCCCTCAGGGAGGCGGGCGGCAAGGTCGTCCGCACCCCGGTCGGCGACCGCAACGTGCTCATGGAAATGCGGAATACCGGCGCCGTTCTTGGCGGCGAGCAGTCCGGCCACGTCATCATGCTGCGTCACGCCACGACCGGCGACGGTCTGGTGACCGGACTCAGCCTTCTAGCGGTCATGGCCCGCTACGGCCAGTCCATGTCGGAGTTGGCCGGGAGGATCGTGAAGCTGCCTCAGGTCCTGGTCAACGTGGCTGTGGACAAGAAGGATAAGCTTCAGACCAGCGAGAAGGTTGCCACGGCCATTGAGCGGGTGCGCGAGCAACTTGGCCACACCGGAAGCGTCCTGGTTCGCGCCTCGGGGACCGAACCGCTGGTCCGGATCATGATCGAGGGCCGGGACGAGAGACGCATCATCGACATGGCCGCGGGTCTGGCGGCCGTGGTCGCGGCTGAATTGGGGGGTGAGATACTCCAGAGGAGGCAGCAGTGAGACGTAGGACCCCTTTCGACGGGGATGGCTCGGAGACGCGATAGGACGCGCGAGCGAACGCGCGCGAACGTGGAAGCCAAGAGCAGCAAAGATCGAGCAAAATCGATCTAGCGCCGGAACTCCCGGACGGTGAGGTTGTCCGTCCCCTGGCGCCACCGCTCCCAAGCGAGTGGACGTCAGGCCGTAGGGAGTTGACGAGGACCGGGTTCATCGAGGGATTCGGCGGGTACCCGGCGGCCGATCGCAGGCCGGATAGACTCCACAAAACCGTCCGGTGACGGGCGGGACAAAGGGAGTCCGATGCGAGCGTTTCCAGGCCGCGCCTTGTGGATAGGGCGCGGCTTTCTGTCGCGGTGGGGCACGCGGTCCGCGATGTGGGCCCTGACGAGCGATAGATGAGAACAACAGGGGGAATCGACCTAAGATGTGTGGCATCGTAGGCTACATCGGCCGTAAGCCGGCCCTGCCGGTGATTCTGGACGGCCTCAGGCGCCTCGAATACCGTGGCTACGACTCGGCCGGCGTGGCCCTAACGGGTAGCGATAAGGTCGGTTTGACCAAGACGGAAGGTCGTATCGCCGACCTCGTGGAGAAGCTGGCCCGGGAAACCATCCCGCAGAGCACGGTGGGCATCGGCCACACCCGGTGGGCGACTCACGGCCGGCCGTCCGACCGGAATGCCCATCCGCACACCGACTGCACGGGCAAGATCGCCGTCGTTCATAACGGCGTAATTGAAAACTACCTTCTTCTCCGCCAGCGTCTCGAGACCGCCGGTCACCGCTTTCGTTCCGAGACCGATACCGAGGTCATCCCGCATCTCATCGAGGAGTACTACAAGGATGGCGACGCCGCGGGCACGGGCGGCGACCTGGTGACCGCTGTGCGCCGTGCGCTTGGCGACCTGCGGGGTTACTACGCCTTCGTGGTTCTCCGCGCCGACGAGCCGGACCATCTGGTTGCCGTGCGCAGGGGTAACCCGCTCATCATCGGCCTCGGTGAGGGCGAAAACTTCCTGGCCTCCGACATTCCGGCCATCCTCCGCCACACCCGCCGTGTCGTTGTCCTTGAAGACGGGGACATGGTCGTGGTCGAGCGGTCAAGGGTCCAGATCACCGACAGCGAGGGACTGGTTGTCGACCGGGCCGTGCTCGGGGTGGAATGGGACGTCGAGGCCGCGGAACGAGGCGGCTATCCGCACTTCATGCTCAAGGAGATCTTCGAGCAGCCGATCTGCCTCCAGCAAACCCTGGCCGGACGTCTCACGGCCGGAGGCCCCAGGAGCCCGGCCGAAACGGGGATCATGTTCGAGAAAGGGGTCCTCGGCACGGAGGAGGTCGTCGCCCTGGACCGGGTCTTCATCACCGCCTGCGGCACGGCCTTCCACGCCGGGTTGATCGGGAAGCACCTCATCGAGAAGCTCGCCCGCCTGCCGGTCGAGGCCGACATCGCCTCCGAGTTCCGCTACCGCGATCCGCTCATCCGAAAGGGCGACATGCTCATCGTCGTCAGCCAATCAGGCGAGACCCTGGACACTCTGGAGGCCCAGCGCGAAGCCGCCCGCCGGGGAGCTCGCACCGTGGCCATCACCAACGTGGTTGGGAGTTCGGTGGCCCGTGAAGCCGACGAGGTGGTCTACACCAGGGCCGGCCCCGAGATAGCCGTGGCCTCCACCAAGGCCTACACGGCTCAACTCCTGGCCTTCGTCCTCTTCGCTTGCCACATCGGTGTGGCCCGCGGGACCTTTCCGGCCAGCCGGGCTTCGCTGCTTCTTGAGGAGTGCAAAGGCTTGCCGAGGCTTGCCGATGCCGTTCTGGACAGGGCGGCTGTGGCCCAGGAGGTTGCCGGACGCCTCGCCCACCGCGAGCACGTCTTCTACGTCGGCCGTGGTCTCGATTGGGCCGTGGCCATGGAGGGGCAACTCAAGCTGAAGGAGATCTCCTATATCCACGCCGAGGCCATTGCCGCCGGCGAGCTCAAACACGGAACGCTCGCCCTCATCGACAACGGCGTCCCGGTTATCGCCGTCTCGACCCAGCCCGACTTGAGGAACAAGACCATCTCCAACGTGCAGGTTATCAAGGCCCGCGGCGGGTACGTCATCGCCGTGGCCACCGAGGGCGACCCGGAGATAGCCGAGCACGCCGATGAGGTCATCTGGCTACCCAAGACCGATCCGCTGCTGGCGCCGATTCTGGCCGCCATACCGCTCCAGCTCATAGCCTACTATGCCGCGGTGGCTCGAGGCTGTGATGTGGATAAGCCGAGGAACCTGGCCAAGAGCGTCACCGTGGAGTAGGGGAAAGCGGAACTCTCCCTCCAGTTGCCGTGGCGACCGGAGGGTCTTCTTTCTTGTGGTCACGGAGGGCCATTTCCGCCATAATTTCACTTGACAGCAAGGAACCTCCAGTGGATAATGGCGCTGCGCCTGACTCAAGACTCGACAAACCCTGGCCCACTCTGGCACGAATGGACCGGCTGATGCGCTACCCGGAATGGCGAAAGACCCCGTAACCCGCAAAATTCGTAACCTCGATGCACAGAAGCGGAGGAGGTACGGCCGCCCTTGTGCTTGAGTCCTGCCGACAGGGGGCAGGTCTTCTGGCCGCGATAACTCGGTCCCGGACTGAGCGGCCCGGTGGCGGGGAAGCGGGAAGTTTGGCCGGGGCCTACGTCGAAGCCCTGAAGGCGGTCACGAGCCTGGTCGGTGTCACCCCGGGTGATCTCGATCTGGTGATCCCCGATCAGGGCCCGCCCGAAGCTGCGGAGAGGGCCCTCAGCACCCTAGGACTTCCAGTGAATCGCCTCTACACTATCCAGCACCGCTTGGGTCACACCTCGGGCGGGTCCATCCTGGTGGCTCTGGCCGAGGCGGCGGAGTTGGGCGCGGTACGTCCGGGTCGCCTGGTGGCCACCGTAGGTGATGGGGGTGCTTTCGGCGAGAGCGCCCAACTCATCCGTCTGAACGAGTCGGGTGATTTCAGTCTGCGGACGCCGCAAGACAGTTGTCCCGCGCCACCTTCGCTGTCATCCGCCGCGTCCGGCACGGGCGCTTGTCGCCGGCAGGCCCGGGCGAGGCCCTCCAGCCGCCTACCCGACTATCAGCGGGAGCGGTATCGGGCCCCATAGACCGAGATCGCCCGGCTCCGGCCGGACGCCGGCGCCTTGCGCCTCCACGCCGGTGGGCAGTTCGAGGCGGAGGAGAAGGTCGTCCCACGACGGCCGATCCTGGGGACGCTTCGCCATCATCTTGGCCACGAGTCTGGCCACGGTCCTGGGCAACTGACGGTTCAACTTGTCGGCGGGTTCGACCCCGGCGTAGACGTGCGCCGACCGCCAAGCGGAGACCGGATCGGTCCGCTCGTCCGGGGTGTAGGGATGGCGCAACGTGGCCATCTCGTAGAAGACGATGCCCATTGAGTACATATCCATGGCCACGGTGTCGACGCCCGCCCCCCACGCTTCCGGGGCCCTGTACTTGACGTGGAGGCTCTCTCTCGCCGAGTCGACGGAAGGCCGGGTCCCGACGGCCTTGGCCAGGCCGAAGTCGGCTATCTTGAGCCGGCCGCGGTGGATGAGAATGTTGCCGGGACGAATGTCGCGGTGGATGAGCTTGGCGTTGATGGCTTTCATACCCGAGGCCAACTGGCGGAACATGACGGTGAGATTATCGGTCCGGAACTGAGCGCCCAGGGGTCGCCTGGATTCGATGACGTCCTGAAGGGAACCACCGTCGGCCAGATCCATGATCACGAATGGACCGGGTCCCCGGTGCCGGTCGGAGCTTCGCGGCTGGCCGGGGTTACTGCGTCCGCCGCCGTCGTGGAAGTGGTAGACCCGGATGACGTTGGGGTCGTCAATCTCAAGGGCCAACCGGCCCTCGTTCAGAAGGGCTCGCAGGCCAACAACGTCGAGATCGCGGGTGTTGATGGTCTTGAGAGCGAACTCCAGACCATCCTCCAGGCGCCGGACACGGTAGACGTTGCCGAAGGATCCTCGATTGATGAAGTCGACGACCACAAACTCCTGCCCGTCGCGTCCGCGAACCACGGCTCCAGGCTGCCAGTCCATTGTCGAACCCACCCCGCCATTCCAGTATTTTGACGGATTGCCTTATTCTAGTTCTCCAAGTTAAGTTCGTCGCCTGCCAAGTCATCGACAATTGGTGTCGAATTGTAGGGAAATGGCGGGGCTAGATGCGAAAGGAAATCGGTGCCGGGCGGGGCCTGAGACGAGTGGACTCTCAAACGGACGCCGCCGGCTACCACGGGGGGCAGACTTCCACAACTGGGACGCCTATCCTTCGGACTTCGGCAGTGAAGTATCTGGTCGCCGGCGTGGGGGACTTGAGATGTGATGGGGTAGGGGCGAGAGTAGGGGGCGAATCGAAGAGGGGCAAGCGTTTCCGCCTGCCCCTCCCACCCTCAGAGTCTAGTGCCCTCCGAGGGTGACGACCG
>Ga0315268_10001185_pt1 | contig 29943 bp, 32 predicted proteins | sample C1_top_MG_FD_204535 | JGI IMG/M metagenome (GOLD analysis project Ga0315268, IMG submission 204535) | Sediment microbial communities from Yellowstone Lake, YNP, Wyoming, USA - C1_top | ecosystem: Environmental > Aquatic > Freshwater > Lake > Sediment | place: USA: Wyoming | collected 2017-08-01
CCTGCGAAACAGTCGGATTAAATTCGGGCATTTTTGCATTAAGGAATTCATCGGAAATATTGATTGAATCTTTTTTAAATTTCTTCTCCTTGATAAATACCTTGAAGCCTCTCCTGATACTGTTCCCTGCCCCGTCAACCGCCTCAGCATATATCTCGGTGCCCGGCCCCTTACTGTATTCCAACGCAAAAAAGGAAACATAAATATTTTTATCCCGAAAAGATCCGGGATAGCCCGGGAAAAAATTCCCTCCGGCATAAACTCCGTTTTTTTCGCATGGCTCAGACAACCTGTATATGACAATCCCTGCCCCGCCCTGATTCAGATTCTGTATTCCGCTTAAAATATCCATTTCAGGCCGCTTCGTATCGATCAAAATCTCTTTTTCTATCGTTGCAACGTTTCCGTTCCACCACCTCTGCCAGGAATAGTCCCATGCCGTTATTCGCAGAACAGCTTTCCCGTCTGCAAGCCCCAGCTTAGCCGGTTCGATGGTAACGTTCAAAAGATCCTCCTTATTTTGTCCGCCGCTTAAAAAACCTGCCTTTTGATACTCCTTTTCAACAAGGGGAATCTCTTTCCCGTCTTTTACTATCCCTATCCAGATCCTGCGCAAGCCCCTTTTTCTGTCTGAAACTGAAACCGGAAGATCTTTTGTAATACCGACATATACCAATTCGCCCGGAATATCGGCTTTTATGACAGGTTTCTCATTCTCCAGGCATACGAGTAAAATCCATAAGACAGGCAATACGATTACAAGACATAACAGCACAATAAAGAGGATGTTCGAACCAAATATTTTGCTTTTCAATGTTATAAATCCGCCTTTCAAAATAAAAAATATATGTAACTATCCATAATCCATTAACAGTTAACAAAAAGATAATCAAGGGCTCTTTTTCGTTTCTTGACTTTTAAACCACTAACCTGTAGATTGTTGAAAATAAAGGATTACAAGGCATGTAATGATCTTATTAACAGACAATAAATTATTGCGGAAGACCCATGAAAAACAGCATTAAAGTAGGGAATATATCAATCGGAGGAGATAATCCGCCGGTCATAATAGCAGGTCCGTGTGTCATTGAAGATAAAGAGACGACGCTGTATATAGCGCGATATCTTAAGGAGCTTGCGCAGAAACTTGATATATCACTGATATTCAAAGCTTCGTATGACAAGGCTAACCGAACATCCATTGATTCATTCAGAGGTCCCGGACTTGTCGCAGGGCTTCAGATTCTTGATCAGATCAAAAAGGAGCTCGGTCTTGTAATACTGTCGGACGTTCATTCAATAAATGAAATAGATAAAGCAGCAAAGGTTTTGGATATTATCCAGATACCTGCATTTCTGTGCAGGCAGACCGATTTCATACTGGAAATTGCAAGGGCGGGTAAGCCCGTTAATATTAAAAAAGGCCAGTTTCTTGCCCCATGGGATATCGGAAATGTCGTTGAAAAGATAGCCTCAACAGGGAACAGGAATATCCTGATAACGGAACGCGGCGCAATGTTCGGATACAATAACCTCGTTGTTGATTTCAGAGGCATTCAAATAATGCAGGATACCGGTTACCCTGTTATATTTGACGCTACTCACAGCATACAACTCCCCGGAGGTGCCGGGAAAAGTTCCGGCGGTGATCGAAAATTCGCACCGGTTCTTGCAAAAGCCGCTGTTGCAGCCGGAGCCGATGGTATATTCATGGAAGTTCATCCGGATCCCGACAAGGCGCTTTGTGACGGGCCCAATTCATTGCCTTTAGACGGACTTTATGATCTGATAAAAAAGCTGATGGCCGTCAGAAAGGCGATTTCCTGAAGACAGGCATGATCTCCCGGTTATATGACAACACTGGAATATGATAAAATTTAACTTTTTACGAAGCCGTCAAAGGTAATGAACTCGTAAAAAGTCAAAATACAGACAGCAAAGTAAAAAGCTCATTATGCAAGGCGCGCGAATCTTGAGGAATGAAGCGTACAGATAAGTACGCTGCAATGACGAAAGATGAAGCGCAACACAGCAGAATGACTTTCACGAAGCCGTCAAAGGTTAATAATGATTTATAAAACACCTGATGCGTCCGGAAAACTTGAAAAGGTTAAAATATTACTCCTCGATGTCGACGGCGTGATGACGGACGGAAGTATCATTTATAATGACAGCGGAGATGAAATCAAGGCTTTTTGCGTAAAAGACGGGCTCGGCATAAGGCTTCTGATGAATGCAGGAATAAAGATAGGGGTTGTAACCGGACGAAGTTCGGAAGCTCTCCGTCACAGATGCAAAAATCTTCATATTGAGTACATATTCGACGGCGTATTAAACAAGGCGGAGATTCTCAATAAAATAACAGAAATGACCGGCATTCAAGCCTCCGAAATCGCTTACATGGGTGATGATCTTCCTGATATTCCCATTATGAGGGGTGTCGGAATTCCGATAGCCGTTGCCGATGCACAAGAAAACGTGATTGAAACAGCCTGCATTGTCACTTCAGCAAAAGGCGGAAACAGCGCAATACGGGAAGTGTGCGAAGCCATACTGAAAGCGCAGGGGCACTGGGAATCTGTTGTAAAAAGGTTTTAAAAAATGTTTTTAAAGAATAAATTCAGCAACTGGAAAATTAAAATAATTTTGATATCGGTAATCGCAGTTACCATTTCCGTAACTATTGCTGTTTTTATCGGATACCGTTATATTTCAAAAAAACCCGAAAAGGTCATTCCGCTTGTTCTTGACGGATCAAGCATATCGATAGAAAAAATACAACAGACATCGACAAAAAACGGCGTTGTTGAATGGAGTCTTGAGGCAAGTTCGGCACGTTACAGTGAGGATAAAAAAGAGGCTTTTTTTGAAGATCTGTCTGTAACTTTTTTTATGAAAGAGAATATGAAAATCCATCTTACTGCTGACAAAGGCATATTAAAGACCGAATCAAGCGACATTGAAATACAAGGCAATATAACGGTAAAAAATGAGGGCTATGTCTTAAAAACAGGGAAAATAAACTACGATAATAAAAAACGTATTATATTTTCCAGGGTGCCGGTTGAAATTACCGGCAAGTCCCTGAACCTTGTTGCCGATTCCATGATTATAGATCTTAACACAAACAAAGCCGAGTTGAGCGGTAAAGTGGAAGGAATAATCGGTGATGATATTTCATTATAAAAAACGGCATTACCTTCACCTTATCTGTTGTTTTGCAGTTTCCCTGTTATTTTTATTTAATCCTGATTATACTTTTGCAGCTGAAAAAATTCAAACTCAAAAGAAAGATGCCGGTGAAAAAAAAATACATATAACGGCCGACAGGCTGGTTGCAGAAGGTAATTCAAACAATGCCGAATTCATCGGAAACGTCAGGGCAGTTCAGGAGACAACGGTTATCACTTCTGAAAAATTGAAGATTTTTTATAAAAAGGACTCATCCGGCACAAAGGATAATGCAAAAATGGAGGAGTCAATAAAAGAAATTATTGCAACCGGAAATGTAAAAATATTGTTTGACGATAAAATTGCCGAAACTCAGCAGGCTGTTTATACGGCTGAAACCCGGATACTGGTGTTAAACAGCCCGGATTCAAAAGTTACGAGCGGGAAGAATATCATATCCGGGTCAAAAATAACCCTTTTCAGGGAGAACGGGAGTATTAAGGTTGAGGGAAGCGGGAAGAGCCGTGTCGAAGCTTTCTTTGAATCGGGGGGAAAAGGACTGTAAATGGCAAAACTGCTGCTTGATAAACTTGTTAAAATATACAGGGGTAAAAAGGTTGTTGATTCGGTTTGCCTTGATGTCGGAAGCGGCGGAGTATTCGGACTTCTGGGCCCGAACGGAGCAGGTAAAACAACAACTTTTTACATGACCATAGGAATGGTGAAACCCGATGAGGGAAGAGTTTTTATTGATGACGAAGATATTACGGATGCTCCGATGTACATAAGGGCCCGCAAAGGATTGGGTTATCTTCCGCAGGAACCTTCAATATTCAGAAAGCTCACTGCAAGACAGAATGTAATGGCTATTCTTGAAATGCAGAACATCTCCGCGCAGGAACAGAACGAACGCGCAGACAGGCTGCTTGATGAACTCGGCATAAGGCATCTTTCGGATCAGAAAGCCGCGCTTCTTTCGGGAGGCGAAAAAAGGCGTCTTGAAATATCACGCGCGCTTGCCACTGATCCGGCTTTTATTCTTCTGGATGAGCCCTTTGCGGGAATAGACCCGCTGGCGGTAATCGACATCAAGAATATAATAGGGCATCTTAAAAAACGCGGTATAGGAGTGCTGATTTCCGATCATAATGTAAGAGAAACCCTTGGGGTATGCGACATGGCATACATATTAAATGAAGGGAAAATCATTGAATCGGGCAATCCTGAAAAAATTGCATCCAGTGAAATTGCACGACGAATATATTTAGGAGATGAATTTAGGCTATAATATGGCTCTTGAATTCAGGCAGCAACTTAAACTATCCCAGCAGCTGGTCATGACTCCGCAGCTTCAGATGGCAATCAAGCTTCTGCAGCTTTCACGTCTTGAACTCATCGATACGATCCGCAAGGAACTGGAGTCAAACCCGGTGCTGGAGGAGATTCAGGATTCCGTTTCCGATGATTCTGCAGCCGAACAGTCAGAAAATAAAATTCAAAAGGAACCTTCCGTAACCCAGGAAATAAAAATAGGAGAGAAAGTCAATCAGGATACCGACTGGAGCAATTATATCGATGAATACAACGCTCCGGGAAAAATTCATTTTGAAACGGAAAACAAAGAGAATCCGGGCTATGAGGCTTTTGTATCCCGCACCGAATCTTTAAGCGACCATCTCCTCTGGCAGCTTCTGATGACAGGTCCTACAAAAGAGGAAGAGGGGATAGGGAGTTTAATTATCGGAAACCTCAATTCAGACGGATATCTGGATGTTTCAGTTGAAGATATATCCAAAAACAGCAGCTCTGAAACCGACAAGGTTGAACAGGTTCTGGCGCTGATGCAAACTTTTGATCCTTACGGAGTTTGTGCAAGAAATCTCGGCGAATCTCTTCTTATCCAGGCAAAGCAGCTCGGGCTGGACAACACTATTGTGACCGATATCATTCGGCATCACCTGAATCATCTCGAAAACAGTAATTACAAGGCTATAACAAGGGCGCTTAAAGCAGACTACAACGATATCCTGACAGCCGTAAATATTATAAAAGGGCTGGAACCGAAACCCGGGCGAAAGTTTTCGGATGAGGAGCCTTTGTACATAACCCCCGACATTTATGTATACAAACTGGAAAATGATTTTGTGATAGTTTTGAACGATGACGGAATGCCGAGACTGAGGGTTAATTCGTACTATAAGAACACCATGAACAAAGGCGGAACAATAACCAAAGAGGCTAAAGAGTACATCCATGAAAAAATGCGTTCTGCTGCATGGTTGATCAAAAGCATTCACCAGCGCCAGAAAACGATTTACAGGGTTATGGAAAGCATTCTTAAGTTTCAGCGGGAATTTTTTGAAAAAGGAATAACTTCCATGAGACCTATGGTGCTGAGAGATGTAGCACAGGATATAGGAATGCATGAATCGACGATAAGCAGAGTCACAACAAATAAATACGCTTTCACGCCGCAGGGAATATTTGAATTGAAATATTTCTTTAATAGTTCTATAAACAGAACTGATGGAGAAGCTCTGGCATCTGCAGGCGTTCAGGAAATGATAAAAAAAATAATTGCAAATGAGGACCGCAGAAAACCATACAGCGATGACAAACTCTCAGATATTCTTATGAAATCTAATATAAATATTGCCAGAAGAACTGTGGCAAAATATAGAGAAATATTAAAGATACTATCTTCAAACAAACGCAAACAGCCCTAAGGGAGGATTTCATCATGCAAACATCCGTTACTTTTAAAAATCTTGATCCTTCTGATAATCTTAAATCGTATATCGGCGAGAAACTGGACAAACTTGATAAATTCCTTGACAACCCGGCAGAGGCTACAGTGGTTCTTTCGATAGAAAAATTCCGTCATATCGCCGAAGTAAATATTACGGGAGACAGGTTAAGCATTTATGGAAAAGAAGAGACAAGTGATATGTACGCAGCTATCGATATGGTGCTCGATAAGCTTGAAAAGCAGATAAAGAAAAACAAGCAGAAAATACGCAAACGGAGGAGCGCTCCGAAAGACAAATCGATAACAGCAAGCAGGGAGGAGAGCTATCCTGAAGAATCGAATACAGGACAGATAAAAGTACGGAACATAGAATACAAACCGATGGATATTGAAGAAGCTGTTATGCAGATGGACCTTGTAAATGATAATTTCCTTGTTTTCACAAATGCACGGACAGATAAAATCAATGTGCTTTACCGGAGAAAAGACGGTGATTACGGCTTGATTCAGCCCATAAGCTGAAAAGATGCCCCGGAATAACCAAATAAAATATATATTTAACTAGTGGATATAGTGATATAAAATGAAAATTCTTGATGTATTGCGAAAAGAAACGATTCTTACCGACCTGAAAGCGAAAGACAAAAAGGGAGTTATTGAAGAGCTTGTTGCTTCTGTTTCACAAATAACAGGAATAAAGAGCAGTGAGCTTGTTCGGGTTCTTCTTGAGAGGGAACGTCTCGGAAGCACCGGGATAGGAGGGGGAATAGGAATTCCCCACGGGAAACTGGCAAATCTCGAATCCCTTATCATGGGTTTTGGTTTAAGTCGTAAAGGCGTGGATTTCGAGTCGATGGATGGGCGGCCCACTCATCTTTTTTTCCTTCTTATCACACCCGAAAATTCAACAGGTCTGCACCTGAAGCTTCTCGCACGGATTTCAAGGATTTTGAAAAATGATTCCTTCAAAAAAAAGCTTATGAAAGCCGCAGGCAGTGATGAAGTTTTCTCTATTATCGGGGAAGTTGATGAAGATTTTTAAAAGCAGCCTTTTTTAACGTGAAAGATTTAAAAATATTTATTATTACCGGTCTCTCCGGATCTGGCAAAAGTACGGCAATTGCGGCATTTGAAGACGCAGGGTTCTACTGCGTGGACAACATGCCTGTCGCCCTCCTTACCAAATTTCTGAAACTTCCGATCAAAAGCTCGGATGAAATCGCAGGGCTTGCCTTTGTAATGGATCTTCGGGAAAAAGGATTCTTATCAAAATACAAGTCTGTTTTCGATTCAATACGTCAAACCGGCTGTTATTTTGAAATTCTGTTTCTTGAGGCCGATGAAGAGATTTTATTGCAGCGCTTCAGCCAGACTAGAAGGCATCATCCCCTCTCGCACAGCAATACTCTTATTGAAAACGTCAGAATCGAGAAAGAACAGCTCAAGGATTTGAAAACATGCGCAGACAGAATAATAAATACATCCAGATATAATGTCCACGAACTTAAATCCATAATTTTAGATATCGCACATAAAAGTAAAAGTATTTCACCGATGAGGCTGCATGTGCTCTCGTTCGGTTATAAGTTTGGAATACCAATTGACGCCGATCTTATTATAGATGTCCGTTTTCTCGCAAATCCTTACTTTAAACCCGAACTGAGAGACCTGAACGGAGAAAACGAAAAAGTAAGAAATTTTGTATTAAAAAACAGGAAAACAAAGACTTTTCTAAAAAAATATATTGATTTACTTGACTATTTAATCCCTTTATACGAAAAGGAAGGCAAGGCATATTTAACCATTGCTGTCGGATGTACAGGCGGCAGACATCGTTCCGTCCCGATAGCCCGGACAATCTTTGAATATTTTAAAAAATCCGGGATGCAGACGGGTATATCGCATCGGGATATAGGGCGTTGAGACTTTTGCATAACGCCCCCTTTTGCCCGATTACTGTGTCAGGCTCAAATTTCGATCCTCGAAATACTTAATGTATTCCTGTGGTCGAAATTATCGCCTTCCTTGTACTTGGACAAAATTGGACGTTCTTCAAAGGTCTCACGGTGAAGATATAATGACCGACTCGTAAAAAGTCAAAATTCAGGAAGATTATGATAGGAATCGTAATTGTAACTCACAAACAGCTTGGAGAGGCTTTGATCGATGCAGCCGAATTTATTCTGGGTGCCCGTCCCGATGGAGTGGTATCCGTTTCCATAAATATAAATGAAAATGCCGATAAGCTGAGGGAAAAAATATCCGAGGGCATAAAAACTGTCAACATGAAGGAAGGAGTACTTATTCTTACCGACATGTTCGGCGGAACGCCTTCAAATCTGAGCTATTCATTTCTTGAAGAAGGACGCACCGAGGTAATATCAGGAGTAAACCTTCCCATACTGATAAAGGCGATTAATACACGAAAGGATATGGATATAAGCAAGCTTGCCCAATGTATAGAGACCTATGGAAAGAAAAGCATCTCTCTTGCAAGCGGTATTCTGAAAGGAAACAAACGGAGTTAGATTCTTGGATTGGAACCTTTCAAGCCTTTCCCTGTATGATATAAAACAAATTCTTGCAATTGAAGAGATATCCTTCAAAGCGCCGTGGTCACACTCATTATTTCTTGAAGAACTGGCATGCAAGACTGCTTTTAATTATGTCGTAAAATCAGCCGGCAGCGAAAAAGATGAGTCCGTAATAGCATACATATGCTCCCGCATCATCGGATGTGAAATGAGTATTTTAAGGATTGCCGTCTCTCCAAAATGGCGGAATCTCGGAATCGCATCATGGCTTCTTGATAATTGTTTTAAAATGGCACGGGATAAAGGAGCAACATCGGTTTTTCTGGAAGTCAGGGATTCAAACAGAGCTGCCATAGCCCTTTACAACAGATCCGGATTTATACAAATCGGGAAAAGACATAAATACTATTCTGAAACAGGAGAAGATGCTCTCGTTTTCATGAAAAAACTGACCTAACATGGAGATATTTATGAATGTTCGCAGACCATTTATTGCAGGAAACTGGAAAATGTACAAAACCGGCACAGAGGCTGTTGAAACCGCAAAAAAACTGGCCGGTCTTGTATCAGGTGTGAGCAATGTCGATGTTATGATCGCCCCGCCCTTCACCGCCCTGGCGCAGGTTCATGAAGCAATAAAAGAGAGTTCTGTTATGCTGGGCGCACAGAATATTTTCTGGGAAAAGGAAGGCGCGTATACCGGAGAAATTTCACCTGAAATGATTACTTCGGCAGGATGCAGATATGTTATCATCGGACATTCGGAGCGGAGACAATATTTCGGCGAAACGGACCTGTTCGTCAACAAAAAAATAAGAGCTGCGTTAAACAACAGCCTTGAACCGGTTTTTTGCGTAGGTGAAACGGAAAAAGAACGGGATGCGGGTGATACATTTAATATTCTTGACAAACAGATCAAAATGGGGTTAGAAGGCTTCTCTCCGGATGACCTGCAACCCATAATTCTGGCATATGAGCCGGTCTGGGCAATAGGAACCGGCAAAACGGCAACAAGCAGCCAGGCTCAGGAAGTTCACCTGTTTATCCGCAATCTTGTTGAGAAGCTTTTCGGGAAAAAGATTGCCGGATCGGTAAGAATACTGTATGGTGGAAGTGTAAAACCTGAAAATATAAAAGAATTGATGTCAATGCCGGATGTTGACGGAGCCCTTGTCGGGGGGGCAAGTTTAAACGCTGAAAAATTTGCAGAAATTATAAAATATAAAAAATCATGAAAACAGACAAGCTGGATTAATATGTCGATTTTATTAATTGTATTACATGTTATTGTTTGCATAGCGATCATAATGATCGTTCTGCTCCAGACCGGAAAAGGGGCCGACATGGGTGCAGCCTTCGGCGGAGGTTCCAGCCAGACCCTTTTCGGAAGCACAGGCGCCTCCACTTTTTTAAGCAAGGCAACAACGATTATAGCCATAATATTCATGATCACCTCTCTCTCTCTTGCTTATATTTCAGGGCACAAAAGGGGAAGTTCGGTCATGACGGATGTTAAGGTGCCAATCGAGCAGAAAGCGGAACAAACAGGCGATCTTGCCCCTGTAAATCAAACAGCGCCTGCGAAACTGCCGGATGCAACTGAAAAGAAATAAAAATGCCGGAGTGGTGGAATTGGCAGACACGCTATCTTGAGGGGGTAGTGCTCTAAAGGCGTGCCGGTTCGAGCCCGGCCTTCGGCACCATAAATATATAGAAGGCGCATCCTTATACCGGTTGCGCCTTTTTTATTTCATCTCATCTTCTTACCGTAATATTCAAGATACCATGCCACAAACCGCTTTATTCCTGTTTCAAGCGGAGTCTGCGGTTTGAAGCCGACATCTCTCATGAGATCGTCAACATCGGCGTATGTTGAAACAACATCGCCGGGCTGAAGATCAAGAAATTCCTTTTTTGCTTTTTTCCCGAGAGTGTCTTCGATAGCTTCTATAAACTCTGTCAGTTCAACAGGGCTGTTGTTGCCGATATTATAGAGCCTGTATTTTGCATAGGATGTGCCGGGATCAGGCTTTTTTCCGCTCCATTTGAGATCAGGCTCCGGCACTTTTTTCATGATCCTCACAACCCCTTCGATTATGTCATCTATGTAGGTAAAATCCCGCGTCATTTTACCGTGATTGAAAACCTTTATCGGCCTTCCTTCAAGAATCGCATCCGTAAAAAGAAAGAGAGCCATATCCGGGCGTCCCCACGGTCCATAAACCGTAAAAAATCTCAAACCCGTGCATGGGAGCCCGAAAAGGTGGCTGTATGAATGGGCCATGAGTTCATTTGCTTTCTTGGTGGCTGCATATAAAGAAACGGGATGGTCAACGTTGTCATGAACGGAAAAAGGCATTTTAGTATTTGCTCCGTAAACGGAGCTTGACGAAGCAAAAACAAGATGTTTCACTCCGTTATGCCGGCAGCATTCAAGAATATTGGTAAAACCGATTATATTGGAATCGATATATGCCTGTGGGTTTTTCAGTGAATATCTCACTCCCGCCTGCGCCGCAAGATTCACCACAACATCAAAGTTTTTGTTTTCAAATACTCTTTCGAGATCCTCTTTTCCGGCAATATCCGTCTTGCCGAAGGTAAAATTCCCGTATGATAAAAGCTGAGCAAGCCTCGCTTCCTTCAGACCCACATCATAGTAAGGGTTCATATTGTCTATGCCGGTTACTGTGAAACCTTCTTTCAACAGTCTTGTGCAAAGGTGAAAACCGATAAACCCGGCGGCGCCCGTAACAAGAATTCTCTCCATATTGATATCCATCCGTGAAACTCCGTTTTAAAAAGCTGGTTTCTGGTTTGTGGTTACTGATCACTGGTCACTGACTACAGGTTTTTGGTTTATGGTCTCTTGTTTCTGGTTTGTGGTCTCTGTTTCCTGTATTCTGACTTCTGAATTCTGACTCCTACCTCCTGTCTTTCTCAGCTTGCCACATTGAGCCAGAATGAAAGTGTCACGGCCGAAATGAGAGTGCTTGAAGAAATTGCCGCGACTGCGAAATCGGCATCCCCGTTCATCTCCTTTGCCATTATGTATGCGATAGTGGCTGTAGGCGATGCAAGAAGTATCAGACCGGGCAGATATTCGTTCGGAGGAATACCATAAATGCCGTATAAAATAAATCCCATGCAGGGAAGAAGCATCAGTTTAAAAAAATTGGTTGAAATAACGGCAAATATGGAGAGGCGCATGACTTCAAAAGAGAGAGAAGCGCCTATGACAAGTAACGCCATCGGCAGTGCAAGGTCGCCCAGGATATCCAGAATCCGTCCTATGACTTCAGGAATCGGTATTTCCGCAACAGAGAAGAATATCCCGGCCATTGCCGACAGTATTACAGGATTTCCAAATATCTTTTGTACAAAAAAAAGTCTGTTCTCCCTGAAAGGAACATCCTTTCCGTATAGAACGAGAGCAGCCACCGCAAGAAAATTCTGGAGGATCATCACGAAACCGCCTATTATTCCGGCTTTTACAAACCCATCCTGCCCCATGTAATAATAGGCGACGGCAAGACCTATATATCCGAGGTTTCCGTGAATGGACGACTGTATATAGGTTCCAAGGTTTTTTCTTCCTATCTTTGCCGTCCTCCCTGCTATCCATGAGAGCGCAAATACCGCAACAAGCGAAGAAAGAGTAATAAGCAGCACGGTTAAATTGAACTGCGTCCTGAAAGAGGCTTTCGATACCGACCTGAAGATCATTGCGGGAATGGCTATATAAAAAACCAGCCTGTTTGCAGGCCCCAGAAATTCAGGCGGCACAAAACCTTTAAGGCGGATCAGCCATCCTATAATCACAATTGCAAATATCGGAACTATTGTCGCTGCAATTTGCATTAAAAAATCTCAATCTATTTTAACAGGTTGACATTTAAATCAATTTTATTTAATTCTTTCAGCCATGATGCTAACGTAAAAAGTAACTTTTTGGCCACGAAGACACAAAGGCACGAAGAAGGGCGTGATCTTTGTGTGAGAACGACTTTTTACAAATTCATCATGTATGACTTTTTTCCATATCTTATTTCATTGGTAATTAAAATTAAAAAATGAAAAAACAGGCATATATAACTCTTAAGCTTTTTGCCACACTCGGAAAATTCACGCCTGATTCGGCGGATAATTATCCGGTAGAACCAGGAACATCGATCCGGGACCTGATTGCCGGGCTTAAAATCCCTGAAGAGAAGGCAAAGCTGATTTTTATTGACGGCGTCAAGGGGGAGCTCGACTCTACGCTTAATGGCGGTGAAAGAATAGGTATTTTCCCCCCGGTCGGAGGCGGATGAAACCAGACAATGGGATTAAAGATAGAATAAGAGCGCTTTCAAAGAAGAAGGAACTTCCGGATAAAACGCCCTATACAGGCATTTCGGTTAATGACATCATCGATTTATCCGGAAACTTTGGGATAAGTTTCCGGGAGATTGAAATCGCCGCACTCGAAGAAGAAATCATACCGGAACGTTATGTCCGCAACATGAAATCCTTTTCTGCAACCGATCAGACAACCCTTTTAAAATCCAGGATAACTATTGTTGGTCTTGGAGGTCTTGGGGGAGTTGTTACAGAAATCCTTACCCGCATGGGGATCGGAAGCTTAAACCTTGTTGACGGAGATGTTTTTGAAGAAAGCAATTTGAACCGCCAGTATCTGTGCAGGGAAAATCTTATTTCAACACCAAAGACAGACGCAGCCGAAAAAAGAATAAAAGAAATCAATTCTTCCGTCACGGTACGGAAACATTCTGAATATATCAATGAAGAAAATGCGGAAGGGATAATTGGAGACTCGGATACGGTTATCGACTGTCTTGATTCGCTGACCGGCCGTTTTGTTCTGGAGAGGGCTTCAAAAAAAGCGGGCCGCCGCCTCGTATCTGCCGCAGTTGCGGGAAGCTACGGGCACATAACCACGATATTTCCCGAAGACCCCGGTTTGAAGCTTATTTACGGCGATCCTGAAAATGCCCCGAACAAGGGAGCCGAAACATCCCTCGGGGCGCTGTCTCACTGCGTTTCTCTGGTTGCTTCCCTTGAGGCTTCGGAAGCAATAAAAATTATTCTGGGAAAAGGTTCTCTTTTAAGAAACAGGCTGCTTGTGATCGATCTTAACGACAACTCCTTTGAAACCATGCAGCTGATTTAAAAGCCGAACATAGCCTCAGTATTACCCTTTTCCTATCGCCTGCCTTTTTATTTCTGGTTTCCGGTTGCAAAAAAGTGTTAAGTGTTATGTGTTAAGGTTCGTGATCCGACTTACGCCTCATGCCTTCGTGCCTTGACCCCCTTGAATCCTTGACTCCTCAATATACCCCGCTTCTCTGCCCTGAGACGTATCTTAACATCTGTTCCGTAACCATTGAAATAACCTCCTTGGGAATAAAACCGGTAGGCGCGTTTTTTGTCAGCATCTCCGTTATCTCTTTTGTGCTTTTTTTCACATCTTTTGTGCGCGCTATGGATTCTTCCAGAATTTGTCGTGTCTCTTTTGCCGAAACCATAGATTTTTGCAAATATTCACGGCCGTCTTCGCCGGTTCTTGCGCCATAATGCTCCGCGAGATGGATATCCGTTTCATACCGCGCCATTTTATGAAGGCTTTCGACATATTTGTCAAAATTCGAGTTTGCAGCCGTAAAAACCCGGTCTCCGAAGGGAACGCCGCCAGCATCCGAGGCGAACATTGCTTTCTCTTCCCTGACATATACTGCAATAGAGCAGGAAGAATGTCCCGGCACTTCGATTATCTCCATTGAAAGATCATCGCAGTAGAGAATATCACTGTCTTTTACGACCTCCTCAACATCAACACCCGTAAATGACAGATCAAGTTCTTTTACCTTATCTTCAATCCCGTGCTTCATCAAAAGAACCTGGTTTAAAAATTCTATACTGTCGATTACCTTTCTGGTCGCAAGAAGCTCCTTTGCTCTCGCCGAAGCCGTCACTTTCACCTGCGGCCAGCGCTTTTTAAAGAAAGGAACTATCCCGCAATGGTCGAAATGGGAATGGAGAATTATTATTCTTTTTATCCTGCTCTCATCAATTTCGTATTCTCCAAGCTGCCTGATCAGATCAGGTACAATATAGGCCATGCCCCCGCCCAATATCGCGTATTCGCTGTTGCCTTTAAGGAGGTAAACGCATGATTCTCTCCGCCCGAGAAGCAGAATCCTCTCCGTTACATATCCAGGTTCTTCTATAATCAATTTCAATTCCTTTCGCAAAAAAAGCTGGCCTCTGGATACTGGTCTTTGGTCTCTGGTTCCTGGTCTCTGGTTTCTGTTTCCTCTATTCTGAATTCTGACTCCTGAATTCTGACTCCTGACTTCTGACTCCTGATTATTTCACTTCAGTTTTCGTATCCTGACTTCAACACCCGGCGCATCCTTCATTAAACTTACTATCTTTCCCGTATCAGTATCCCCGTAATGATACGGATAGAGGATTTTTGGTTTGAATGCCTTTGCGGCATCTGCAACCATTTCCGGCGTCATGGTATAGGGAAGGTTCATGGGGAGAAAAGCTATATCGATTTTCTCAAGGCTTTTCATCTCCGGAATGTTTTCGGAATCTCCTGCGACATAAACCTTTTTATCGGAAAACTTTATTACATAGCCGTTCCCTGCCCCTTTTTTATGGAAAGGAACACCTTCGCTCCTCATATGGACGATATTATACGCAGGCGCTGCATCAATCTCTAATCCATCGACGGTTTTTTTGTCGCCGTTTTTCAAAACAATTCCGCCCTTGATCTTTGCAGCACAAGCTTCAGTCATCATCAGGATTGTGGTTTCCTTTCGGATAGTTTCTATTGCCTTTATATCAAGATGATCGGAATGCTCATGGGTTACAAGTATGATGTCTGCTTTCGGCAATTTTGAATAATCCGCATACTGCCCCACCGGATCAAGATGCACCACCTTGCCGCCGAAATCAAACATAAGTGTCCCATGCCCGATAAATGTGATTTTAAGATCCCCCGATGCGGTTTTTATTATATCCGATTCAAAGGGTTCCTGGGCAAAAGCGGAAAAAGCACACAAAAACAGACCTGTAAGACTAAACAAAAATAAGTTCTTCATCCTGCACCTCCCTGCAATGATTGTGTATTGCTATCGCCTATGTTTCTGAATATTATTTTTTCCTGGCCCGGATTCGGGTACCCTCCCTGATCGAATCCCCGGGATGGGCAATCACCTTATCGTTCGCCTTTATTCCAGATATTATCTCGGCCGTCAAACCGTTTCTCTGACCTACTTCAACTTCACGCAGCCGGGCCTTTCCTTTATCATAGACAAAAACAGACCAGTCCTTCCCCGAACGGAAAAGAGCACTTCCGGGAACCTGGAGAACATCCTTGCCCTCCCATACAACAAAGTGCGCTTCCAGCCTGTAACCGTCACCAAGAACGCTCCATGCATCAGGCGGAGAGGTAATATCGGCAATAACCAGGACCCGCTGCTCCTCCACCCCAAGGCTCGAAACCTTCGTAAATCCGGCAGGTTCGACGATCCTCACTGTTCCCGCAAGCGGCTCATCCCCTCCCCAGCGTTTAAACAAAACTGCGGTACCTTTCTTGATTTTAACCGCATCCGAGGAGAGTACTTCAGCGAGCACTTCAAGATTTTTCTTGTTTCCGATATCCATGAGCGGTTCACCTGCTCCTACCGAACCTTCGCTTTCACGGTGGATTTTAAAAATACTTCCATCAACAGGAGAAGAAACATAAACGATGCCGTTATTTTTGGATCTTTTATCCGTGCTGAAGTCCCGCAGAGTAGTCCTGGCCCTTTCCAGTTCAAACCGGGCTGCATCCGCCGCGGCTTTTGCGGAATTCCTGACAGCCTGCGCCTTTTTAACCTCGGAATCCGCCTGATCCAGCAGATCTTTCGCCACGTATCCCCTGGAATAGAGATTCGCAAACCTTTCCAGCTTCTTCTCAAGGTAATCGGCATCGGCCGCAGAAGCGCGTTCCTTTTCCTGCGCTGAGGTGAACGCAGCCTGTGCCGCGAAGACCGTAGCCTCGGTTTCCGCGCGGCTCCTCGGATCAAGGGCCTGCGACCGCAGGGGTTCAAGAACAACTACTATCTCTCCCATTTTGACCGGCTCCCCAACCTTTGCAGTGATTCGCCTTATATAACCTGCTGTCGGAGCCGTAATTACAAAGCGTTCCTTAAGGCGTGTCCGGCCCTCTTCTTCAATTGCAACACGGAGCGGGCCCCGTGAAACATCAACGAGATCGACATCTTCCGCTTCCGGGATGAAGCCGTAAACCGTTGCCAGAACAACGGCTGAAATAATCACGATTACCGATACTTTTCTGCGTGTTGCAATATTCATAAATCTACTCCCTGGTTTTCAATACTTCCACAAGATCAAGGTGGTCAAGTTTATGGCGCACAATCAGCCCCGATACCGTAGCCGATGCAAGAACAACCGCGGCAGACAGCGAATATGTCTTCATCTCTATGATAAGAGGCACCCGGTAAAGATCGGATGCCAGCGCCTGAGCGATATATGCGCAAAGCCAGTATCCGATGAAAAATCCGAGAGGAATGGCGACCAGCGTAAGCAGTCCCAGTTCCCCCAGAAGTATGTAAGATATTTCCCCCCGCGTGTAGCCTAGCACCCTGAGGCTCGAGAGCTCACGGCTTCGCTCGGAGAGTGCTATTCTTGCGCTGTTATAGACAACGCCGAAAGAGATGAAACAGGCCATCAGCGTGGCAATGAAAGTAAAAAAAAGCATCGCCTTGGCCTGCACCTCGTTAAAATTCCGGATTTCATCTTTTCTGACCACGGTACCCGAAACGCGCGGCATATTCACAAAACGCCGGAACAGTTTTTCCCTGTAGTTTGAATCCGTGAAAAGATAAGCGCCGGATATCGCATCACCCTCTTTCATCAGGCGGTTCAGCGCCTTTAAATCCATGTAACCTGTCACTCCGAGATACTGCTTGGCCATAGCTGTGACGGGCACCTGCCTTACAGGCTTTGATCCTTCGAGAACCTCTACGGTCAGCATGTCACCGGCTTTGATACCGAGTAACTTCCCCAGATAATCGGTCAGGACTATGCCTGAAGGCGGAACAGGCACGGTCTTTAGATTCTCATCCAGCAGGAGATGCAGGCGGCCCTCCTCTTCTATTCCGTTTATAACTGTTTTATAACTGCGGTGACCGAATCTGAATTTAACCGGAACTGTCCTGAAGGTCTCGGCGTTATTTACTCCCTGCATCGACTTGAGTTCAAATAATGCCCTGCGGGAAGTCGGCTCTGCAAAAGCCACGGTCATGTCTTCCTTCTGGGAAAGAACGAACTGGACATTAACCATATAGGCGATCGAATCCTTGAAAAATCCGCTTGATATCATGGTGGCACATGCAACCGCTATCCCTACGATCGAAAGGAAAGTCCTTACCGGCCTGCGCTCCATATTCCGTGCTATGATCCTTGTCGGCTGTGTCAGCCGGCGCCCTATTCCTGTTTTTTCGATCAGAGTCACCCTGTACTTTGCGGGGGGCTCGGGGCGCATAGCCTCGGCAGGTTGCTGCCGGGCCGCCCGCCGGAGAGAATGAAAAGTTCCGGCAAGAGCCGAAGAAACGCTGATCAGGATTGCGGCAACAATCACTCCGGGACGCAATATGTAAATAAAAAATGGAAAGCGGTAAACTTGCATGTATATGCCGCCCAGCATATTTCCGAACCATATACCCCCTGCAATGCCCGCTGTCAGTCCTGCAAGGATAATCAGAACGACCAGCTTTGCATAATGGAAGCCAACATCAAAATTACTGTAGCCGAATGCTTTAAGCGCCGCTATCTGCTCACGCTGCGTATTTATCGTTCTGCTCATGACGACATTTAGCAGAAAGGCTGCAACACAGATGAAAATCGTGGGAAATATTTTCGAGCTCTTTTGAAGCTGCCGGAATTCCTCGTTCAGGAGGCGGTGGGATATCTGATCCTTACGTCCGTATGCACCAAACCCGCCGTACGGCTTCACGATATCGTCAATCTCATCGAGAATATCGCTCAGTTTAGCATCCGGATAGAGAGTCAGCACAACATTGTTGAACGCCCCGTCCATATTGTAAGACGTGCTGAGAGCCTTGCGGCTCATCCAGAGTACGCCATAGCGTTTGAAATCCGGGCTCATGGCCTCCGGTCGCATGAGAAGGACAAATTCAGGAGAGAGGGCGATTCCGGTAATTGTCAGCTTCTTCCATTTCCCGTTAATAACCGCTGCAAACTGATCTCCGAGACCGAAACCGTGCTCCTGGGCAAAGTTTTCATTTATCACAACCTCGTTATCCTTTGCCGGATCGGCAAGTCTTCCCTTCCTGATATAAAGACGATTCAAAAGCGGTCTGCCGTCGTCCGGGATGGATACAATCCTTGCTGTAACCGGTTCGGGAAAACCTGCGATATCAAGCTTAACATCGGCGGAAACACGGGTTTCAACATGGTTGACACCGGGGATGTTTTTTATTTTATCCTTCAGGCTTTCCGGTGCACGCTTCAGGTTGACAAAAACATCGGCAAAGCCGTAGTCCCGATAAAACGTGTTCCTGGTAAGATTCAGGGAATCCATGGTGCTGATGAACATGATAAAGGTAGCCACACCGCTCATGACCACCAGCGTAACGGCAAAGACCTGGCCTTTCATCCGCCACAGATCCCGCCATAATTTCCGGTTAAGCGCTTTCATCATGAAACCTTTAATAACTGACTATTGTCATGTATCCCAACATAACAACCATAATTTTTTTGGTTCATCTCCCAACACTACTTTTCACTTGAACCCTTGAACCCTTGAATCCTTGAATCCTCGAATCCTATAGGATCACCATTGAAGTTCACCGGGCGATTTTTTCACCCTGTTTACCGTCACATCCGCAATTCTTCCGTTACTGAGATGAACGACCCGGTCGGCCATGCCCGCTATGTCAGCGTTATGCGTGATAATCGCCGTTGCCGTACCCAACTCGCGATTGATACGCTCCAGGGCTTCGAGCACCACAATCCCCGTCTTGGAATCAAGAGCCCCGGTCGGTTCATCGCAGAGCAAAACCTCAGGGTTTTTTGAGATTGCGCGGGCTATCGCTACGCGCTGCTGCTCGCCGCCGGATAACTGTGCGGGAAAATGATCCAGCCGCTCGGTCAATCCGACAAGGGCCAGAGCATCTTCCGGAATCATCGGGTTTACTGCTATCTCCGTCACAATCGCCACGTTCTCCCTTGCTGTGAGGCTTGGAATCAGATTGTAAAACTGAAAGACAAATCCCACATGAAAACGGCGATATTCCGTCAGATCCTTTTCTCCTGCACCGGTCAGGGATTTGCCTCTGTAAGAAACAAAGCCGCTGGTTGCCGTATCAAGGCCGCCTAAAATATTTAATAATGTCGATTTCCCGCTTCCCGAAGGCCCCAGGAAAACAACTATCTCGCCGGAATAAAGTTCAAGATCAGCCCCCCGCAGGGCATGAACCTCAACCTCTCCCATTTTATATATTTTAGTGAGATCCCGTACCTGAAAAACGACATCCTTCGGATTATGTGTCTCTTCTTCTTTGCCTGTCATCATTCCGGTGTTCCCTGCCGCAGAACAAAACGTATAAACTCTTTTGTTACGCGCTTGATATCGAAATTCTTTTTATCCATAATGTAATGGACGACCACGCCGTCAAATGAAGCTACCAGATAGGCGGCCAGCGCTTCCGAATCGGTATCTTTGGCCCAGAGTCCCTGCCTTTTCCCTTCATTAATCATTCCTGCCGTCAGATTCTTCAGATCATTGTGCAGGTTCTTTATGAAGCTCATATAATCATTATATTTATCTTCCCTGATATTCATCAGCCACAATTCCGAATAAACTATAAAAAGGTTTTCCACGTCTTCAGTTACATGAAGAGCTTCCTTGATCAAGGCGGATAGTTTCTCCATCGGCTTGTCTATCCTGAGCAGGGCCGCGCCGAAAGATCTCTCCATTTCATGAAATATCTCCTCAGAAACCACCGAAAGAATCTCTTCTTTTGTTTTAAAGTAGTGGTAGACGGTCCCCTTGCCGAGACCTGCGGCATCGGCGATATCCTGAATCGTCGTCGCCTGAAACCCTCTTTTGGCAAGAACTTCGATAGCCTTCTGGGCGATCTCAGACCGCTTCTTGTCTCTGTCAACAATCCTTGGCATAAATCCTCCTGATTATAACCGACCGCATAGTCGATAATATCTGAACATTTTAATATTTATTTGTCAACATGCTATTTATTAAGGAAATTTAATAATTTAATATTGACCATCAATGTTTGAGCCGTAAAAACATCTGAATTCCGACATCTTGCGATGAGGCAGAATCTCAAGCCGAAATCATTCTTGCCGTTTTGGCAAGAAGCGTGATATCGACGCGATGATGTTTGAAAGATCGGAGCAGACTTAAAAATGATCGAAAAAAAAGTAAAATTACAGTCCACATTGAGCGGAATGGAATTCCCGTTTGATTTGATCGAAGAGTTTACTGCAGACGGAGAATCTCTCGAAGCGGTCGTTCCGGGAATTACTGCAGCAAAAATACGGCCCGGAAGATTTCTCTGGGAGCGGTTTACAGACTTCCTCCCGTTCTCCTCCGTCGATTCCGGGTTATCTCTCGGTGAAGGGAATACGCCTCTTCTTGAGGCCGGAAAACTGCTTGAATCGCATACCGGGATCGGGCATCTTCTTCTGAAGAATGAAACGGTCAACCCGACATGGAGTTTCAAGGACCGTGGATCGCTTTTCTGCGTCTGGATGGCAAAAGAGATGAAGGAGACAGTCACGGCAACAATTTCAACGGGGAATATGGGCAATTCTCTCGCCGCATACGGGGCGCGTGCTGGATTGAAAGTTCTTGTCTTTGTCCCGTCATTCACACCGGCCGAGAAGATTCTTGCGATGAATATTCATGGCGCAACAGTTCTGAAGGTCGGCGCGCCGGATTATTCGTTGATGAAAAACAGAATTTTGGGACTGGCAAAAGAATTTTCCCTCCGTATTGTTTCCGGAAACGGCCCTATCCGGGTCGAAGGTTACAAGCTGACGGCGTTTGAAATGTTCGAACAATTGAACCGGAGAGTCCCGGACTTCATAGCAGTGCCTACATCGGCATGCGGGCACATCCGGGGAATTTTTAAAGGATACCGGGAGTTGCATGAAGCAGGATTTATCGAACGGCTCCCGAAAATGATCGTCGTGCAGGCGGCAAACAACAGCCCTGTCGTTAGCGCAATCAAACAGGGGAAGAATCATATAATCCCGTTTTCAAATTTTAAGACGGTCGCCGAGGCGATAACAGGCGGCAATCCTGCAGGAGGAGATGAAATCGTTCAGAAAGCGCACCGGTATGGCTGGCTCGCCGAAGATGTCACCGAAGATGAGATCATCGAATCTCAGCAAATCTTCGCACGTGCTGGATTTTTTGTCGAACCGGCAACCGCCACCTCGCTGTGGGCGGTGAAAAAACTGCGCGGTCAGGGGAAAATCGCTCCGGATGCAACCGTGGTATTAATGCTGACGGGAAGCGGCCTGAAAGATATGGATATTCTCCGGACACAGCCGCAAAGCACAGTTGAGTCTTCTCTCACCACCATTCATGCCGATCTTGACAGAATCCTGAACCGAAACAGATAGCGCTGACCCCGCCGAAGGTCCCTGCCGCAACGGGCTTGCGTCAGGGAGCTTCAATTACTGAGAATATCCTTTAAGACGGCGTTTTGAAACATCCCTCTATTTTTTCGGATACGATATTCGGAAACTCAGGTTCCTTTTTTTCTAAAAAGGCTGCCACACCATAAATACATTCACCGGACATGATAAGAGAAACAGCTTTTTCGGCTTCCAGATCGAGCGCCTTGTGGAAAGGAAGATTCATGCTCTGCCGTATTACTGAAAGAGCATGGCCGACAGCCTTCGGCCCGTTTACGGCAATCATTTCAGCAAGCGAGACGGCTTCTTCGAGTGACTGCCCGGGCTTGCTGACCCGGTTCACAAGACCCAGGTGCAGCGCTTCACCCGATTCAACCCTGCGTGCCGTTAGAATCAAGTCAGCGGCCCTTGAGGGCCCTATCAGCCACACAAGCGCCGGCCCGCCTCCCCAGTCCGGCATCAACCCCAGCCGAACCTCCGAAAAGCATATCACCGCGTCAGGATCCATGACCCGCATATCACATCGAACTGACAGTTCAGCACCTCCGCCATAAGCCAGGCCATTTATGGCCGCTATGATCGGTACAGGCAGGAAAAAAAACGCATCCACTGCTTTCCGCACCTGTCCGATTACCCTTTCTGCCGGAGCACTATCCTGCTTACCCGCTGATTCGGCAATATCTGAAACCATTGGGTTATCCGGGCTTACATCAAACCCGGCGCTGAATGTCTTGTCTCCGGCTCCCGTTATTACCAGACAACGCGGCATGTTTATTTTCAATTCACCTGTTGCCTTCTCAAGGCCGGAAAACATTTGTTCATTAAATGCATTCCTTCGCTGAGGACGATCTATGGTTAAAACAGCAATTTTGCCTTTTCTTTCCAGATTAATACCCTCTTTGAACATGGCAGCTCCCCCTTTGGTTGTAAGCTATGAGCGACTGATTGCCGTATATCGAGACTTCTTTCACCATGCGTGCCTTATGATTGTGTTAAACAGGTTTTGAACCGCAATAGCGAGCGCAATCCCCGTAGCTCGCTGCGGGGAGCTTCAAATGGGATAGTCTCGATTTATTTCATCGATGAAATTTCTCAGTCTTCCGGAGTCTATTCGATTGAAATCCACGATTAGTCTTGGGAGATGACTGATTTCAGGTTCTTCAATTTCTTCTAGCAGAGGCCCTGAAAGATAAATGTCTCCCTGTGGCAACAAGATATCGTTATAGGTGGTTTTAAGTTTTCGTATTTTTTCTTCATCAAGAGAGGATGCAAGACGTATTACGAGTTGGTTGCCGATGTACCGAAGACTATGATACCTGTAATAGAATCGGCAAATTCTGTGAACTGCATCATCCACAGAATCAGCACGTTCAAACAGGTTTAAATCTGATTTACCGATATAACTATGTTCCAGAAGTTCTTTTTTTATAAAACGAATCCACTCAGACCAATATGTACCATCCGGTTCGTCCACAAGGATAATCGGCAATGGATTACGCTTGCCTGTCTGCACAAGGGTAAGGGTTTCCATGGCTTCATCCAGCGTACCGAATCCTCCGGGAAAAAGCACAACCGCATCAGATTCTTTGAGAAAGGCAACTTTCCGGTTAAAAAAATATTTATAAACTATATTTTTGGGATTCCCCTTCATGACGGGGTTGGATTCTTGTTCGAAAGGAAGCCGTATATTTACTCCGAAGGAATGCTCCGGGCCGGCGCCTTCATGAACAGCCTGCATGATACCGGGACCGCCTCCTGTTATAACCATATATCCCGATTCGACCAACTTTGAGCCAATCTGCCGCGCCATCTTATAAACAGCCTCGTCCGGCTGCTTTCGTGCTGAACCAAATACAGCAACTTTCTTTATATGGCGGTAAGGGCCAAATACTTTTGCCGTAAAACGCATTTCCTTTAAGGAGGCATTCATGAGCTTTAAATCAACTTTCCCATTATCTTCCTGACCGGCTTTCAACGATGCCAATATCATCTCCCTGACGATGGCAGGGCGAGAGATATCTCCTGATATGCCTATTAAATGCCTGATGGCTTCATCCACCGGACCGTTATTATATTTAAAATGCAATTCCATAACCAAATAAGCTCCTTAGCAGAACGTTTCTATTGAGCAATAAACTTTACTTCGTAAATGAAAAATAAAATATCCGTCACGATAACTGTCTGAGACCTTTGAAGAACATCCAATTTTGACCAAGTACAAGGAAGGCGATAATAAAGACTCAGGTTTCTGGTTTAGAGTCCCTTGTTTCTGGTTAAAAGAGAAAAACCAGAGACCGGAAACCAAATCTTTATAGTAATCGGGCAAAAGGGGGTGTTATGCAAAGGTCCAAGTTTCTGATGTTAAGTATAGTGCTGGATATGATATTTTGTCAAAAGAAAAAGGGGTTAAGCTGTTTGCCTAACCCCTTGATTTATTTGGTAGCGGGGACAGGATTTGAACCTATGACCTTCGGGTTATGAGCCCGACGAGCTACCAGACTGCTCCACCCCGCATCAATGTTTGTTTCATTTTAAGAAGTAATATTATTAGCCAATTCTCCCCGATAAGTCAAGCTGTTTATTTTAATATTCCGGATCAGATCCAAAAGAGTTCCCTGACCTCTCGAACCGAAACAGCGAGCGAATCAAAAACAGACGCTATTCCCTACAGTCGAAGATTCCTTGTAGCTTGCTGCGGGGAGCTTCAATCCTTCCATCCGCCGTTTACCGATTAAATATCTTAAATACTTGTATTATATTGACATCGGCAATTATTTAAGACATATGAAACAAAGAAAAAGGGTTCAAGGATTCAACATAATTTCCAAAACTTCAATTTTCGCTTGGAGGCCTATATGGGTTTTAAAAAAGCAAGCCATGACTTAAGCTTTGCCGAGTTTACATTAAAAAGCTCGATGAACAAAAACCGCTGCCTCGAACGTCTTTCAAAAATAAACAGATCCCTTGACTGGGATATGATTGAGCAAATACTGATAATCAACTACAATACCGGGAGGAGCAAAAAAGGCGCCGGCGCTTATTCCCCCCTGTTATTATTCAAATGCATTCTCCTGCAGAAATGGTTTAGGATCAATTCCGATTTCGAACTTGAATGCCACATAAATGATAGAATCTCCTTCAAGAAGTTCCTTGGGATCCCGTTTACGGACCCTTCTCCGGCTCACTCGACTTTTTCACGCTTCAGAAAAAGGCTGTCAAAAAAAGCTTTGGAGCATATCTATTCCGAAATTACGCGCCAGTTTGAAAAAAGAGGATTGGCGGTAGCCGATGGGGCTGCAGTTGATCCAAGGCTTGTTAAATTACAGCGCCGCCCGGATACCAAAGAAAAGGAAGCTCAGCATAAAATAAATTTTACTTAAGCCACCAGAGATATTACCTTTGACTTCAGGATTTCTGTTTCATTCTTTGATGTTTTACCTCCGAACCGCAACAGGACATATTTCGTCCTGCCTGCATGGCCTGAAACAATTTCGAGCAAGTACGGAGAAACGGAAAGGCATTTTGCAAGGTATTTGATGCACATGACGTTTGCTGCGCCGTCAACGGGAGGGGCCGTGAGCTTTATTTTCAGGGCATCTCCCAAAAGCCCGGCAATCATGTTTTTTGAAGAACGCGGCTGAACGTGAATTTTAAAAATTATTCCTTCGGGGCTTTCTTTGAAATAAAGCATTTCTAGAATCTCAAGAGCGAGGTATTAAGGCGGCTGTCAGTTCTTTCTCGGAAACTGTGGCTGTGCCGACCTTTCCTACTACTATCCCTGCGGCGGTATTGGCAACAGAAGCCGCGACTCTGAACGATGCGCCGGATGCAAGACAAAGCCCCAGCACTGCTATCACCGTGTCGCCTGCACCGGAAACATCAAAAACCTGCCTCGCCTCGGCTCTGATTTTATATGGTTTTTTGTCTCTTTCAAAAAGCACCATTCCATCCTTACCGCAGGTTACAAGGAGTCTTTCAATACCGGTGCTGCCAATAATTTTTGTTCCCGCCTCCATAAGGGATGAGTTATTCGTTATCTCAACTCCGGAAGCAAGAGCAGCCTCTTTCCTGTTCGGGGTAATCAGTGTGACGCCTGAGTACTTCGAATAATCAAGGCCCTTGGGGTCTGCTATGATTATCTTCCCGTGTTTTTTCGCCGATTTGACGACTCTTGCCATCAGAGTTTTCGTAATAAGACCCTTACCGTAATCGGAGACAATCACCACATCCGTTTCAGGAATTACTTTCTCCATGAAACGCGTGATTTTATCAAGAGTTTCATCTGAAATCTCTTTTCTTGTCTCACGATCAATTCTCAGAACATGCTGATGAGCCGCTATAATTCTTGTTTTTCTCGTAGTAGGCCGTCCGTGCTCCTGAACAACTCCTCCTGCATCCACTCCTGAATATCCGAGTCTTTTAAGCAACATGTTTCCATTTCTGCCCGTTCCTATGACGCCAGCCGCAAAGACCTTTGCGCCGAGGGCGACAAGATTGTTCACGACATTTCCCGATCCGCCGAGAGTCAACTCTTCTTTCTTCACGTCAACAACCTGGACGGGCGCTTCAGGCGATATCCTGTCGACATCTCCCCACAGGTACTCATCTATCATGAGATCGCCTATGACAAGCACCCTGCATTCTTTGAATTTTAATACATCTATATTCATATGAATATCACTTTCCGCTGTTTTTCTTTATAACATCAGCAATAAAGCCCGGCGGACGCACAACCCTGCCATTCCGGTCGACAAAGGCATGCTTCGAATAGCCCTTTGCGCGGACTCTCACTCCGTCTTCATCATATATGCAGTAGTCAAACTTCATGCCGCCTTTAACGCCCGTGTCAAGGGTCGTCTCTATTATCAGGAGATCGTCATATTTGACCGGAGAGAGGAATTTGCACAGAACTTCCGAAACAGGCAGGAAAAACCCTTCTGCTTCTATCTCCTTGTAAGTCAGCCCAAGCGCCCTGAACATCTCCCCGCGCCCCATTTCAAACCAGCGCAGGTAATTCGCATTATAGGCATAGCCCATGTTGTCAGTATCGCCATAAATCACCCTGTATGTTGTTCTGTGTTTCAGCATTAAACATCCCCGCTCCGTTTGGTCAGCAAGCTCCGTCCATTTCTTTTATGATCAACTCCTTAAGCTCGGTGTATTTGTATGTGACCGGAAGCTCCGGGAACTCTGTTATAACATTTGCAGGAGGGCGGAAAAGTATACCGCGGTCCGCCTCCTTGAGCATAGCGATATCGTTATAGGAATCTCCTACAGCTATAACACTGTAGTCGAGGCTTTTTAATGCAATTACGGCTTTTTTCTTGCCGTCCTTCTGGCGCAAATTGTACCCTTCAACTACCCCGCCAGCCCCTATTGTCAGTGTGTTGCAGAAGAGAGTCGGTGATCCCAGTTTCTTCATCAACGGACCCGCAAACTGAACGAAGGTATCCGATACGATTATAACCTGCGTTACCGACCTGAGCCAGTCAATGAATTCCACGGCTCCTTCAAGAGGATCCAGGCCGGCAATCACATTCTGTATATCGGTTATTTTAAGATGCTCCCTGTCGAGTATCTTAAGACGCCTTTTCATCAGCACATCATAATCCGAGATATCCCTGGTTGTAAGCCTTAATTCTTCAATTCCTGTTTTTACGGCGACATTGATCCATATCTCGGGAACAAAAACACCTTCCAGGTCACAGCAGACAATGTGCATAAATCTCCTTCAACAATATAGGTTCTTCTCCCAATTGGTTGGGAGAAAGGGGGCTTTGAAGTTCTGACAGGCTTTCCTTTAACTTGAACCCTTGACTCCTTGGCCCCTTGAATCCTCATAGGATCACCGACTCTTTTGGAGGTGATCCATACTCTATTAATCTTCCTGGTCGTTATCTTCAATTCTTATCAACGCCGGTCTTGTGCTCACAATATCAAGCTGAGATATTTCATCAAGCGCCTTTTTCACATCTGCCTCTTTACAGAGGTGTGACAGCATAACGATCGGCACCGATCCGTTTGTTTTGCGCCCTTTCTGGTGGACTGACTTTAAGCTTATCCCGTAATTACCAAGAATTCCAGAGATTTTTGAAAGAACTCCGGGGCGGTCGAGGGCTGCAAACCTGAAATAGTAATGGGTTGATATTTCGTCAACCGGCATAACAGATATCTTCCTGATATCCGCCATCCGGAACGAAAGCAGGGGAATTCTTCCGACCGAACCGGAGAGAATATTTCTTGCAAGATCGACCGTATCGCTTATAACGGCGCTTGCCGTGGGCATCATGCCGGCACCCAGCCCGTAAAGCAGGATATCTCCGACTGCGTCACCCGATACCGTAATGGCATTAAGAGGGCCGTTGACATTCGACAGAAGGTTTTGAAAAGGGATCATTGTCGGATGCACTCTTGCCTCTACAGAGGTTCCTCTGTTTTTGCTTATTGCGAGAAGCTTGATCCTGTAGCCGAACTGGCCTGCAAACTCGATGTCAAGCGGGGTGATCTTTGAAATTCCTTCTATATAAATATCCTTAAAATTAATCTCCATGCCGTAGGCGATCGAGTTGAGAACAGCAAGCTTATGGGCCGTATCAAGCCCTTCGATGTCAAGAGTAGGGTCGGCTTCGGCAAACCCTTTTGCCTGTGCCTCGGAAAGCGCCGATTCAAAACTGGTTCCGTCATCCGTTATCTTTGACAGGATATAGTTGCATGTTCCGTTTAATATCCCTACCATCGATTTGACATGGTTTCCTGCAAGGGATTCTCTCAGTGTTTTAATAATCGGTATACAGCCTCCGACGCTTGCTTCGTATGCAACATCAACTCCTTTTGCAGCGGCAGCCCTGAATATTTCATTCCCACAGGACGCGAGAAGAGCCTTGTTCGCCGTCACGACCTGCTTTTTGTTCTCTATGGCCCTTAAAATCAAATCCTTCGCTGTCTTCTCACCGCCTATCATTTCAAGGATTATATCCGTTTCAGGATCATCAATTACTTTAAAGGCATCGCCGGTAAATACTCCTTCATCGAATTTAATCCCTCTGTCGCGGGCCGGATCAAGATCGGCGACATATTTTAACTTCAATTCGGCTCCCACTCTTGAGCTGATGAGGTCTTTCTTTTCAAGAAGTATTTTTGCGACCCCTGTTCCGACTGTTCCGCAACCCAGCAAACCTATATTAATTTTTCTCATACAAACAGCCTCTTCCTATAGAACCTTAAATTCATAATCTACAGAATCTTTTTTATTCCGCGAACGGCCTGGTTTATGCGCATCGCATTTTCAATGAGAGCGAAGCGGACATATTCATCCCCGTACTCACCGAACCCGAGACCCGGCGCAACCGCAACCTGCGCCTCCTTTATAAGAAACTTGGAAAATTCCACTGAACCCATCTTTAAATATTTATCGGGAATTTTCCCCCACACAAACATCGTCCCCTTCGGGCTTTTAATATCCCAGCCTACCCTGCCAAGTCCGCTTATAAGGGCATCCCTCCGCTCCCTGTAGGTATTGCATATCTCTTTTACGCAATCCTGCGGGCCATTTAAAGCGATAATCGACGCTATCTGAATCGGCTGGAATACCCCGTAATCAAGGTAGCTTTTTATTCTGCGCAGAGCGGCTACAATCTCCGGATTACCGACGCAAAAACCGACACGCCAGCCCGGCATGTTATAGCTCTTTGAAAGCGAAAAAAATTCAACCCCGACATCCTTTGCGCCCTTGGCCTGCAGAAAACTTGGAGCGGTATAGCCGTCAAAAATAAGGTCTGCATA
>Ga0315268_10001186_pt1 | contig 29927 bp, 24 predicted proteins | sample C1_top_MG_FD_204535 | JGI IMG/M metagenome (GOLD analysis project Ga0315268, IMG submission 204535) | Sediment microbial communities from Yellowstone Lake, YNP, Wyoming, USA - C1_top | ecosystem: Environmental > Aquatic > Freshwater > Lake > Sediment | place: USA: Wyoming | collected 2017-08-01
ATAGATCACCACCGCCGAAATAAGCATAAATATTCCCAGCGCCACGGTCAGCGCCCCGCCGTAACTTATATGGTGCCGCCATTGCCCGGCGGCATACAGATAGGCCGGCCAGGCCAGCACCACCACCGACAGCCCCACGTAACCCAGGCCCGCCAGCGCGGCCAAAAGTCCCCCCAGCCCCGAGGCGATCCGGCTGGGGTTCCTTTCCTTGAAATCCGGAAAGATGGCCCCCAGGCCCAGCACCAGGCTGGTAATGGCCAGGCACATCAGGCCCAAAGAAAAATGGCTCAACAGCCGCATCTGGGGCAGGGTCTTTAAAATATTGTTGGACAGCAAACTCAGGGTCTCGGTCAGCACCAGCGCCACCGCCAGGTTCAGGGTGGATTTCTCCATCAGCAGTCTTTTGGCCGAGACCGGGGCCGAGCGCATCAGCCACATCATCGGGCCTTCCAGGCTGATCACCGGGAACACGAATCTTACCGACAACGTGGCCAGAATGTACCCGGCAAAGGCGAAATTCAAAAACGCTATGGCCACCTTCCAGACCGAAAAGGTGAACAGCAGGGGATAGGTCCTTAAGCCCCCCAGGTAGATCACCAGCAGGGAGAGGAAGATCAGGCCCTGGGCCCACTGGCCGGGGTCGCGCAAAAAGAGCAGGGCGTCCTTGGCGGCGATGGGCAGGCTGTCGGCCAGCTTGGCGGTCAGCCAAAAACTCTTCCTGAAGCCCAGGTCCGGGGAATTGCCCACCCGGCCGGTCAGCGCATTATAGTAGATCTTTCCGGCCAGCCAGAAACACAAAGCCCCCCAGAAGGCGGCGGTGACCAATAACAGCCAGAACATCTGCAAGACCTCTCCAAAACTTCCGGGCAGGGGAGCCAGCACCAGCCGGGCCAGCCAGGTGCCGGGCAAAAGCGGCGAGCCCACCAGCGCCAGCTGGGACAGGTAGTGCTCCAGCTCGGGCATGGTGTCGATCTGCGCGATCACCATCCCCTTGGGCTGGCCGAAGACGAAGAAGGCCCAGGCGGCCAGAGACAGGAACAATAAAAGGAACCCCAATAGCTGGCGCAGGCTTATTTTGGGAAAGAGTTTTATCAGCGCCAGGAACGAGGCCACCGCCAGAAAGGCCGGCAGGGTGGTGAAGACCAGCAGGGATATCAGATAGAACAGCAGGGCCAAAATTCCCTGGTGCCGGGCCGCGGCCAAGGCCGCCAGCAGGGGCAGGCCCAGTATCAAGGTAGCCCAGGTGCTGAAGAAAAGATTCTGCAAAAAGCGGTAGCCGAAAAGTTTCGACGGTTCCAGGGGGGTGGCCAGCAGGTAGTCCACCTCCGGGGAATAGTACAGGGTGGAGAGCGAGGTGATCAGGTTGCTTAGGAACAGCATCAGGAAGAAGGTCAGAAACGAGGTGGACAACAGCCGGAACAGCAGGGGTTTTCCGATCTCCTCCAGCGCCAGCAGGTAGGCGAAGATCTTATAGAACAAAAAATACCCGCCCACCAGGAAGACAGTGACGGCGAAGAGATAAGAGCCCAGCTGCAGCAGGCGGCCCCGGCGGGGGGCGAAGATCTGCGAAGCCGAGGCCTTGAACAGGGTGGATATGAGATAGAGTGATAAGCGCATCTTACTTAAAATCAAAAATCAAAGATAAAAAATCAAAAAGACACTACCCTGGTAGATACTATCCAGTAGTCAGTATCCAGTAGACTGTATCCAGTAAACTCACATAGTGAATAGTGGCTACTGAATAGAGCCCAGCATACAGCATACAGCTTAGAGCATAAAGCTTACAGCTTCTCAAAGTCACTGTGCGACAGGGCGAAGATGTTGTCGATGGGGAACAGCCAGCGGACGTCCAGCAGTTTTTTCTTGATCAAGGCCAGCCGGGGGGCGGGGGCCAGTTCCAGGGCGGCCGAGACCACCTTCCCGATGTACTTCTCCCGGCCTCCGCGGCTGTAAACGCTGAAGACCTTTTCCGTGGCCTGCTCGGCCTCCTCGATGGCCATGGTCTCATCGGGCGACAGTTTGGGCTGGGGCAAAAGCAGCACCTCCTTTAAACTGACGAAGGACTGGGGAATCTGGCCGGGCTTGGCGGAGAAGGCTCCCATTCCCTCCACCACTTCCAAAAAGCTGGAGGGGATGACGAACATCTTCTCGTCCTTGAGCTGCTTTTCCGCCTTCTTGGCCGGGCCCTCTATCTTAATATGGTGCCAGCGCAAAACTTTTCCGATCTCGCCGGTGCCTCCCAAAAGCTCCAGCAGTTCCGGGGGCAGGGCCATGATGAAAGCCAGGGTCCGCAGCTCCTCGTCCCGGATCTGGGGCATGAAGGCCAGGCTCTGGAGCTGGCGCTGGTGGAGGTACAGGGCGAACTGGGGCAGGATCAGGCTGTCGTCATGGATCGGCCAGCCGTTGACCAGGGTCTGTTCAATGTCCGAGGAGAAGGACAGATTGCGCCCTTCCATCGGCAGGTTGTTAAGCAGGTGGGAGAAGCCGTCCAGGTTGGCCAGGATCTGGGGATGGTTGAAGGGATAGCGGGAGATGTTCCGGACCAGCAGGCCGAACTGCTTCATCAGCAGGGAGATGGTCTTGACCTGGAAGGCGGGGTCGAACGACCGGGATGCCTGGGGGGCTGCCGGCATCCCGGCAGTTTTTTCGGCCAGGCCCATCTCCAGCAGTTCGGTCAGGGTCTGGCAGGTCAAAAACTTTCCCATCCCGCTCAGGGAGATCAGGCTGGACACCGGCAGGGAGCGCAGGCCCAGGAACTCCAGCAGTTTCTCCTGCTCCGGGGAGATCCCGGCCGGCCGGGGTTTGGACCCGGCCTTGACCACGGTCTCCAGGGAGGGGAGCTCCTTCTTGATCCGCAGCCATTCGTCCAGCCGCCGCATGCCCTCCAGCAGAAAGCCGTCTACCGCCAGCCGCACCGGGTACTTGCTCTGGGTGTACAGCCTGGCCTGGACATCGAAGACATAGTGCCCCTCCACCCAGGTGAAGATCTCGTCCATGATCTCCTGGATCTTGAAACGGATCACCTCCTCGAAATCGTCCTGGGACAGAAAGCCGCGCTCGATCAGGATCTCCTCCAGCGGGGCCTTCAGGGCCTTCTGCTGGGTCTCGGCCTCCATGAACCCGGCCTGGGACACCAGCCCGGTCTTGAACAGGTATTCCGAGATGTGCTCCTGCCGGCCCTCCTGGCGGTAGAAGCCGCCGGTGATGTAGCCCTGGTCCAGGTCGAAGGCGGCCTCGTCGCTGCCCTGCTTCAGGGTCAAAACGCCATTCTTGCGCTGGCTGGATATCAGCTGCAGGATCTCGGGAATGCTGAAATCGGAAAGATTTCCTTCTAGTGCCATCTTATTAGCTGTTAGCCGTTAGCTGTTAGTTGTTAGACTGAATATAGAATACAGAATATTGAATATGGAATGTTGACCACGAGTCTGATCGCTGAAAGTTAATTGCTCAATGTTGATTGCTCATTGCTGCGGGTGAATTCCAGGTACAGGCTCTCCAGGTCCTGGTGGCGGTGCTGAGAAAGCTCCCGCAGTTCCTTAAGGGTGCCCAAGGCCGCCAGTCTTCCGTTGGCGATCACCCCGATCCTATGGCAGGTGGACTCGGCCAGGCTCAAGGTATGGGTGGAGACCAGCAGGGCGCAGCCCTTTTGGGCCTCCTCCTGAAAGATCTTTTTCACCAATATGATGCTGGCCGGGTCCAGCCCCACCAGCGGCTCATCTATCAGATACACTTTGGGCTGGTGCAGCAGGGTGGCGGCCAGCACCGTCTTCTGGCGCATGCCGTGGGAGTAGCCCTCGGCCCGGCGGTCTATCCACTCCCGGGCCTCGAACCGGTCTATCAGCTCATCCACCCGCTGTTCCAGCCCTTCATTAGAACAGCCGTAGAGCCGGGCCACCAGGTGCAGAAATTCCCGGCCCGACAGCTTCTCATATATAAAGGGGTCGTCGGGGATGAAACCTAGGCACTGTTTGGCCTTCAAGGGTTCCTGCTCCACATCAAAACCACAGATGGAGCGGGCGCCGGAATCGGGACGCAGGATGCCGGCCAGCATCTTGAGGGTGGTGGTCTTGCCGGCCCCGTTGGGCCCCAGCAGGCCGAAGATCTCCCCCGGCTTGATGCTCAGGCTGATCCCGGCCACCGCCAGCTTGGCCCCGTAGGATTTTGTCAGGTCATTAAGCTCTATTCCCTGGTTCATGGCGTATGTTCCAATATCTCAATTTTAAGGTTGCCGAAAGCGCTAAGCAAACTGGTCTGCTGGCTGAGGTCGCCCTCCGCCAATCTTAAGCGGGCGGCGTCGGCCGGGGCCTGGCCGAAGGTGGGGTCCAGCTCGATCCACTTTTCCCCGCAGCAGACCGAGTTCCAGGCGTGATAATAGAATTTACCGTCCAGATAGACCACCCCCAGGCACAGCTTGCAGGGCAGGCCGGCGGCCCGGGCCAGGGCCGCAAATAATGTGGCGTGCTCGTTGCAGTCTCCCCGCCGGGACTGCAGCACCTCCACCGCCGAGGGCAGGCTGACGGTCATGCTCTTTTCCAGGTTCTGATAGACCCATTTCTCCAGCGCCAGCGCCTTGTCCCAATCGCTCTTTTTCCCCTTGACGAGGTTTTGGGCCAGCTTCGTTATCTCCGGGTCCTGCGACTGGATCAACACCGTGGGCTTTAAAAACTCGGCCAGTACGGCCGGTTTGGCGTTCACTGTTTGAAGTTCGGAAGTTTGCTCCCTGGTTATTTGCACTATCTGTTTAAGGCTGTCGGTGACCGTCTGCCGTCCGCCGGCCACGTCCAGGCCTTTCAGGTCCAGCCCCGAGACCGCGATCACCATGCGTTCGGTCTCTCTTGGCTTGGGCAGCTCCCCCTTAAGCACCGGCACCGCAATGCTGCCCAGCATGTCCATCTCCGGAAAATCCTTCGGCAGCTGCAGGGCCTGTTCCTTGGCCTGGCGGATCATGGTGATCCCCAGCGGGCCGTCCTCCTTAAGGGTCTGGCCCAAACTGTCCACCCAGGCCAGGCTCTTGGAGCCGGAGAAGCTGACCTCCAGCTTGACGGCCCGGCTCCAGGAACCGTCCAGCAGCAGGGAGTCGGGGCCGATCACCTTCACCGTCAGCGGCACCACCGCCATGGAGGCCGGGTCGAAGACCGAGAAGCTGTATTCCCTGCCGGGCACCAGGCTCTTGCCGGTCAGCATCGGCTCCAAAGCTTCGGGCATGGTGATGGATCCCGGGATGTCCATTTCGGTGCTCTGGCTCTGGCCGCTGGAAATGATCTCCAGGCCCAACTTCTTGCCATTCACCCGGCCCTTGACCGAGATCTCGGCCGCCCCGGCCATCTTGAATTCAAAGCCGGTCAGCTGGTAATCCTTGTCCAGGTCGTAGCTCAACGTGGTGGACACCTGGCGGACCTCGCCCATCAATGGCAGCAGCATCAGCGTCTTGTTGGAGATGCTTTGGCCGCCGCCGGTCAAAACTCTGGTCAAAGTGACCGAGTGGCCGATCTTTTGGCCTTGGTAGTAGATGCCGTGCCATTGTTCGGACCCGGCCATAGTTCGGGGCTTCAGCTTGATCCCGGCCGGCTGGCAGCCGGCCCGGCCCGGCCCGAACCAGACCAGGGAGCCGGCCCAGGCCAGGCCCAGCAGTATAAGGTATATCGTTCTTTTGGACATAACTTACTTTCAGGTTTGTTTCTCTTGAGGTATTACTATCCGCAGATTAAAACGATTCCTCAATTTGTACATCGGTTAATGAAAAAAATATCTGCGAAAATCTGCAAAATCGTTCGGTTAACGCTCACGACGGCGTCTGCGGATGAAAAGGGCCAAACAAATCATTTTTCAATTATACCACCTGCAAAAATTTAGTCAATAGATATTTCCCCCGGTCCGCATTTTTGGGCGAAAGATGGTTTCGTGCCATATTGTGGGCAAAAAAAGTAAAAATTATGTTTTTTTGTCTTGACATGTAACGGTCTTTTTACTATCATATATACTATATGTGCCTTAATGTTCAAGGATATATTGACATTAACATAAGAAGGAGGTGAGCCGTAACCAGTTTATTTCGGTAAGACTACCGTACTGTATTCATTAAAACCAACCAAATAATTAACTGGAGGATAAAATGAGAGCAAGAGCATTGACCCTTATCGTTTTGCTTGCTTTGTCAGCGGCCGCGGTGGCGCAGGTTCAAACATATCCGTGGAACAACTCGTTCCGGAATCAGTCCACCTCCGGCCTGCTGGAGGACGACCTGGACCTGATGCTGGGAAGCTACGGATATCTGGATCCCGCCCGGATGTCTCTGATCGACGGCAAGCGGCTGTACACCAACCTGTCCAACATCTACACCCAGGAGGAAGAGCAGTTCAACCCCGATGATGCCGGAACCTATGTGATCGGCGGCAACTCCGACATCTTCGGTTACGGCAAGCTGGGACTGCTGTATTCCCAGAACACCAACAAAAACCGGGACAGCTCGGCCTACGAAAACATATACATGACAGAGACCGATCCGGCCAATCCGGGCTACGATTTCAAGAGCGTAGAAAAGTACCAATACCAGAATCAAAGCACCCAGGATGAGAAGTATTATTTCCTGGGCTGGGCCAAGCAGGTCAATGACATGAAGCTGGGACTGGCCTTCAAGCGGGAGCAGTATTCCTACATGTACGACTATTTTGAAGCCTATGACTATAACGAACAGAACATGGTCACCAGGCAGACGACCTATAACGAGGCATACAACGACACCACCAGCAATGGTTATACCGAAAGCTTGAACTACCTGGGCGGCTCGGTCTGGAAGCCCCTGAACGACAAGGCGGACATCAGCCTGCGCCTGGCTGTTGGATTCGGCGGCGGCAAGAATATTGACGAATACGATTACAAGTATGACGATGGCATTCCCGGCGGGGACAGCTACAATGAGACCGAAGATCACAATTATACCACGGAGTATTCCGGTTTCGCCTTCTCCGGCGGCGGAGCTTATGTCCGCAAATGGAGCGACAAGGTTGACACCCGGCTGGACCTGCAGTACAGCCATATGAGCTCCAAACCCAAATCGGGCACCACCTGGGAAGAGAATTATCATGACCAGAACCTGTCCCTGACCTCAGATTATTATGACGAGGGCTATACCGGAACATTGGAGGGTTCGGCGGCCGACAACGACATTGACTTCCGGATGGTGACCAAGGCCCGGATGGACAAGGCCGTGTTCGCCCTAGGTTTCGGGCTGTCCACCGGCAATTCCGACCAGACCCACACCATTGACGAGGCCAATACCAGCGTCTACCGTTACAGCGACCAGAACACCGACACCCTGCCGACCAGCTATGTACAGACCTCCACCTGGAAGGAACAATGGGAATACATGTACACCACTTCCTACCTGAGCTTCTCCTTCCCGGTCTGCGTGGAATTCGACCTGACCAAGAAGATCGTATTCCGTCTGGGGGCCCGCCACCAGATCTACAACTATGATTACACCGACAACCAGACGTTGACCGGCGGATCGGACAAGACCACCATCGTCACCCGCTACGGCAACGGTTATACCACCACTACCTATTCTCCGGATCCGTTGGATGAACAGACCGGCTACAGCCATACCTACAACTACCGGGGCTCCTACACCGATTATACCTACGGGGCCGGCTGGAAGGTGACCGAAAACCTGCAATTGGACTTCATGGGCTTTGCCCAGCTGACCGACCTGACCAACTGGAAACTATCGGCCGTGTTTAAATTCTAACAGAGGAGAATATAAAATATGAAAAAGAGACTATATCTACTGCTTGCCATAGGGCTGGTAGTTTCAACCGCCTTCATGGCCGGCTGCGGCAAGAAGGAAAACCCCTTTGCACCTGGCACCGATTCGTATCAGACCGGGGCCGCCCTATCTGCCGGACCCAAGGTCACCTCGGCCGTCGATATGAGCGGGAACAACACCTTCTACCAGGCTCCGGCCGATGACCAGATCAACCTGTATTTCGGCCACGACCTTAACGGCGCCACGGTTGACACCAACTCGGTGGTCCTGATGAACGCCGGCAACTACGCCCACATAGCCCGCACCGTCAGTTATGACGTCAACGCCAGGAAAATAGTCGTCAGGGCGGCCGCCGGCTGGGTGGATTCCGTCCGTTATATGGTGACGGTGACCACCAAGGTCACGGACAAGTACGGCAACAAGCTTGACGGCAACAGCAACGGCTGGGTCGATCCCCAGGATGATTATCATGTTAAGTTCCGGGGCTTCACGGCTGCCGGCTGGCCCGGTGACATCAACGGTCCTACCCTTACAGGCATCTATCCCGCCAATGGGACCACCTATTACAAGCTTACGGATTCCATCCGCATCTTCATTGCCGACAACGACACCATAGATACCACCAGCATCACTGCTTCCCAGTTCTCTTTGGTCGCCGAGAACGGCACGGTCATTGCCTTGGCCGAATCGCTGATAACGGCTTCTTGGCCGACTTCCGTTGAGGTACGCTTCAAGTCTTTGGGTTTGGCCCAGGGCACAAATTATGTTTTGACAGTAAAGACCGGCATCAAGGACGCCAAGGGCAATACCTTTGACGGGAATAATAACGGTTACTCGGAAAATGAGACATTGGACAAATATGTTGTTAAATTCCGCACCTATGAACCCACCAGTTCGGTGACCCCGCCGGTGGTCAACAGCATCCAGTACAGCGACGGCGGCCGCACCATGACCATCAAATTCACCAAGAAGATGAACCCCGCCTACCTGAATTCCACTTACATCAAGGCCTACCGGAACTGGAACAAGACCGGGTATATCGTGGGCACTCTCAAAGCAACCACCGACAGCCTGGGGGTGGTCTACAGCCTGGAGAATGCCGAAGGTTACACGCCCTACGTCTGGGTCAGCCGGCAGGTGCGCGACGAGGTGGGCCTGATGCTCAACCAGAACGGAAACAATATCGGCGGTGAGCCGGCCTCCATAACCAACGGCTGGGTCAGTGACGACCTCTGGACCTCGATGCCCTATGCCCCGGCCAACTGGTATATCCTGTTTGACGACAAGGTCGAATCAGGCAACATCGGCTGGACCACCAAGAGCGACACGGTGAGCCTATGGCACCGCTCCACCAGGAACCCCGATCCCAACGGAGGCGGAAGCTATAACTGGTATTGCGGGAAGGAGAGCGATTCCACCTACAATTATAGCCGGGCGATACATGACACCATCATAAGCCCCTCGATAGATCTCACCGGATACACCCAGGCCAGGTTCTACTTTGACATGTGGGTTGAGACCGACGGAGCTGCCGATCAGGTGGGTTTCTTCATCTCCACCAACGGGGGCACCACCTGGACCAATCTGGCCAGCATCAGCGGGGCGACGTATAATTACTGGGGCCAGTGGTACATCGACATCGGGGCTTACACCAACCGGGTGGTCAAGCTGGCTATAACTTTGAACACCGATGCGGTAGCCAATACTTCCGAAGGCGCCTACTTTGACAATCTGAGAGTTGTAGCTTACTAACCGAGACAGGCAGATCTCAAAACAAAAACGCCCTCCGCCTTTGGCGGGGGGCGTTTTGCTATTTACAACCGACGAAAAATATGCGATAATTACACGTTTATGGAACGGGTCATCCTGATAGTTTTGGACGGCTGCGGGGCTGGTGAACTGCCCGATGCCGCCGATTTCGGCGACCGGGGCAGTAACACTTTGGGCAACCTTTCCCGGGCTATCCCCGGCGGGCTGGCATTGCCCAATCTACAGGCTTTGGGGCTGGGCAATATAATTGCCATCGAGGGCCTTTCCCCAAATCCCTCGCCCCAAGGCTGCTGGGGCAAACTGGCCGAGCGCTCCAAGGGCAAGGATTCCACCTTCGGGCACTGGGAGATCGCGGGACTGGTCACCGAAAAGCCTTTGCCCACCTATCCGCATGGATTTCCTCCGGAGATCATAGAGCCGTTTAAAAAGGCCGTGGGACGGGACATTCTGGCCAACAAGGTAGCCTCCGGCACCGAGATCATCAAAGAACTGGGAGACGAACACGTCAAAACCGGGTTTCCCATCGTCTACACCTCGGCCGACAGCGTATTCCAGATCGCCTGCCACGAGGAGATTGTCCCCTTGGCACAGCTTTACGACTGGTGCCAGAAGGCCAGGGATCTTTTGACCGGAGAACATGCGGTGGGGCGGGTGATCGCCCGGCCGTTCATTGGAACCTCAGGAAACTATCAAAGAACGGGAGGGCACCGCCGGGACCTTTCCCTGAAGCCCTTCAAGCCCACAGTGCTGGATAATCTAAAAAACAGCGGCTTTCAAGTGATAGGGGTGGGCAAGATCCACGACCTGTTCGCCGGGCAGGGATTGACCGCCAGCATTCACACCGACGACAACCGGGACGGCATGCAGAAGGTCCTGGAGACCCTGCCGGACCTAAGACAGGGACTGCTGATGGCCAACCTGGTGGATTTTGACATGAGCTGGGGCCACCGCAATGACGTTCCGGGCTTTTACAAAGGCCTGCAGGAATTCGACGCCTGGCTGCCCGGCCTGGTGAAGGTCATGACCGCAGAAGATGTTCTGATGATCACCGCCGACCATGGCAACGATCCCACCACGCCGTCCACCGACCACTCCCGGGAATACACGCCCCTGCTGGCCTACGGCCCCGCGATAAAGAGCGGGAAAAACCTGGGAACCAGGGAAAGTTTTGCCGACATCGCGGCCACCCTGGCGGAGGTCTTCGGCATCAAGGGCACCGGGCAAGGGACAAGTTTCTGGCCCCAGATTATTTTTTGACAGGATTTACATGATTCAAAAAATAAAAATATAATCTGCGGGATCTGCGTTAATCAGCGTCCTATTAAAAAACATGATTCAAAAGAAAAAAATAAGCCAAGCCGATCTTATCATTACCGCCCGGGATGCCAAACAAAAGGCCTATGCGCCGTATTCAAAATTCAAGGTCGGCGCGGCCCTGCTGGCAAGCAACGGCAAGGTCTACCCCGGCTGCAACGTGGAGAACGCCTCCTACGGCCTGACCTGCTGCGCCGAGCGCAACGCGGTGTTCCAAGCCGTCTCCGATGGCCAGATGGATTTCAGGGCCATAGCCATCGTCTCCGATTCCTTAGAGCCCACCGCGCCCTGCGGGGCCTGCCGCCAGGTGCTGTACGAGTTTGCTCCGGAGATGAAAGTGATCATGGCCGGGGCCAAGGGGCGGGTCAAAACACGAAGACTTAAAGAACTGCTGCCGGATTCTTTCGGACCAAAATCACTTAAAACCAAGTAGCCGGCCGGCCGGATTTTTTCACGCAAAGCCGCAAAGCACGCAAAGGGTTTGATCCCGGTGTTTTTTGTGTCTTAGTGTGAGGAGTATAATTAAAATATTTTTTAACCAAAATACAATAAAAGGAGAAATACTTTGTTCGGAATAGCCTTTGCCATGGGACAGCCGGGCGCCCCGGCTGCCGGACAGCAGAGCGGCGGCGGTTTGCTGGGCCTGCTGCCCATCGTCATCATGTTCGTCATCATCTACGTCCTGCTGATCCTTCCCCAGCAGCGCCAGCAGAAGAAACACGCCCAGATGCTGAAAGAGCTGCAGAAGGGCGACAAGGTCATTGCCGCCGGAGGCATTCACGGCACGGTGGTGGGAGTGGACGATACCCGCAATATTGTGGTTGTCAAGATCGACGAGAACGTCAAGATAGAAGTGCAGAAGTCCACGGTCTCTGCCAAACTGGAAAAGTAATTTTGCCACAAAGGCACCAAGACCTCGACTCCATTGGTTATCAGCTGCATCAGTTAATCGCCTTTGTGCCTTCGTGTCTTGGTGTTTCAACCCAGATGTCAGAATCCAAACAAAAAATACTGCCCATCAGGATCTACGGCGATCCGGTGCTGCGGCAAAAGGCCGAACCGGTGAAGAACATCGACGGGGCCTTGGTTTCCCTGGCCGGCCGGATGATAGAATCACTGGCGGCGGCCCGGGGGCTGGGCCTGGCTGCGCCTCAGGTGGGTCATTCCCTGGCCCTTTGCATCATCAACCTGCCGGCCCTGGACCCCAAACAGACCAAGCCGCTGGTGCTGATAAACCCCAAGCTGCAAACCTCGGACGGCCAGGTGGTCTACCAGGAAGGGTGCCTTAGTTTTCCCGGGATGTACGCCGACGTGTCCCGGCCCCAGAACGTGACAGTGGCTGGGCTGGATCAGGACGGCAATCCCCTGGAGCTGGAGGCTTCTGAGTTTTTAGCCCGGGTGTTCCTGCACGAGATGGACCACCTCAATGGCGTGCTGTTCATAGACCACCTCAGCCCGATCAAGCGCCAGCTTATAAGGAAACAGCTCAAGGAACTCAGTTCCAAGGCCGGAGAAAAGTCCAGATGAGGAATATTTTCCGCCAAGACAGGGGGCAGCTGGTCAAACTGGATCAGGACGGCCCGGGCCTCCGTGAAACTGCGGCCCTGGCCGTTGATGCTTTGAACCGGGAACAGGTAGCGGCCTTTCCCACCGATACGGTCTATGGATTGGGATGCCGGGCCGACCAGCCCCGGGCGGTCAGAAAGATCTACCGGCTCAAGGGAAGGAATTTTTCCAAACCCCTGATCCTGTTCATAAAAGCCCCCGGGGAATTGCAGCGGATTGCCGTAAACCCGCCGGATTATGCCGCCAGACTGATGGAAGCTTACTGGCCGGGGCCGCTGACCATGGTTTTCAGGGCTTCGGAACTGGTCAAAAAATGGGGTTTGGACAAGGGCGGCACCATCGGGATCAGGATTCCCGGGAACAAGGCGCTGCAGGCCGTCCTTGACCTCCTGGAATGCCCCCTGGCCACCACCAGCGCCAACGTCAGCGGGGCCGCGGAATCCTGCAATGTCCAGCAGGTGATGGAATCATTCAAACACCCGGTGGACCTGATACTGGACGGAGGAACGCTGCCCCGCTGCCGGCCCTCCACGGTGCTGGATATTTCCCGGGAATATCCCGTGATCCTGCGCCGGGGGGATGTCACCCGGGAGGAGCTGGCGGAATTGCTTCAACTGCCGGTAAAACAGGATAAGGTCGAACTGCTGTTCGTCTGCACCGGCAATACCTGCCGCAGCCCCATGGCCGAAGGGTACCTTAAACACATTCTGCCCAAACAATGGAAGGACCGGGTAACCGTCCGCTCCTGCGGCACCAGGGCTTTGCCGGGGATGCCGGCCACGGACAAGGGGCAGGAGACCGCCAAGAAAAACGGCTTCGACCTCTCCGGCCATCATTCCCGGACCCTGACCGACAATCTGATGAAACAATCCGATATCATCATAGCCTTGGAGGAGGGGCACCGGCAGGACGCCAGAAAACTTTTCCCCAAAGCACGGGTGGACCTGCTCTCGGTGGACGGAGTGCCCGATCCCATCGGCGGAACGCTGGAGGATTATGCCAGGACACTGGAACTGATAAAACGGGAAATGCTGGACGTGTTGGAGAAGATAAAAGAGATCCTGGCCTGAAAAAATGTCCGGTTGCGGACAGGCCAACAAAAAACTTGAATACATTTTTATTTTTTGGTATACTTATCATTCTAAATATTTCTGCCCACGAAACACACGAAAGACGCTAAACTATTTTCAATGTATTATTTGCATCTAATATTGTGTGATGTATTATTAATTCACAATTCGGTTTTGGGCGGTTAGCTCAGTTGGTTAGAGCGCTGGTCTCACATACCAGAGGTCACAGGTTCGAATCCTGTACCGCCCACCACTATTTTCTTTATTCAAATACAGGGAGCTTGGCATCATATGATGCCTTTTTTGTTTTTAGACAGGTTCTGCGCCGGCAGTAATGAAAGACAGCAAAGCGACGGCGCATCCGCCGCCGCCCGCCTTATATGGCAGGCAGCTGGCGGAGAATCCTGTACCGCCCACCATAAGAACGGGAATAGATGATAGGGATTTGATTATTGTAGTCAGCAAAACGCTTTTTTGCCGGTATCAGCAATGATGCCGGTTTTTTGTTTTTTTAAGGTTTTATCACCAAAACTCAGGTTTTTCAGTTTTCCCGAAATAAACATTATTAAACATGTTGCAATGCATAGACATACAATGTAAAAATAATATAAAAAACCTTTGCAATTTCACCATATATTGTGGTATAATTACTAATATAATACACTAAATAGTGTTTTAATAAAAAATCCAAAAAATCTGAGATCTATGTATCTTAAGTCTTTTAAGGGCAGTGGGTTCAGAAATTTACAGACCTTTGCAGCGGAATTTTCCGAAAGCAAGAATTTATTCTATGGTTCCAACGGTTCTGGAAAAACCAATCTGCTTGAAGCCATCTATTATCTATGCATCGGCCGTTCAATGAAAGAGGCCGCCGACGATGAGAACCTGATACGCTTTTCCGACGACATGTTCCGGCTGGAAGGCCAGATGCAGACGGAAAGGGGAGGATTGCTGGTGGAATCGGCTTTCAACAAGACGGAGAAGCGCTGCAAGATCAACGGCGAAGTACAGCTCAAGCTCTCCGAGCTGATCGGCCGGCTGCCGGTGGTCAGCCTTTCGCCCGAGGACGACGAATTGTGCAAGGACGGCCCCGGGGTGCGCCGTCGTTTTATGGACCTGGCCATTTCCCAGCTTTCCCGCAATTATCTGGCCGACCTCCAGGAGTACCGCCGGGTGCTGCACCAGCGCAACCGCCTGCTGTTCGACATCCGGGAAGGCCGGGGCCAGGTGGCTTCGCTGGAGGCCTGGAACCAGCAGCTGGTGGCCTGCGGCTCCCATATCATCAACAAGAGGATCCAGGTGATAGACGATCTCAAGGAAACAGCCGGCAGCCGGTACCTGGGCATTGCCGGGGGCCGGGAGCGGCTGGGCCTCAGGTACCATCTTTCTTTTAAGACCGAGGGCGACGAGCCGGTGGAACAGGCCTTCGCCAGGGCCCTGGCTGCCAATTATGAGTTCGAGCGGCGTCGGGGCATCACCATGTTCGGCCCCCACCGCGACGACCTGGAGATCTCCATAGGCGGCAGCAGCATCCGCAGCTTCGGTTCGCAGGGTCAGCAGCGTACCGCCGCCATCAGCCTGAAACTGGCCGAGGCCGAGATGCTGGCCTTGCAGCTAAAGGAAAAACCTATCCTGCTTTTGGACGAGATATTCGCCGAACTGGACCAGGAACGGGGCGGGTTTTTGGTGGACCAGCTGGACCCGGGCTATCAGGTGTTCATAGCCACCGCCAAGGACCAGGAGGTTTCCAGGCAGGAGGGCTTTAAGAAGTTCAGGGTAGAGGCCGGCCGGGTCATAGCGGAGTAAGGACTTAATACCAAGGTCATACAATGGTGATACAATGGGGATGCAATGGACATACGATGGGGATACAATAGTGAAGCCATTGTTTGTCTATGGTTTGTCAAAGCATAACTTATCATTGCTTTTATTGCTGCACAAATGAAACTAGCCACCCTGTGTTACCTCCGCCGCAGCGGCCAGACCCTGATGATGCACCGCATCAAGCGGGCCGGCGACATGCATTTCGGCAAGTGGAACGGACTGGGCGGGAAGTTCCACCCCGGCGAGACCCCGGAGGAATGCGTGATCCGCGAGGTCAAAGAAGAGAGCGGGCTGCTGGTCAGCAAACCGGTGCTCAAGGGCTTTTTGACCTTCCCCTCTTTCGATGGGAACGACGACTGGTATGTCTTCGTGTTTGTGGCCAAAGACATACAAGGTTCTCTCTCCGAGACCGAGGAGGGCCACCTAAGCTGGATCAAGGATTCTGAACTCACCAAACTGGACCTGTGGGAGGGAGACCACATCTTCCTGCCCTGGCTGGACCAGCCCGGAATGTTCTCGGCCAAGTTCATCTACCAGCAGGGGAAATTGGCGGAGCATTCTGTGAACTTTTACTAAGACAACGACACGATCCGCAGACGTTGTGCTGAGCTTGTCGAAGCATTGCGCAGATTTCCGCAGATTCAGCCAATAATTTTCAGGGCAGAGTCATAATATCCTGAAGAATCCGGGGATCAGGCAACACCCGTGTTTCACACCCACCTTACCTGACCTACAGGTCCTACGTTACTACTATTATTACGGCGGTGCTAAATGGCTCATCCAACCAAACCGGAATCGGTAGGCCCCATCCTGGACCGGCTCCTGAAGAACCTGGAGATCGACAAGAAGGTGGACGAGGGCCAGGCCCTGCTGATCTGGGCTGAGGTGGTGGGTCCCAAGATGGCGGCCAGGACCAGGGCGGAATCCGTTTATCGGGGCAGGATGACAGTGCTGGCTCAGAACCCGGTCTGGGTCCAGGAGGGCACGTTCATGCGGGTCCAGATCCGGGAAAAACTGAACAAGATGCTGGGGCGGGAGATCATCAAGGAGATAATCTTCAAGGTGGGGGATGTTAAATAGAAGTATGGTTGTAAAAACAATTGTCATACCATAGTGATACAATTGCCGGAATAAAGCACTAGAATCACGAATAAGAAACCAGTAGTGTCCGGTCATTGATTTTAAAATAATTTGCAACTATATGTAACTTAAGGAATAGGGACGCAAAAACAGTTTTTTCGATTTGAACTCGAACAAGCATTTCAGATGTTCTATAATGGTCCTCAAACAACAATGAGGACAGAACATCATGAATGTCGGCAAAATAATCTTTGCGCAATTACTTGATCATTTGCCACGATACGAATTTAACAAATGCGTGGGCCGGTATAAGGGCAACTATAAAGTATCTCGCTTTTCATGCTGGGATCAATTGCTGTGTCTAACCTTTGCTCAGTTAACATACCGTGAGAGCCTGCGGGACATTGAAACCAGTTTAAACTCACATCGTCAGAAACTATACCACATTGGATTCAGGGGCCTCATCTCACGGTCGACAGTGGCTGATGCCAATGAGCAACGGGATTATAGAATCTATCAGGATTTCGGATATCTTTTGATAGACATTGCCCGTCGGTTGTATCAGGACGAAGACTTGGGATTAGACTTGAAACAGACCGTCTATGCGTTGGATTCAACGACCATTGACCTGTGTTTGTCTACCTTTCCGTGGGCTCAGTATAAACGGACTAAATCTGCCATCAAGATGCACACCCAGCTGAACCTCCGAGGAGCAATCCCTCATTTCATCGGCTTGACCAGCGGAAACGTGAATGATTGCCGAATGATGGACGAACTGGAATGGGAATCAGATTCCATTACTTCAATGGACCGTGGCTACACCGACTTTGCCCGACTGTATCAGATTCATTTGTCTTCAGCCTTTTTTGTCATCAAAGCCAAAAAGAACCTGCGCATCAATAGAATCCGATCAAACCCCGTTGATAAAACGACTGGCGTGCAGGCGGATCAAGTCGTGGTGCTCGCTAACGATAAATCGTATTTGCATTATCCGGAGAACCTTCGCCGCGTGAGGTTCTTTAACAAGGAAGAAGATAAACGGGTGCTTTTGCTTACCAACCATTTTGGCATCGATGCTAAGACTGTCGCCGACATATATAAATCACGTTGGAAGGTAGAGTTATTTTTCAAATGGATCAAACAGCATCTCAAAATTAAAACCTTCTACGGCACTTCACCCAACGCCGTTAAGACCCAAATCTGGACCGCGCTAACCATGTATCTTCTGGTTGCCATTGTCAAGAAACGGCTCGCGATTCCCGGCGATTTACACACATTTTTACAGATTTTAGAAGTCAATCTATTTGAGAAAAGGCCCATTTTACAGGTATTTCAAGATGCCACCAAACAAGATCCGGCTGGTCAATATCATAACCAATTGCAGCTATTAGAGTAATAACCGGACACTACTGATAAGAAACAGTAAGGGCAATTCATCCAACTACGTTGAATAAAACACTACGTCGGACACGTGAATTGCCCCAACATTAAAGAGGGGATATATGGCAGAGACTTACGGCAGCGAGAAGATCACAGTCCTTAAGGGCCTGGAGGCGGTGCGGCGGCGGCCGGCCATGTACATCGGCGATACTTCCACCCGCGGCCTGCACCACCTGGTCTACGAGGTGGTGGACAATGCGGTGGACGAGCATATGGCCGGGGCCTGCGACCACGTGACCGTGACCATAAACAAGGACGGCTCGGTGGTGGTGACCGACAACGGCCGCGGCATCCCGGTGGACATGCATCCCACCGAGAAGAAACCGGGGGTGGAGGTGGCCATGACCATCCTTCACGCCGGAGGCAAGTTTGACAACAAGGCCTACACCATCTCCGGCGGACTGCACGGGGTAGGAGTCAGCGTGGTCAACGCGCTGTCAGAATGGCTGGAGGTCGAGGTCCAGCGCGACGGAAAGGTCTACCAGCAGCGCTACCAGCGGGGCATCACCCAGTATCCGCTTAAGACCATAGGCAAGACCGCCAAGACCGGGACCACGGTCAGTTTCCTGGCCGACAAGCAGATCTTCAAGACCACGGCCTACAGCTTTGACACCCTGTCGGGACGATTAAGGGAGCTGGCCTTCCTCAACAAGGGCCTGGCCATTGACATCACCGACGAGCGCTCCGGCAAGTCCCACAACTTCAAGTTCGACGGAGGCATAGTCTCCTTCGTCAAATACCTGGACGAGAACAAGACCCCCATCCACAAGCCGATCTACGTGGCCAAGGAGGGCGACGGGGTGCAGGTGGAGGTGGCCCTGCAGTACAACGACAGCTTTGACGACAACATCTATTCCTTCTGCAACAACATCAACACGGTGGAGGGCGGAACCCACCTGATCGGCTTCAAGTCGGCCCTGACCCGGGTGATCAACGACTACGTCAAGAAGAACAACCTGCTTAAGAAGGACGACTTCACCCTGTCCGGCGACGACGTCCGGGAGGGCCTGACGGCGGTGGTCTCGGTCAAGGTCCGGCAGCCCCAGTTCGAGGGCCAGACCAAGACCAAGCTGGGGAACTCCGAGGTCAAGGGCATAGTGGAATCGCTGGTGGGGCAGGAGCTGGCGGTGTTCTTTGAGGAAAACTCCACCCTGGCCAACAAGATCTGCGAGAAGGGCATCCTGTCGGCCCGCTCCCGGGAGGCGGCCCGCAAGGCCCGCGACCTGGTGCGGCGCAAGAACGCGCTGGAGACCTCCGGCCTGCCCGGCAAGCTGGCCGACTGTTCGCTGGACGATCCCACCCTGTGCGAGATATACATCGTGGAGGGCGACTCGGCCGGCGGCTCGGCCAAGCAGGGCCGGGACCGCAAATTCCAGGCCATCCTGCCTCTAAAGGGCAAGATCCTGAACGTGGAAAAGACCCGGCTGGACAAGATGCTGGCCAACGACGAGATCCGGACCCTGATCACCGCCATGGGCACAGGGATCGGCCAGGAGGACTTTGACCCGGAAAAGGCACGTTATCACAAGATCATCATCATGACCGATGCCGACGTGGACGGGGCCCACATCCGCACCCTGCTTTTGACCTTCTTCTACCGCCACATGCGGCCGCTGATAGAGAAGGGCTATGTCTACATCGCCCAACCGCCCCTGTACCGGGTGGCCAAGGGCAAGGAGGAGCACTACGTCTACACCGATGAGGAACTGGAGAAGGCGGTCAGCCGGCTGGGCAAGGACCAGGCCAACGTCCAGCGCTACAAGGGCCTGGGCGAAATGAACCCGGAGCAGCTGTGGAAGACCACCATGGACCCGGAACGTCGCACGTTGCTTCAAGTAGCCAACGACGACGCGGCCGAGACGGATCATACCATCACCATGCTGATGGGCGACGCGGTGGAGCCGCGGAGGCTGTTCATAGAGCAGAATGCCAAGTACGTTAAGAACCTGGATGTCTGACACTGTTTTAATGTTTAGCGTTTACTGTTTACCGTTCGAACCGCAAACAGTAAACAGAAAACGGGAAACTGTTTAAAGTGTTGCGTCTTCATCCCTGCGCCAGGCCCTGGCAGATCAAGCTGGCCCAAAGACTGATCCCCGATTACGTTGATCCGGGCCATGTCTACGACGATCTGCTCCACCAATACGCCCCGCCGTCAAAAACGTGGATAGACGCCGGGTGCGGGGACAACAGTGACATCCTGCAGATGCCGGAACATCAGGATTTAGCGGTGGGCTTCGACCTGGAAGACCGTAAACAGGAAAAATACTTCAGGGCCGACATCCACCAAATCTCTCTAAAAAGTAATTCAGTAGACTTCATCTCCAGCCGCTGGGTGGCCGAGCACCTGGAAACTCCGGAAAAAGCCTTAAAGGAATTGCATAGGGTGCTGAAACCCGGTGGGAGACTGCTCATACGGACCACCGGCAAATGGCACTACATCTCGCTTTTCAGCCGGTTCGCTCCGATGTCCTTAAAAAAAATCTTATCACCGGCCCGGGTGTTTCCGACCTTCTTTCGGCTGAATGACCAGGCGGCCTTTCAAAGATATTTCTCTGAAACTCCGGGCTGGCGGGTCGAAAAGATCCATTACATCGAAAACCTGCAATATGGGAATACCGCAGGATTCATCTTCTCTCTTTTTTACCTTCTGACCACCACCAGACTGAAACTGGACCAGCTGAAGACCACCATCATTTTGGAAATCGTCAAGATTCAACCATAATTTAACGGTGAGACCATGGCTGTTTATTACGGGGTGAAAAAGGTTTTGGAAAGGGGCCAGCGGATCGGCGCGGCCACCGAGCAGATGCATTTCGTCAAGAACACCGAGGTGCTGGTGGGAATCGTCAAAGGAACCAAATACGCGGTGGCGGTGGACCTGACCGTCGAAAAAGAATACCGGGCCTTTTACCGGGCCTGCGCCAGGGGCAACTGGCGGGATTTCGACCTCTACCGCCTTTCCAAGGACCGGATATCCGAATGTCCGGACGAGGGCCGGGTGCTGATCGGGGAACTGGAATAGACTAACCGTAAGGGCAATTCATCCAACTACGTTGAATAAAACACTACGTCGGACACGTGAACTGCCCCAACAAGATAAAGTAAGGGCAGGTTTTAAACCTGCCCCAACAATGAGGGATAAATGGCTTTAGAAAGAAACAGGGTCCTGAACCGGGAAATTGAAGAGGAGATGCGTTCCTCGTACCTGGACTATTCCATGTCGGTGATCGTGGGACGGGCTTTGCCCGACGTCCGGGACGGGCTGAAACCGGTGCACCGCCGCATCCTTTACGCCATGAGCGAGCTGGGGCTGGCCCACAACAAGGCCTTCAAGAAGAGCGCCCGCATCGTGGGAGAGGTGATGGGCAAGTACCATCCCCACGGCGATTCGGCCATCTACGATTCCATGGTCCGGATGGCCCAGGATTTCTCGCTGCGCTACCTGCTGGTGGACGGCCAGGGGAACTTCGGCTCGGTGGACGGCGATCCGCCGGCCGCCCAGCGCTATACCGAAGCCCGGCTGACCAGGATCTCGGACGAGTTGCTCAAGGACATCGACAAGGAGACGGTGACCTACGTGGACAACTACGACGGTTCGCTCAAGGAGCCGTCGGTGCTGCCCTCGCTGCTGCCCGGCCTGCTGGTCAACGGTTCCTCGGGCATAGCGGTAGGCATGGCCACCAACATCCCGCCCCACAACCTGGGGGAGATCTGCGACGCTGTCTCCCTGCTGATCGACGATCCGGAGCTGGCCCCGGAGAAGCTGCTGAAGACCGTCAAGGGCCCGGACTTCCCCACCGGCGGGATGATCATGGGCGTGTCCGGCATCCGGGACGCCTACCTGACCGGCCGGGGCAAGCTCACCATCCGGGGCCGGGCCAACGTGGAGACCGCCAAGAACGGCAAGGAATCCATCATCATCTCCGAACTGCCCTACGAGGTCAACAAGGCCGGGATGATCGAGAAGATCGCCGAGCTGGTCAAGGACAAGAAGGTGGACGGCATCGCCGACCTGCGCGACGAGTCGGACCGCGACGGGATGAGGGTGGTGATCGGCCTGAAGCGCGACGCCGACCCCCGGGTGACCATCAACCAGCTTTACCAGCACACCCAGTTCCAATCCAGTTTCGGGGTGATCATGCTGGCCCTGGTGGACGGGGTGCCCAAGGTCATCACCCTCAAGGAGGCTCTGAGCAAGTTCATAGAATTCCGGGTGGAGGTGGTGACCCGGCGCACCAAATACGAACTGGCCCAGGCCGAGAAGCGGGCCCACATCCTGGAGGGCCTGAAGATCGCCATCTCCAACATCGACGAGGTGGTCCGGATCATCAAGAAGTCGCCCACGGTGGACGAGGCCCGGGCCTCCCTGATGAAAAAGTTCAAGCTGTCCGAGATCCAGGCCCAGGCCATTTTGGATATGACCCTCAAGCGCCTGACCTCTCTGGAGACCAAGAAGATCGACGAGGAATACGAGGAGCTGATCAAGCTGATCACCAGGCTCAAGGGCATCCTGGACAGCAAGCGGCGCCTGATGGGCGTGATCCGGGAGGAGATCGCCGAGCTGAAGAAAAAATACGCCGACCCCCGCCGCACCGAGATCCTGGCCGCCACCGAGGAAAAGTTCTCGGTGGAGGATCTGATCGCCGAGGAGGACATGGTGATCACCATCTCCCACGCCGGGTACATCAAGCGGCTGTCGGTGAGCTCCTACAAGCGGCAGGGCCGGGGCGGCAAGGGGGTGACCGGGATGACCACCAAGGAAGAGGATTTCGTGGAGGGGATGTTCATCGCCTCCACCCACCACTACATCCTGTTCTTCACCGACAAGGGGCGCTGCTACTGGCTCAAGGTCTACGAGATCCCCGAGGGCGGCCGGGCGGCCAAGGGCCGGCAGATATCCAACCTGCTGGAGATGAAGCCCGACGAAAAGATAGCGGCCTACATCGCGGTCAAGGAATTCGACGAACAGCATTTTGTGGTGATGGCCACCCGGGAAGGGACCATCAAGAAGACCGCCCTTTCCGAGTTCTCCAATCCCCGCAAGGCCGGGATCATCGCGGCCACGGTGGACGGCAAGGACCTGCTGATTGAAGCCAAGATGACCGACGGCAGCGAGGACGTGATCCTGGTGACCAACCAGGGGCAGGCCTGCCGCTTCCACGAGAGCGACGTCCGGGCCATGGGGCGCAACGCGGCCGGGGTCAGGGGCATCACCCTGGACAAGAAGGATTTCGTGGTGGGAATGGTGGCGGTCAAGCGCGAGGGTTCGCTGCTGACGGTCTGCCTGAAGGGTTTCGGCAAGCGGAGCGAGATCGAGGAATACCGGGTCACCCGGCGGGGCGGCAAGGGAGTGATCACCATGAAGATCACCGACAAGACCGGGCCGGTGGTGGCGGTCAAGGAAGTGGTGGACACCGACGAACTGATGATCATCTCGGCCGGGGGCCAGGTGATCCGGCTGTCCCTGAAGAACGTCCGGGTGATGGGCCGGGCCACCCAGGGCGTCAGATTGATAAACCTGGAGGACAAGGACCAAGTGGTTGATGTGGCCAGGCTGGCGGCCTCGGAAGAAGAGGGAAACGGTGAAGCCAACGGGGAGACTGAAGAAAAATAATGTCAAAAGACAGCCCAGAGCTGAAGAATCAGCCTGGGCTGTCCTTTAATCCGTCCACTGTTGCGGGGGCAGGTTTATACCCGACCCGATCGATGAAAAACAAAGTCAAAAAACTCATGTCCAGGTTCAGCCTTCTTAAGGGCAAAAAAGACCTGAAAAAAGAAGAGCTGATTGATGAATTGAACCGGGCATATTCAGAGCTGCAAAATCTATATCAGACCCTGGCCGACGCCAACCAGCAGAAAACCCTGCTGCTGGAGGAACTTCAGGCCCAGAAGGCTGTGCTGGAGCGGCAGAACAAAGAGGACAGCCTGACCGGGCTTTCTAACCGCCGTTTCATGGACCTGCAGCTGGTTCACGAGTTAATCCGGGCCCAGCGCTACAATCGGAAGCTGGCCGTGATCATGGCCGACCTTGATCACTTTAAGCGCATCAACGACGATTTCGGGCACCAGGCGGGTGACCTGGTGCTTATAGTTGTCGCGCAAATACTTAAGGAGAGCTGCCGGGAAGTTGACTTCATAGCCCGTTACGGCGGGGAGGAATTCCTGCTGCTGCTGCCGGAGACCCCTTCCAACGGAGCCATCCTGGTCTGCGAGCGCATCAGAAAAGCGGTGGAGGACTACGGCTGGAGCCAGATAAAGCCCGGACTTAGGGTCACCATAAGCCTGGGGATCGCCTACGATGTCAAGGTGCAAGACTGCAAGGAGATGCTGCACCAGGCCGACGCCAAGCTGTACGAGGCTAAGCGGGCCGGAAGGAACACGGTAAAATACTGAAACTGAGGTCTCTATTTAACCACATAAGGCACAGACATTATAAAATAAGTTGTAATCTATGAACGATTGGTTTAAAGAATTTGATGCCGCCGTCACGGTCTGCGACCCTCAGGGCATCGTGCTGCATATGAACGATAAGGCGGTTAAGACCTTTGCCAAATACGGCGGAGCCGCCTTGATCGGCCAAAGTCTGGTGGAATGCCATCCCGAGCCGGCCCGGACCAAGCTGTTGGGACTTTTGAAAAGCCAGGGCAAAAATATTTACACCATTGAAAAGCAGGGGGTGAAGAAACTGATCTATCAGGGGCCATGGTTCCAGGACGGGCAGTACGGCGGAATGGTGGAACTGTCCCTGGAGATACCAATGGAAATGCCGCATTTCGTAAGGCAGTAATTTTTTTAAAAAGGTATTGATTTCAAAATATTTTAAAGGTATAGTTGTACAAATAAGGTTATTCTCACGGCCATATATTCCAACTTCAACCACAACACCAAAAGGAGATCGCCATGAAAAAACGGAACCCCATAGCGGTACTGCTGCTTCCCTTCGTGACTTTCGGGTTTTACAGCATTTACTGGATGGTGCAGACCAAGATCGAAATGAATGCCAAGGGCGCAACCATACCCACCGCCTGGCTGATCATCATTCCATTAGTTAACCTGTGGTGGATGTGGAAGTATTCCGAAGGCGTGGAAAAGGTGACCGGCGGCAAGACCTCCGGGGTGCTGGCCTTCATCCTGCTGTTCCTGCTGGGCATGATCGGAGCCGCCATCATCCAGGACTCCTTCAATAAGAACGTAGCCTGATCCTGTTCCCGGTTGATCCTGTGACCGAAAGCATCCGCTCTGTTTATTCCAGCAGGGCGGATGTTCATTTGCGTCGGCCGTTATGATTTGCAAGTTGACTTTATTCCGGGTTAAAAGTATAATCAAAGCATGATCTGGATGCTGATAATCATATTACTGGCCGCTGCTTTGGCGCTGGGGTGGCGGGAGCGTTCTGGCCTGTCCAGGTCCAAATGGGCGGTGTTGTTGGCCTTGCGCCTGGGAGCCGTCATCATTTTGGGCCTGATTCTGCTGGATATGTTTCCCCGGTTTTGGGGCCGGGAAAAGCAAAGCCTGCTGGTCCTGGCCGATGCCTCCCAAAGCATGACCCTGTATGACGGGCAACCCCAGAACCGCTGGCAGAGAGCCGCAGCAGTTGCTACCCGCCTGGATCTGCCGGGGCGGAAGTTCCAGGTTTACCGGACAACTCAAGAGGGACTGCAAGAAGGCCTGCCCGACAGCCTGATAAAGCCGCTGGAATATACCGACCTGTCCCAGGCCCTTTCCTACGCCCTCCGGAACAAACCCGGGGCCATTCTGCTGTTGTCGGACGGGAACCATAACCGGGGCGAAGATCCTGCCCGGGCGGCCGCCGCCGGTGTTCCCGTTTACGTCGTCGGGTTCGGCCCGGCCGGCGGACTGAAAAATGCCCTGATTACCGATATCTGGAACGATAACGAGATCAAGGCCGGCCAGCCGGCCGAGATCAGCCTGAGTCTCAAGGGGGTGCTGGCCGGAGGGCGGACCGGGCTTTGGGAAAACGGCGTCAAATTGGCGGAAAAGAGGCTGGACCTGAACGGGGATACGGTGGTGACCTTCACAGTTATTCCCAGGCCCGAGGGCATACACCGCTATACTGCCGTGCTGGAAAACTCCAGCAAACAACAATTCGATCAGGCCGCCGCCGTCATCAGCGTGGTCAAGAAGAACTTCAAGCTGTTATTCATCTGTTCAAATCCCGGCTGGGACCTGAGGTTCTGGCAGCAGGCCATAGGACTAAATCCCGCCTATACCGCCGATATTCTGATAAAACGGGGAAATGAATGGCGGAGCATCCAAGCCGGGGGGCGGGAAGCTGAAGGCAGCCTTGATTCGCTGGACCAATATGACGCAATCATAATTGGGGACATAAATCCCGGCGATATTCCAACTGCAGCGGAACAAGGGATCGCCAGCCTGGTCCGGCAAAAAGGCCGGGGGCTTTTCCTGCTGGGCAGTTTCCGGCAGAGCGGGATCCCCGGGCAGCTGGCCCCCATATTTTACAGCCGGGAGATCAAAGTGACCACCGGGAATCCCTGGCCGGCCCCGGAACTTTTCAGCACCGGAATGCTGAATGCCTTCAAAGAGCAGAGCTTTAAAAAAATGCCGCCCCTGTCCCTGGACAAGGACCTCAGTATCAGAGACAGGAAGACGCTGCTGTTGGCTTCGCTGCAGACTTCCGATAAAAAGACCTATCCCTTGTGGGCCCGGGCGGAAGAAGGCCTGGGGCGCATCGTACAGATATCCTCCGAAGACCTTTGGCGCTGGAAGCTGGCCGCCGCCGGGGCCGGCCGTGACACCGCCCTGTTCGGGGAAATGGTCCAAAGCAGTCTGCAGTGGGTTTTGGGCCGTGATGGATCGGGTTTTGAGGCCGGGCCCGAGCGGGTACTTAACACCCCGGGACAGGAGATCAAATTCAACGGCCGCTGGAAAAACTATTCCCGTCAAGCGGGACAGAGCGCTAAGTGGTCGGTTGCCATCACTGACAGCTTTGGACATAGAACAACATATAAACTGGCCGACTGGGGGAATGGCGATTTTGTGGCGGAACTGGGATCCCTTGAACCCGGGCAATATTCATATATTACCGCTCTGGAGAACGGCGGCAAGCAAATATATTCGGCCCGGGGAAAGTTTTTTGTGGAGCCGGGCCGGGATGAATTGCGGGACCACTTGCAGAACGCCGGGCTGCTGAAATCACTGGCGGCGGCCAGCGGGGGGCAATACTGGGATGAAAGGGATATTCCTGAGGACGGCGGCTGGCAGAAGAACATAATAATACCTGCGGCTCCGGAACCGGCACAAAGCGATCCAACCTTCACCATACTGGCCATTTGCCTGCTTTTGGCGGCGGAGTGGTTCCTGCGCCGGAAGTGGGGACAGGCTTAAGAATGATCATGCGTCCATATATATCCTGATTAAACAAGAAAGATGATCCCGCTTAAAGACGACATAGTATCCTCGCGCTTTCCAATAATCAACGCCCTGCTGATTGTCATCAATGCCCTGACTTTTATGTTTGAACTGAGCCTGGGTCCGGGCTTGAACCGGTTCATTCTTCAGACGGCGACGGTGCCGGAGCAGGTACTCTCGTCCGGTGCCCTGGGCTGGCCCAGTATCTTATATTCCATGTTCCTTCATGCCGGCTGGGCTCATTTTCTTGGCAACATGCTGTATCTTCACATCTTCGGCGATAATGTGGAGGACGCGCTGGGGCATTTCAAATACCTGGTCTTCTATCTTTTATGCGGGTTCGGGGCGGCCTGGGCCCATATACTCACGGATCCGGGTTCGGCGGTTCCCATGGTCGGAGCTTCCGGGGCCATTGCCGGAGTGCTGGGGGCGTATTTCCTGCTTTACCCCAAGGCCAGGGTCTTGACGTTAGTCTTCTTAGGTTTCTTCGTCAGGATAATCAGGATCCCGGCCCTGGTGGTGCTGGGTTTTTGGATCATCCTGCAGTTAGTGCTGGGAATCGGCAGCCTATCGTTGAGGGTACAAGGCGGAGGGGTGGCCTGGTTCGCCCATATCGGAGGGTTCGTCTGCGGCATAGCACTGTTATTCGCGATGGGCGGCCGGATAAAACGGCAGAATTATATTGCAAAAGACGGCGGATTTTGGGATAATTAAAAACCGGAGTCCGGGGAAACAAAAAGACCAGGATATGGCCGGTCTGACGACGGGAACTACCCTTTTTGTCTGATCCCTCATAAATCATCAAAGGACGGTTAAAATGGAAAGAACCATGGCCAGGCTCAACTGGAAACAGTTCCAACGGCTGGTGCCCGGAAAGATCAACCGGGTGCTGCTGCCGGTGGGCACCATCGAGGCCCACGGGCCGGGGGCGCTGGGCACCGACGCCATCATCCCGGAGTTCCTCTGCCACAAGATGGCCGAGCCGCTCAACGCCCTGGTGGCCCCCGTCATTCCTTACGGCCTGACCCGGTCGCTGATCGGTTTTCCCGGATCGTTGGCCGTTTCCCCGGAGACCCTGACCGCCTACGTCAAGGAGACCGCCCTGAGCCTGGCCCAGGCCGGATTCAAGTACATCATCATAATGAACGGACATGGCGGGAACAATGACTGCCTGAAGCCGGTGGGTCCGTATTTGTGGCAGCAGCAAAGGGCCAGGACCCTGGTCATCCACTGGTGGGAAGCTTCGGCCCCGGCCGGCAAGAAATATTTCAAGGGCACCGGACATGCCGGGGCCGATGAACTGGCGGCCTTGATGGCGGTGGATCCGGCCTTGGTCTCCAGGACCGATTACCAAAAACAGGAGGCCGGCGATTATCCGCCGGGAATGTCGCCCTACCCCTTTCATGCCTCAATGATCCTGAACCAGCGGGGCCTGGGTTACCCGGTCTTCGATGTTCCCAAGGCCCGCAAATACATGGCGGGAGCGGTAAAGATGATCTTGGATGAATCCCGGACAATCTTAAACGCCTGGGAGAAATTGGACTGATGGCGGATATCTCCGTACAGATCGCCGAACTGGAAAAGCAGGCGGCCCTGACTGGTCGGTATTTCGGCAAACTGGAAGAAGCCTGGGGCAGGTCGGCCGAGGCCCGGGTCATTTTGAAAGGGCTGGAGAGCTACCTGGGGGAGAACCACATAGAGGCCGGCCCCCTCAGGGTTTTCTCCGAAGGACCCGAGCCGGGGGTGATATATGTGGAATTGCCCCGGGGCGCCCGGGATTTCCACGGCCAGGCCGCCCAGCTGCTTTTGGACTGCTGCCTGGCTGAATTGACCGGGGGCGGCGAGGGAGCCTGGAGCAAGTGGCGGGAGTTCGGACAGAACATCTATTACGGAATCGTGGAGGAGCTGTATTCCAATTTCATCTCTTCCAAGGCCCATCTGTCCATGGTCTTTGAACTGGCCTACCGGCAGCTGATGACCGAGGCCGCTCAAGCTTGGTGGGAAGGGCAGACGGAACAGGCACTCCGGCTCCGGCCGTTCATAGACCGGAGACTGGGTCTGGAGATAACCGGGTTGCTCAAGCCGCTCAGGCAAAAAGTGCTGGCTCAAAAACCGGCGGGAACCGGAATCCTGGACGACCTGCTGGACCAGGCTTGGGACGCCCCGATAAGCGCCGAGGGCGGCCAGGCCAAGGAAATGTCTTTCCTGCTTTGGGAACATAACCTTAATCCCTGGCTGTTTTCCAGCATCTTCCACCTGTTATATACCGACCAGATCAAGGCGGAAGAGGAATTGCTTTGGGAAAAGATCAACAGCGCCAATGCGGCCAAACCAGAGGACATCATCGGTCTGATAACAGGCAAGCTCCCCCAGGCTTCGGAGCTGGCGGTAAAAGAGATTCAAAAACTAGTGGTGAAAAAAGCCCAGGAGCTGGAGGTCCGGGTAAATACCGAGCTGCTGGAATTGCAGAAATATTCAGCCCGGATAAAGAAACAGACCCAGGACCTGGTGGTGCAGAACAATGCCGAGATGAACAGGGCGGTGGAGGGAAAGCTGAGCTCCGAAAGCCTGATCACCCTAACGGCCAAGGTCAGCGACAGCATGGTGCAGTTCCAGCGGGGATTGTTTTCCCAGCTCTGGCATCTGGGGGAACTGGAGCGCAAGGAACGCAATCTGCAGGGTTATCTGGAAAAGGCCAGGTATCT